>Ga0209702_10000877_pt1 | contig 62134 bp, 70 predicted proteins | sample FRY01_FD_187210 | JGI IMG/M metagenome (GOLD analysis project Ga0209702, IMG submission 187210) | Freshwater microbial communities from Lake Fryxell liftoff mats and glacier meltwater in Antarctica - FRY-01 (SPAdes) (version 2) | ecosystem: Environmental > Aquatic > Freshwater > Ice > Glacier...
CGCCGGCCGAAAAATATTTCTCATATCGAGAAGCACAATGGTGGGTATTGATGAGAAAGGAATCGACCCCGGCAGCAATCAAATGATCGAGCGCAAACGTGATCAGCGGTTTATGGAAGATCGGCACCAGCGGCTTCGGGCACTCGTCCGTGAGCGGCCGCAGCCGTGTGCCCATGCCCGCCCCAAGGACAAAGGCCGTAGCGATTCCCCTCGTCACGCTCAAGGGACTTCGACGATCTGAAAATCATCAAAATAGACCACCTTACCCGGCGACACGGAGAATGTGATCTCCAACAACGCGGTCGTGGCCGCGGTCAAATCCTTCAGGTCCTTATTGCTAAACTTGACGGTGAAGTCTTGGCTTTTTTCCGCCCATTGCGCCCCTCCCGAGATTTTAAATTCTTCCAGAACTTCCTCGCGCGCGTCATTGGTTCTTCGGACCGCAGATCCCCGATCTCCCCCCTCGATCCGGTCGGCGGAAAGCTTTTTGTAACCAGTCCATCCGATGACGCCCCGCCCATCGCGCAAGTCGCCTTTCACCTTAAAGGACAACCGATATTTCGTATCGGTCTTCAGCCGGAAGCGTCCCAATTGTCGCATGGAAAAGAAATTCGCCGGCGCGTCGCGATAAATTGATTCTCCGGCGGCGGAAAAATTAACCCCTGTGGTGCTAAAATTGCCCAACGGTCCCGTATAAGCGGAGGGCGGAGCCATGACCGTATTCGGCGAGGGCATATACCCGGCCTTGAGAGCGGCCTTGCCCTCGGCGGGCTGCGCCGCGGCATCTTCCTCCGCACTCACCACGCTAATAAACCCGTAATAGTTTCCCCGCTTGAGCCCGTAATCAACGTCCCATCCCGAAGGGACCGCCATGGGAGCGGTTCCTTCGTTGCCTTTAAGTTCCGTATCACTGCCGAATTTTGGTTCCGTCTTCGTGCCGGTATTTAAAACCATGGCGATCCGGCCATTGGTTTTCCCCACAACGATATCGAAAAGCCCATCCCCATTCATGTCTCCCGTCGCGACGGTTGCGATCCCGCGGAAGCTCAACGGGCTACTGCTGCCATCCTTACTGACAAAGGAGGTGAATGGCAGTTCCGCTGGCGCCTTCCCTCGTTCAATCTTTTCCCCCTTGTTGAGATACACGGCAATTTTGCCGGAACGTTCCGCCACGAGCAAATCCGGTTGGCCATCTCCGTTGTAATCCACCACGGCGGGACTCAATTGTTCCAGCCCATCTCCGAAGGCCAGGACCGAGCGATTATTTTCGTCGAACTTGGGTTTGGAGCCCCCGCCTTGATTGAGGAGGAGATGAATATTGTTGGCGGAATAGGAACCCTCGCCGAGCAAAAGGTCCTCGCGTCCGTCGCCATCCCAGTCCCAGGTGACCGGGGAAAAAACATTACCCCAGCGGGTCCCTGATTTTGCCGTGGTGGGAATTTCCAATTTTGAGATATCCGGAGGTTGCTTAAAATCCGGCCGCATTGCGCTGCCTGCATTGGGGACGAAAAGAACCTCCCCAATGTAATTGCCCAGAATAAGATCCTTCTTCCCCGATTTGGCGAGATCGGTGGCATAAATTCTCGGTGCCATCCGGGCCTGTTCCGCCGCGCCGGAGGCCCCAGCCAAGATGGGATCATTGGCCGCTGTGCGGGTGAGAAACACCCCCCCGAGCTCTCCGATGGTAAATTTCGGCTCGGTGGGTGTGCCGCTATTGAAAAAAATCCGCAGGTAGCCAAGAACATCCATGGTCACAATGTCCATTTTACCATCATTGTTCATGTCGGCCAAAGTCACCGAGATGGGCATCGAGCTGTCGCTGATCGATCCGCTGGTGGTGAGGACCGGCACCGCTCCGCGATCGCCGGAGAGGTAGCCCGTCTTATCGACGCCATCCCACAAATCCTTCCTCCGAAAGGAGGATTCGAATCCCCCATTGCGGATGAGGTTCTTTGCCGCGGTGTCAGGCTTCGTCTGTGCCATCACGGGGACCAGGCCCTGAACGATGACCGCGACGGCCAAAATGGGGGAAATTTGCATCTTCATTCCAATACAGGCTATTATTTTCAAGGGAAATCGGAAAGTACGGGAAAGTCTGCCATCGCTCAATGGAAATCATAGGGCAGGAGGAACAACTTGTCCGCGAGATCAAAGCCCTGCCCCAAAACCTCCTTCCTTTTATCGCGCGATGACCTACCTTCCCAATCTCCAAATGAAAACGGAAAAAAAGACATGGCGGGGTACAATTTTGGCTCTAGGAATCCTTGCTTTGGGTTTCACGCTCGCTCTGAGCACGCGAGTTTATTATTCCGCCCGCCATCCCTCCGCCCTGGAGGCGCGGTTCGTTGACAAGGCCACGATCTCGGCCCGATTTTCGCCGAAGGACATTCCAACCGTCCTTCCCGGCCTCCCGGCTCGGATCTCCGTCGGCAAGATCGGGTATTATGGCACCGTGGTCGGTCAAGAAAACGGGAACGAATTCACCATCGTCTTAACCGGCACCAATGCCGAACCGCCACCCGCCAACACTCCCTGCCGGGTCACGGTCGACGCCAGCATTCCGCCGGAGTTTCTAAAAAAGTCCGAATTTCCGGAATAGTCCCGGCGACGCTCAGCGTGTCGGCGCTGGACCAAGGGGATGCCAGAGATCACTTTCCGCCTCGGTCAGCTTCCGATTATTTTCCTCAGGCCAATCCGCAGGCAGCGGCTGCGCTTTCCCGGGAACGCCTTTGACGAAGCTCAAAGGCGGCACGTCCTTCGTCACCACGGTTCCCGCAGCCACGAAACTTCCTTTGCCTATGGTGACCCCGGGCAGAATCGTGCAACCTCCACCGATCACCACCTCGTCTTCAATGGTCGGACCGCACACGGGAAGAGGAGAACCTCCCGGATAACGTCCGGGAGTCCGGTCATTGAGAAGTGTCGTGCCCGGACCGACAAAGACGTGATTGCCGAATGTGGTGCAACTGGGCACATAAACGTGCGACATAATCCGCACGCCGTCTCCCAAGGAAATTCGCCCCTCCAGCGTCGAATGATTTCCGATCGCACAATAATTTCCGCCGCGAACGTGAGCCCGAATCACGGTGTAGTGGCTGGTTTGAAAATAGTCCCCAAAACTCACATCCCCATAAATCAATGCCCCCATACGAATAATGCCATGACGCCCGATGGTGGCGGGCCCGCACTCGGGATGATACCGAAAACCTACCACCGCCCCCGGCTCGACCAAGGTATCAAGACCGATTTCGGCCCGCGTGGAAATTGTCGAATCCGTCATGACGCTGAGAGCTCCTCAAGCATTTTCACGCCGGCATCGGCCAGCGCATCGCCGGCTGGCAAGGCATAGGGCAGCATCGTTCGAGTGTAGCGGTAGAAGGCACTGACATAGTCCAAGTCCCGGGCGTTGGGACTATCCGGCACATAGGCAATGCTGGTATCATTCATGTACCCGCAGGGGATGGCGAACGGAATCGCGGACTGACGTTTCACCTTCCGACCAATACCCATAAGAGGCTCACAGGGCATGCCATAAATCGCCGCATCCCCCACCCGGAGAGCGATGGTGCGGAGCGTGACCGCTTTGGGTGCCTCATTGAGCCGTCCTTCGGTATGAAAGTCCAGCGCCCATTGGAGCCAATTGCGAATGGGACCAATCAATTCCCGGCGGTAAGGCACTGACATGTTGCTGGGAAAATTCAGCCCGTCACAACCGCGAGTCGCGTCCTCATCGCCAGCCTCACAACTCTGGAGGAATCGGTCCGAGGCCGCGAGACGCTCTTCCAACTCCGCCTGGGGAGGAACCCGGTCGAAAGGCAGGGTGACCTCCCTCTGGAGAAACTGAAGATCGTTTCGCGCCGAAGCCTCCAAACGACCGGCAATTTCGATAAAGGTTTCCCCCAATTGATGGCCATAGCCCTCGGCCCGGACGGCATTTTCATCTGCCGGAGTCGCCGCCAGCAGCCCCTTCGAATTCGTGTCGCCTGCGCATCCCTGGAGGAAGCCCACTGGAATGCCTCCCATGGCTGAGGAGAGATCCTCACAGGCAATCTGAGGAAACTCTCCATGCACCACGGGATGGTCACAATGATAGGCCGTCACCGGATGCGCGGTGAACTGAGTCAGCATCCCAATCGGGCGATTTTCGACATCAAAAAATCCCAGCACGAAAGCCTCATCGTCGATATCGCCGCAAAAATCCTCGCCCAGTTTCAGGCGATCTTCTTCCCGCATCAAGTAGGTCGACGCCTGGTTCCCTAATAAGGTTCGTCCTTCACTCCCCGCTTGGGGAAGAATGGAAAAGCTTTCTGCGGAGACTTGAATCATGAAGAGGTATTTTGGCTATAAACGCTCGTGGCGTCAACTTTGCCAAATCCCGCCCGAAGCGATAAAAAAAGACAAACTCTAGGGCAGATAAGGATTTTCTCCAGCCGCTCGAAGGATTCTTCGCGCCTGTTCCGCCACGGGAAGGTCGATCAACTGCCCATCGAGACTTACCGCGGAAGCTCCCGCCTGATTGAAAGCCTCGAGCACCCGGCGAGCCCATCGAATTTTCTCCGGGTCCGTCGCATAGACTCTTTGCAACCATTCGATTTCACGAGGATGAACGAGCATCTTCCCAAAAAATCCCATTTGTTTCCCCCGGATGGCATCCCGAACAAAGGCCGCTTCATCGTCAAGACGGGGGAAGACCGCATCCAAGGGGGACGGCAAACCGGCCGCCCGGGATTCGAGAACAATCTGCCCCATGGCAAATCGGCGCTCTTCGCCCTCCTCCGACCAATCCACGCCCAGATCGAGAGCAAAATCGACGGCCCCAAAAGCGACCCGGGCAATCCGCTCACTCGCCCGGGCAATGGCCTTGATCTCACTGACTCCAGCCGCACTTTCCAGCAGCGGAATCAGAACTCCCTGCGGCACCGCTGCGGCCACCTCACAGATCTGGGCAGCGCTTTCACATTTCGAAATCAGGATCCCCTCCGGACAAATCTCACGCAAAAGATCGGCATCGGCGGAGAAATGCGAGGTCGTCACTCCATTGCAACGCACCCAGAGCCGGGGGCCTTCGGACCGATTCCGATCCGCCGTCAGCAGGGAAGAAAGGATTTCCCGGGCGGTGGTTTTTTGTTCTTTGGCCACCCCATCCTCCAAATCTAGAATGACCACATCACTCCCGCAGGATGAAATTTTCTCCAATTTGTGCGGCTGGTCGGCCGGAATAAAGAGATGGGCAATGTCCATGTTAGATGGTGCCCTCGGCCTGAAGTTGGCGAAGTTCGTCCTCTCCCAGTCCCAGTATCTCTCCGAACACTTCGCGGTTATGCGCCCCGAGGGCCGGTCCAGCCTCATAGGTGGTTTCGGAATCAGAAACCTTGATCGGATTTCCCATCATGCGAAGAGAACCATAGCGCGGATGCGGGACATCGACGATCATTTTACGCTCCTTGAGCAGAGGATGCTGCATTGCTTCCTCCACTGAGCTCACCGCTGCGGCTGGCACCTGACCACTCAATTTGGCCAACCAGAAGGCGGTGTCCTCTTTTCGAAAACAAACCATCAGAGCCTCAATCAAAATATCCCGATGCTCCAGGCGGGAGGCGAAACTCTGAACCTGGGTGTGAGGATCTTCGATCTTGATGATTTCCGCTCCAAGGTCCGCCAGATGCAGCATGGCATAAGGGCCGGCTCCGTATTGCGAAACCGCCAAAATGCGAACGCCTTCCAAAGGCTTCATCAGGAGGCCTCGTCGGTTGGAGATGCCGTCGCAGATCCCGGCCGCCGATGAGTATGGGGCCGCGCGGCAAATTCTCGCTTCGGAACCATCAGGCGCCGGCGAAAACGCAGAACGTCTTCTTCGCGCTGATTCCGGACGGTGGTTTCAACAGAAACCACCCCGCGATCCGGCTTGCTGCGTGAGGCGATCACTTCAAGAACCTCGGTCCGAGCATAAATGGTATCGCCATGAAAAGTCGGCAACAAATGAATGATTTTTTCGTACTCCAGGTTGGCAATGGCCGCCCCGCTGATGTCGTTAACGGTCATTCCCACTCCAATGGAAAAAACCAGAGTGCCATTGACGACATTTTTTCCAAACGGGGTCTGTTCCGCGTAATGCGCATCAATATGGAGGGGATGTTGGTTCAGGGTTTGAAGACTGAAGAGCAAATCGTCCGCCTGGGTGATGCTCCGGCCCGGCCAGTGGTGAATCAAGTCGCCAACTTGAAAATCCTCCAAGACGCGACCGTAGGGGGTGTGGATTTCTGCCATATTTCGTTAGTTCTCCGATTGAAAAGTTTCTCGCAAAATGTTTTTTTGCACCTTCCCCATGGCATTTCGGGGCAGTTCGTCCACCAGATGAATCCGCTTGGGCACCTTGTAGTTGGCAATCTGAGATTTGAGGACTTGCTGCATTTCCTTGGGATCCAGAACGGCGCCTTTCTGGGCCACGACTACCGCCACGACCGCTTCTCCAAAATCCGGATGGGGCTCCCCGATGACGGCGCATTCCGCCACTCCGGGAAGAGCGTCGATGACGTCTTCAATCTCTTTGGGATAAACATTATAGCCTCCTGAGATGATGAGGTCTTTAGTCCGCCCCACGATGGAAAGGTAGGTCTCCGGCACCTCACGACCATCGGTCACGCCACCCCAACGCCCCAAATCACCAGTTTTAAACCAACCCTCACTGAATTCCTCGCGGGTCTTCTCCGGCATCCGCCAATAGCCGGAAAAAACATTGGGACCACGAACTTGGATCTGCCCAACTTCGCCGACGAGACATTCTTTCCCGTCATCACCAACCACCCGAACAGCAACCCCGGGCAGCGGCAACCCCACCGTGCCTCCCAGGCGTTCCCCGAGGGCCGGATCGCCGGGATTGGAGACCAACATGACGGTTTCGCTCATCCCGTAGCGTTCGAGGATGGTATGCCCGGTGCGTTCCTGAAAAGCCCGGAACGTCTCCGGTTGGAGCGGGGCGGATCCGGAAACAAACAGCCGCATTCCAGCGCAAACCTCCTGGCCAAACCGATCATCGGCCAGCAGCCGGACGTAATGAGTCGGCACCCCCATCATCACCGTACAATCTGGGAGTTGCCGGAGAATGGCGTCCGCGTCGAATTTTTCTACCCAGATCATTTTTGCCCCCGCCAGAAGCGCTCCGTTGGCGGCCACAAAAAGCCCATGGGCATGAAAGATCGGCAAAATATGGAGGAGAATATCATCCGACCGCCAACCCCAAAAATCATGGAGCACCTTGGCATTGGACCCCAGGTTGCCGTGACTGAGCATGGCCCCTTTGCTCCGGCCCGTCGTGCCGGAGGTGTAGATCAAGGCAGCCAGATCGTCATCGGATTTCTTCTTGGTGACAAAAACGGCTTCGCACTCGACCGCCGCCTGAAGCAAGGAACCGGTGTGATCGGAGTTGAGGGTGAAAACATGTTCCACCCCGGCCACTGCCGCCAAAGCGCGCACGGTCGAAAGATGTTCGTCCGCACAGACCACGACCGTTGGCGCGGCATCCCCTAGAAAATAAGAAATTTCGGCGTCCCGGTACGCGGAGTTGAGAGGGAGATAAACGTATCCTGCACGCAAAGTGGCGAGATACAAAAGCAGGGACTCAGGCGATTTTTCCAACTGGACCGCCACCCGGGCCTCCTCGGGAAGTTTCAAGCTGGTGAGAAAATTCGCCAGTTGCGAAGTGAGAGCATCAATTTCGTGCCAGGTCAGTTGAAAACCCTCCGGGGTTTCCAAGGCCACTTGCTCACGATGGGCCGGGAACCCGGACTCCAAAAGTTGATAAAGATTCATGATCGGTTTAAAAGTTGGGAGAACGTTTTTCTAAAAAAGCGCGCACACCTTCGCGGTGCCCGGGACTGTCACTCCAGGACGCATAAAAAGCGCGCCGCTCTTCGGGGGTCCACGGTTCGGTCGCAGGCATCAACCGGCGAAGGGTGGCCTTATTGTGGCGGGCAGCTTCGGGCGAACCTTTGAGAATTTGTTGAAAGCAATCCCCGATGGCCGCATCGAGCGCATCATCTGCTACCACCCGGGTGAGAAGTCCTTTGGCCAGCGCATCTGGAGCCAGCAAAATACGGCCTTCCAGGAGGAGTTCCAAGGTCAATGACCGCCCAGCTACGGCCAGCAATCCGCGAAATTCCTCCGGAGCCATGGGAAATCCCAATTGCCCAATGGGCACCCCGAGACGAGCCGACGTGGTCGCAATGCGAAGGTCGCACTGGCAGGCAATTTCCAATCCTCCGCCCACGCAAACACCAGCAATCGCCGCCACCGTCGGATGGGGGCATTCGGCCACCGCCCGCAGGGCCGGCGCGAGGATTTCCTCATGATATCGAATGACACTTTCCAAATCACCTCGCTCGACCGGAAATTCTCCGATGTCGGCACCGGCCGCAAAATCGTTGCCGGCTCCACAAATCAAAACGCCCCGAACAGTGAAATCCTCCGCCAGGGCCGCAAACCGCAATCCGAGTTCCCGCCACATCGCCACCGAGATGGCATTGAGTTTTCCCGGATGGGACAACCTCACCGTGACAATGGCTCCGGTTCGTTCCACGGTCACGGCCCCGGAGGACGGCGGACCGACATTCGGAGCTAATTCAGGGCGAGGATGATTCTCAGACATTAATTAATAATCGCCGGATCAAATGGTCAGTAAATCCATCAATTCCGAAACCGAGGTGGAATCGAGATCTTCGCCGTGGAGGATTTCCAAAACCTCATCCGCCTGCCGGGCCGGGATGCGACCGCGCAGGTTGCGTTCGAATTTCTCCTCCAGGATCGGAATCCCTTCCGCCCGACGACGGCGATGGCCGATGGGATATTCCACCGCGACCCGTTCGGTAGCGCTGCCATCGCTGAAGAAAACCTGAATGGCATTGCCGATGGAACGTTTCTCGGGATCCAAATAGTTCCTCGTAAAATCAGCGTTTTCTCCCACTTCCATCTTCGCCCGGAGGGCATCGATGCGGGGATCCGCGGCGACCGCATCCTCGTAATCTTCCGCCGTCAACGTGCCCTGAATGAGCGGCACCGCCACCATGTATTGGATGCAATGGTCGCGATCGGCGGGATTGTCGAGGGGGCCGCTTTTATCGATAATGCGTTTCCCGCTTTCCTGCGTTTCGATCACGATGCGCTCGATTTCATCAAGACGGTCCTTCACTGCCGGATGAAGGGTTACCGCTGCCTCCACCGCAGTTTGGGCATGGAACTCGGCCGGGAAGGAAATCTTGAACAAGATATTTTCCATCACATAGCTGCCAAAGCCCTGCTCAGGCACCCGCACGGGCTGTTCATTGAAAAGGACATCTTGAAAGCCCCAGCCTTTTGCGGTGAGCGCACTCGGATATCCCATCTCACCTTTGAGGGCAAAAAAGGCATGCCGGACGGCCCGGCTGGTGGCATCCCCGGCCGCCCAACTCTTACGCGATCCGGTATTGGGAGCATGACGGTAAGTGCGGAGCGCTCCTCCGTCGATAAAGGCATGGGACAGCGCATTAATGATGTCGGCACGACTCCCGCCCAACATTCGGGTCACCACCGCGGTGGACGCCACCCGCACGAGCAGAACATGATCCAGCCCGACGCGATTGAAGCTGTTTTCCAACGCGAGGATGCCCTGAATTTCATGCGCTTGAACCATCGCCACGAGGACATCTCGAAGACTCAGAGGTTCGTCGGATCCTCGGCTGAGAAAATCCGCCACCGCCAAGATTCCGCCCAGGTTGTCGGACGGATGTCCCCACTCGGCAGCCAGCCAAGTGTCATTAAAATCCAGCCAGCGCACCATCGTGCCAATATTGAAAGCGGCCTGAACCGGTTCGAGTTCATAGCTCATTCCAGGAACGCGCGCCCCCATTCCAGGAAGATCGGCGCCCGGAACCACCGGTCCCAGCAATTTCACACAAGCCGGATAGGAGAGGGCCAATAAGCCGCAACCCAACGTGTCCATCAGACAGTGGCGGGCGGTTTCGAGCGCCTCTTCGCTTGTGATCTCGTCGGTTGCCAAAACATAGTCGGCAATTTGTTGAAGAAGAGCGTCGGGCTCCGGTCGTTGGGCGCTGGTCGAGGACATAGGAGAAGTGGAAAGTTAAAAGTGGAAGGTGGGAAAGGCAGAACACTGGAAACGGAGGGGGATTTTCTATTCCTTCCTTCACGTCCTTTGCGTGAGGCCGTTTTTAGCGTTGGTTTTGAGGGACAAATTTGAGGTTGTCGGGACCGGTGTAATTCGCACTGGGGCGGATAATTTTGTTGTCGACCCGTTGTTCGATGATGTGGGCACCCCATCCCGAGGTGCGGGCAATGACAAAGAGCGGAGTGAACATCGCGGTCGGCACTCCCATGAGGTGATAGGAAACCGCACTAAACCAATCCAGATTCGGAAACATTTTCTTTTCCCGCCACATGACAGTTTCGATCCGCTCGGCAATCGCAAACATTTTCATGTCGCCGGCTTCCTCGGAAAGGGAATGGGCAATGCCTTTGATCACTTCATTGCGTGGATCCGAAACCGTATAGACCGGATGGCCAAATCCGATGATCACTTCTTTGGCCGCCAATCGCCGCACGATGTCGGCTTCGGCCTCATCCGGGGTGGCATAGCGCTTCTGAATATCGAAGGCGAATTCGTTGGCCCCGCCGTGCTTGGGGCCTCGCAGAGCTCCAATTCCCCCGGTCATAGCGGAATATAAATCCGCTCCCGTCCCGGCAATGACCCGAGTCGTAAAAGTGGAGGCATTAAATTCATGCTCGGCATAGAGGACCAGCGAAGCATGCATGGCCTGGACCCAAGAATCCCTCGGCTCCTCTCCGTGGAGAAGATTCAAAAAATGCCCGCCAATGGAATCGTCGTCGGTCTCCACGTCAATGCAGCGACCGTGGTGGCCGAAGTGAAACCAATAGAGCAACATCGAGTTCAACGAGGCTAGGAGGGTGTCCACAATCTCACGCGCATCCGCCGCCCCGTGGGACTCTTTCTCCGGCAGGGTGCAGCCCAGAGCCGAAACCCCGCTGCGCATCACATCCATAGGATGGGCGGCGGCCGGGAGGGCTTCCAACACCTGACGCACCGCCAAGGGCAGTCCGCGGCGGGACCGCAATTTGGCTTTGTAGGCCTTCAATTCCGACTCGGTCGGCAGCACCCCGTGGACGAGAAGATGGGCCACTTCCTCAAACTCACAATGGGACGCCAGATCCAAAATATCATATCCGCGATAATGGAGATCGTTCCCGCTGCGTCCCACCGAGCAGAGGGCGGTATTGCCGGCGACCACGCCGGAGAGGGCCACGGATTTTTTTGGTTTGAAGGGAATGGCTGGGATGTGGGAGGTCTTGCTCATGATTCTGATGGGTTGGATGCCGTGGTGGCGAAAAGAGTATCGAGTTTGTCTTCGTAGGCGTGATAATTTAACACCTCGTACAACTCGGCCCGGGTTTGCATGGTTTCAGTGAGATTCTTTTGGGTCCCCTCGGCGCGAACGGTGGCAAAGACTTTTTCTGCCGCCCGGTTCATGGCTCGAAAGGCGCTGAGAGGATAGAGGACCATCCGGGCTCCGGCTTCGCCCAGTTCCTCCACCGTGAAAAGCGGGGTCTTGCCAAATTCCGTGATGTTCGCCAGCACGGGCACTTCAATCGCTGCGGTAAAAGTCCGGTATTCGTCGAGCGCCGTCAGAGCCTCGGCAAAAATCATATCCGCCCCGGCCGCGACATAGGCATGCGCCCGCTCGATGGCGGCGTACAAACCTTCATCGGCATGCGCATCGGTGCGGGCGATGATGACAAAATTTGCATCCGTCCGCGCATCCACCGCAGCCTTGATTCGGTCACTCATTTCCGCCGCGGTGACCAAGGCCTTGCCGGGCCGATGTCCGCAACGTTTGGCCTGCACTTGATCTTCCAGGTGGCAACCGGCCGCGCCCGCCCGGGTCAACTCCCGAATCGTCCGCGCAATCGAAAAGGCTCCGCCCCACCCGGTATCCGCATCGACCAAGAGCGGCACCGTCGTCGCCTGGGTGATGCGCCGCACATCCTCACAAACATCGTTTAAGGTCGTCAGGCCCAGATCCGGGAGCCCAAACGAGGCGTTGGCCACCCCGGCTCCGGAAAGATAGAGCGCCCGAAATCCCGCCCGTTCTGCCATGAGCGAACAATAGGCATTGATCACGCCCATGACTTGGAGAGGACGCTCTTCCTCCACCGCACAACGAAATCGTTTTCCGGCCGAGGTGAGTGCGGGATCCAACATAGCGGACATCCTCTGCCCAAGATCCGTGATTGGGAAATACTTTTAATTTATCACCGTGATTGGTTTTTCCTATCACTGGGCCGAATGGAACTCCGTCACCTCCGCTATTTTGACGCCGTCGCCCAGACCTTAAACTTTCGCCGGGCGGCGGATCTCCTCCATCTGACCCCAGAGGCCTCACCGCTCGAATTTTGCTCCAAAAAAAAGGCTCCCAACCGGGAGCCTTTTTCAAAGTGATTCTGATTCGACTGGCCGCGATTTACTCTGCCGCCAAAGCGTCCACGTTGACCCGACGGCCATTGCGATCGAACTTCACGTTGCCCTCGACGAGAGCGAAAATCGTGTAATCCCGTCCCAATCCGACATTGCGGCCAGGAAGAAATTTGGTTCCCCTTTGCCGTAGGATAATGTTGCCGGGAATGACGGACTCACCGCCAAATTTTTTCACGCCGAGACGCTTGCTGACGCTGTCCCTTCCGTTTTTTACGCTGCCTTGTCCTTTTTTATGCGCCATAAGCCTGAATTATACCGAGATGGATTTGATTTTGAGCCGGGTGAGACGGCGGCGATGACCGACCGTGCGATGATAGCCCTTCCGGCGTTTGAATTTGAAAGCGATCACCTTGTCGCCCTTGGCCTGTTCGACCACTTCGGCCGTGACCGCCGCGCCTTTGACATGCGGAGCTCCGATGGAAAGGTCCTCGCCGTTCGACACAAGCAACACGTCCTCAAAGGTCGTGTCCGTGCCTTCTTCGAGATCGAGCTTTTCGACCTCAATGATATCGCCTTCGGCGACGCGGTATTGCTTACCGCCTGTTTGAATGATTGCGTAGCCCATGATATTAAAAAATAGTAAATAGTCTCCTCTGTAGGAACCGTTGAGAATCTCACAGGAAGTTTTTGTGATCAAGATAAAACTTTCGCCTTGCCTCAGCGGCCAGACTCGACAAAATGCCGCTCCCACAATTTTTAGCTCGGGTGGTGGAATGGCAGACACGTACGTTTGAGGGGCGTATGCCGTAAGGCGTGGGGGTTCAAGTCCCCCCCCGAGCACCACTTAAATGAAAAAGTGATGAAATTGAAAACCCCCTTTATTATTTTCATTGCCATCCTCGTTGTCCTCTCTGGGGTCTGGTTGACGGCCAACTCCCGGGCCGCCACCGAGACGACTGCCTACCAAGTCGTCCACTCCGATGGAAAATTTCAGATCCGCGACTACCCGAACCTGACCGTGGCAACGACGACCATGGACGGTGACGAGTCCAATCGCGGCTTCGGGAGATTATTCCAGTTCATCAGTGGCAAGAATGAAAAGGAGGAAAAGATTGCCATGACCTCACCCGTCCTGATCGGTTCGGCCAAAAGCGGAAGAACCATGAGCTTTATCATGCCTGGAAAAACGGTCATAAGCGGAGTCCCCCAGCCAACGGGAAAATCCGTAAGTCTGAACCGACTGCCGGCAGCGAGATTTGCCGTCTTGCGCTTCAGCGGCGGACGGAACGCAGAAAATGAAAGCAAGGCCGTCGCCAATCTCCAGTCCTGGCTCAAAACCCAAGGTCTTCCCCCAGACGGAAAACCGACCTTCGCCTACTACGATCCTCCGTGGACGCCGACCTTCCTCCGCCGGAACGAAGTCCTGATTCGGATGGCCAGTCCTCGCGAGTGACCACCACTTCCCCGCTTGAGCCTCAATCCGGCAGAAAACCTCACGCAAAGGCCGCAACGGGCGCAAAGAGAGGAGCTTAGACCAAATGGACCGCTCACCCGCCGGGTGAAGGATTTGTCCTTTATTTTCTTCATAAATTGCTTCCTTCGCGACCAAGCCCGCAGGGTCAGATATCAATTGGGACCCAGCCATTATGGATACGTGGAACCGCCGGACGGAATACCCCCAGCCTCTACCATACGGCGGCAGGCCCTGCGGGCATTCCCTCCCAAGTTTCCTAAAGACCTTGCGTCAGCATGGCGGCCCCGAAGACCCCAGCGCTGTCGCCCAAGGCAGGCTTGAGGATCCGAGTGCGGACTTCCCTATTAAAGGTGTGTCGGAGCAGGGCCTCGCGGGTTTTCTCCTCGTAGAGAAGATCAAGATTGCCCACTCCTCCCCCAATCACAATCGCTTCGGGGTCGAGAATATTGAGGACCACAGCCAGCGCTTCGCCGAATTTTTCCCGCAGCCGGATGAGGGTCGCTTCCGCCTGAGAATCCCCGACCTGGGCTCGCTGGACAATTTCCGGGAGTGGCACGGTCTCTCCGGTTTGTTCACGGTAAAAGCGCTCGAGGGACGGTCCGGCCAGGACGGTTTCAACGCAACCGGATTGCCCGCAATAGCAAGGGGTGGTCTCGCCGCTGAGCGGGTTGTGCCCCCATTCTCCGGCAATTCCGTGAAGCCCTTCGAGCACACGCCCGTCAATGACGATCCCACCTCCAACCCCTGTTCCCAAAATTAGTCCCATGACCACCCGCGCGCCTTTGGCGGCCCCAAGGGTCGCCTCGGCGAGGGCAAAACAATTGGCGTCGTTGGCCAGACGGATTTCTATGTTCAGACGTGCCGCGAGATCGTCGCGCAAGGAACGGCCATTGAGGCAAACCGTGTTGGAGTTTTTCAGCGTCCCGGTGGCCGGCTCGGTGGCGCCAGGAGTGCCGATCCCCAGGACGGAGGGGCGCCGGGTGCCGGAAACGGATTCCAGTTCGACAATCAAATGCTCGATCTGGGAAAGAATGTGCTCGTAACCTTGGTCACCCCCGGTGGGAACTCGCAGGCGCTGGACCGCCCGATCAGAATTTTCCGGATCAAGAATGGCACCTTCGATTTTGGTGCCACCGAGGTCGATCCCCCAGAGCGTGCTCATGGAATTTTAGGTTTTAGGAGTTCAGTTTTAAGTTCCGCCGGGCCGCCAGCTTAAAACTTAATTCTTTCGACTCCCGATCAGACCGACACCCGCATCGGCATGATGACGTAGAGGAAGGGAGTGTTGATTTTGATCACCCCAGGGCTCATTTCGTCGATCAGTTCGATGTGAATTTCGTCGTCGGGGAGATTCCGGAGAGGATCCATGAGGAATTCCGGATTGAAGGCGATCGAGATATCGCGTCCGCGGTAGGCGACAGCGAGGGATTCGCTGGCTTCGCCGACCTCGGGCGTATTGGCCGCAATATCGAGATTGTTTTTGGAAAAGCTCAGGCGGACCGAACTCGTCTTGTCATTGCTGAGGAGGGCGACGCGTTTAACACTGGCGAGGAAGGCTTCCCGCTCAAGGGTGACCCGCTCCTTGGCCTCGCCGGGGATGACCTGGCGATAGTTGGGGTAATTGCCTTCGACCAATTTCGTCACCAACTGCGAGCCATTGAGTGCGAAGGCGACGAGGTTTTCCGCAGCGGAAATTTGCACTTCGCCCTCGTCGCTGAGAAGCCGTTGCAATTCCGTCACCGCTTTGGTCGGAACAATAAAATCGCGCTCGTGACTCTTGGGAAATTCCAAATCGCTATCGAAGAGGGCCAAGCGACGGCCATCAGTGGCGACCAAGGTCATTTTGTTTTCTTTAAGCGAAAACAAGATGCCATTGAGCACATAGCGGGTTTCGTCAATGGAGATGCCGTAGGAGGTCTTGCGCAGGCCGTCCTTCAACTCCGCTTGCTTCATCGTATAGGACTTGGCCTCCTGAAATGAAGGAAAGGCGGGAAATTCGTCTTTGGCCAAGCCGTAGATTTTGAAAAAACTCGCCCCACAGCGCAAAGTGGAAATATTTTTCGCGTCGGTCTCGACCGTGATCTCGGAGGCCGGCAACTCCCGCACGATGGCAGCGAGACGGCGGGCCGGCAGGGTGGTCGCCCCGGGCTTTTCCACCTTGGCCTCGATCTCGCAACGAATGGCGACTTCAAGGTCAGTGGTAGTGAGCCTGAGCCCGGACTCGGTGGTCTCAAGCAGGGCGTTGGTTAGAACTGGCAGAGTCGAGCGAGTGCTGACAACGTTTTGAATGCGTTGCAGACCGTCGAGGAGCGCTTCTTTGGTGACAGCAAACTTCATGGATTAGAGGACCTTAATTATTGACCCGTCGGGGCGAAGTCAATCCTTTGTCGATCAAGATCGTTGACTTCAGAGGATGGGTTCGGTGCAGGTCGGTAGAAATTTCGACAGGAAAATCCGGTTATCGTTGCAACTGGGTATCCAGCATCCGAACGACGTGACGGGTTTGTTCGTCTTCGGCGAGGCGGCGTTTCACCAGTTTGCAGGCGTGAATGACGGTCCCATGATCCTTGCCTCCGAAAGCATCTCCGATGTCGCTGAGCGAGGTCCGGGTGAGTTCGCGCGAAAAGTACATCGCGATCTGGCGGGGAAAAGCGATATTGGCCGGGCGCCGTTTGCTCGTCATGTCGGCAAGCCGCACGTCGAAATGCTCGGCCACCTTGCGTTGAATTTGTTCAATCGTAACCGCTTTGCGGGCCTGTTCCTGGAAAATGTCGCGGAGGAGATTCTCGATCACGTCTTGGGAAATTTCCCGATCGCTGAGGGATTTGTACGAGGCCACCCGCATGAGGGCCCCTTCGAGGCGGCGGACATTGTTGCGGATCCGATCGGCCAAAAACTGGATCACCCAAGGTTCAAGGGTAATACTGAGGCTCTCGGCCTTCTTGTTGAGAATGGCGATCCGGGTCTCGACATCCGGCGGCTGCAACTCAGCCGTCATCCCCCACTCGAAGCGGGAAACAAGACGTTGCTCGAGTTTTTCAATTTCGCTCGCAGGACGGTCACTGGAGAGAACGATTTGTTTGTGCCCGTCGTGAAGGGCATTGAAGGTGTGGAAAAATTCTTCTTGAGAACGCTCTTTGCCACCGAGGAACTGGATGTCGTCGATCATCAAGACATCTGCGGATCGGTATTTGCGGCGAAATTTGACCAAGGTGCCGTTTTGGATCGCATCGATAAACTCGTTGGTGAACTGCTCGCTGGAAAGATAGACGACCTTGCCTGGCTTGGCCGTATTGAGGACATGATGGCCGATCGCTTGCAGAAGGTGGGTCTTGCCCAATCCGCTGCCGCCATAGACGAAAAACGGATTATAGGTTTTGGCTGGAGCCTTGGCGATCGCCCAAGCGGCGCCGTGGGCAAATTGGCTATTGGCCCCCACCACAAAGGTGTCGAACGTATTGCGCAGGTTCATTCCCGACCCGGCCGCGGCCGCCACCGGCCGGCTCTTTTTGGGCGCGGGTTCAGGTTCGGCCGCGCGGGCCGCACTCTCCGCCGAGGTTGATTCGGCTTCTTCGCTGCCAACGGCCACAAATTGGACCTTGCGCGGACAGCCCAGCACCTCATTGACCGCATTTTGAACCAAGGGCAAATAGTTGCTTTCGATAAAAAACTGGTGAATGGGATTGGGGACGCCAAGAACCAATTTGGCCCCATCATCGGAGACGACATCGACTCCTTGAAACCAGCGTTCAAATCCATCCACGCTGATCCGCTGCCGAATCAACTCGGAAACCGCATTCCATATCTGTTCGGACTTTGAAATCATAGGTAGTTATCCACGCAGGCTCCGGCGGGTTGGGAGGTCATGAGGGCCCCGGAATGCGTCCGGATGAGAAGAGCCGAGCGACTGCATTCCGCCAAGACTTTTTGCGAACCAATATAAAATTTATTCATTTAAAATGCTTACCTTGAGGCAATTAAGCGATACTTAAAAAGATCAATTCCCAATTCTCTTCTTCCCGTTCTCGAAACAGAAGCCGGTCGTGCGCTCCGGCGGAGTCAAAGTTTGATTTGGGGGCGTCGATCATCTTCACAAGTTATTCACAGGCAGCTTTTCCTCGGGTGCCGCAAGCGGCGGCAGGATGGAATTCCCGGCCATTTCGCTCAAGCTTAAATGGCGAAATTGTCACAATTTTTTTGTCGGAAAAATTCGGATTTTTGCTTGACGGACTCGGAGACCCCGATGGGGCCAAACTTTGCGGGCGATGCCGTCGATCAGGACTCAGATTCGGTTTTCTTGCCGAAGAGCACTCCGCAGCCGAAAGTGAGCAAACAAGTGATCGGATAGAGCCAAGCGAAACTCAGTTTCGGACGCAGCGCGTCGGCAGTTTCCTGAGAAAAGGCCCCCATCGAGGCAAGTAAATTGTAGAGATCGGGACGAATATAAAGGGTGAGGAGAATGGAAAGGATGGCTCCGATCCAAATGCCACGGATATTGCGACGGAGGGGACTCAGGGCGAGAAGAAAGGCGCCCAACAAGGGTCCATAGGTGTAGGCCACCATGCCAAAAGCGAGGCTGATAAGGTCGAGTTCGCCGCGGATGAATTGGAGACCGATAGCGCAAAGGACCAGAGCGAGCCCCCAAACCACCACGGCCATACGTGACTGTCGTAGCATCCGGGATTGGTTGGCCGCCTCGAGCCCCTCCTTGGAATGGATCAGGGAGAGAGACGTTTGGGCCAGGGCCGCGAGGGCGGAATCGAGACTGGAAATCGCGGCCGCAAAAGCCCCGGCGAGGATCAGACCGGTCAGCCCCGGCGGAAGTTGAGTCGTAATCCAAACGGGAAAGACCGAATCCGAATCTTCGAGGAAGAGGGCGGCCTCCCCCGGGCCGGGAGGATTCTGGGTATAGAAAACATACAAGGCCGCGCCCACGATCAACATGATGAAGGTGATGACCATGGAAATGCTGCTGCCGATGATGGCCTTGGTGGCATCGGGGGCATTGCGGCAACAAAACATCCGCTGGGCATTGAGTTGATCGGTGCCAAAGGCCGCCAGATTTTGAAACGGCATCGCCAAGAGCCCAACCCATAAGGTGAATTGGACATCGGGGTCGGTGCTCAAATTCCACACCGTCAGCTTGCCTGCCTCGGCCGCCGTCTGCCAGAAGGCCGGCAACCCCCCATTGATCTGAAAAAGCAAGACGACGACGGCCAACGCCGCCGAGGCCAGAAAAACGCCAAACTGAATCACGTCGGTCCAGATGACCGTGGTCATGCCGCCCATCAAGGTCCAGCCGACGGCGAAGAGGCCGATCAAGACAATGCAAAGCTCGAAGGACAATCCGGTCACGGTCCGGAGGATCAAGGCGGTGACCAAAAGCCGAACGCTTTGCCCAAGGATGGAACCGAGAAAAAACAACATCGTGGTCAAAGACCGCGCCCCCTTGCCCAAACGGCTCTCCATATAGTCGTACGGGCTGAAGATCTCTTTCTCGTAGAAGACCCGGACAAAAAACACCCCTACGATGACCCGGGCGATGATCGAGCCGATCCCCCATTGGAGGTAGGTAAAATCCCCGCCCGCCGCAAAGATCATTCCCGGCACGCCGACGAAGGTCAGGGCACTGATTTCCGTCGCCACGATCGACCCGCAGACCGCCGGCCAAGGGAGCGAACGTCCTGCGAGAAAGAAATCCTTAATCGTGGACTGCGGCCCCCGGAGACGATGCCCGATCCAAGTGGTCAGAAGCAAATAGCCGCCAAGGATGACCCAATCAATCCAAAGAAAGTAGGCGTGGACTTCCATTAATCAGTTCGAAAGCTGCTTGGCTAGAACCTTGGAGTTGCGCCCACTGGCCTGGTAGCGCACCCGGCGCGCCGGCGGCAACTCAGTCGGCGAGACTTCGACGAAACCGCCTTTTTGTTGAAGATAATTGAAGGCTTGGGTCGAGAGAGCAAAGAGCCGCTTGAGTTTTTTCTCCCGGGCCAGGTTCTCGATAAAGGCCATCAGCTTGCTGCCGTAGCCCTGGTTCTCATGGGTTTGGCTGACGTGGAGACAGGCGAGTTCGCCGGAAGCATCTTCCGCATAGACATGCAGGGCCACGCAAGCGACCGGAGTCCGATCGACTTCGAGCAGCCAGTAGTCGTCCAATTGATCAACAATTTCAGCCCGGGTCCGCCGGATCAATTCGGCATCTTGGACGGATTGCCGAATCAGCCGCATGACCGCCCGGACGTCTTTTTTGAAAATCCTCCGGATCTGCTGGTATTCGTTGGAATAAACCATGGTGCCAAATCCTTCGTGACTGAAAATCTCGGTCAGGAGGGCCTCATTGACCCCGCCGTCGAGCAAATGCACACGGGGCACCCCCCGCAGGCAGGCGCGGGCTGCACAATTGAGTTTTGAAGTCTGCGTCGGGGCCAGGTCTTGACGGGATTTTTTAATCCAATCCTTCGCTTCAGGCACGGACAGGTGTTTCGGCAGATCGACTGGTCCCGGCATCAAGTAGATAATCTTGGCAGCCGAGAGTTGGGCGGCAATTTCCACGGCAGCCTCATCAGAATTGACCCGATAAGTGCGCCCCTCCCCATCAAAACCCAGGGGAGGGATGATCGGAATGATCCCGTCGTTCAAAAGAAGATTGATCGCCTGGGTGTCGATGCGTTCGACCCGGCCCGTGCTTTGATGATCCCTCCCTCCGAGAATCCCCGCCGGATGGGCCACGAGGGCATTGAGATAACCCGCCCGGAGATCCACGGCCGAAAGCCCCTCCATAATGGCATTGGTCAACCGGATGGCAGCATTGATGGAAACCTGCAAGGTCGCCTCATCCGTCACCCCTGAACCGTCCGTATTGCTCAGGGGCACGTTTTGTTCCGCTCCCAAACGCGCAATTTGGTAACTGGCCCCATGCACCAAAACGACCTGGACGCTGAGGGACCGCAAAACGGCCAAATCCAGGAGGATATTGGCAAAATTATCAGAGGCGGCCACCTCACCATCAATCGCCACCACAAACACACGTCCCCGGAACCGAGGCACGTATTGTAAAATTTCACGAAGATCAGGGACGTTCACAGGAGGACAGTTATTTGAGGATGGCAGAAGACGCGTTATGACGCAATCCCGGGAAAAAGCAATTCAGCGCACGTCCGGTCACAATAATTCCGCACCCTCTCCACGCCTCTGACCTTATTCCTCACCGCACCAGACGTTGCGAACCGCGCGTCAGAAAACGTCGCCCGAAAAACTATCGTCTTCTTACCATGCCCCGCCACAAATTTGGCCCCTTACCAGACCCGGTTCGGAATCCCGCCAAAGGTGCCCGGGCCCCAATAGCCCCACTCTGCCGCTGTCATTTGTTGCTGGGCGGCGGCACTTTGCATTTGGTTGGCGATATTCTGCTGCACGGCCATTTTCTGATAGGCTTGGTATTCCTTCTGTCCACCAACGTACACGATGTTCTTTTCCGGATTGGCGTAGGTGTACAGCACTTGAGCTCCGCGCGTGTGGTTTTGCATTTTGTAAGGCACTTCTTCGGCCAGGGATTGGCGTTTCTGGGCCGTATCCGCCACCCGGATCTCAAAACCCGCGGCGGAGAGCATTTGCTCTTCGCCCCCGGATCCCAGCTTTCGCAAGGTGGTGCAGGAGGTGAGTCCGCCAACGAGAAAAATCAAGGCGAGGAGCGAGGCAATTTTCATGACAGGATTGTCGCCCGATGCGAGGCGTTCGGCAAGACTCCTTCTTTTCAGTTTACCCGAGGTGCTCAATCCTCTTAACTTCCCGCGTGGCCCTGCCTCCTGGAATAACTGTCCGTCCCTACGAACCTCGTGATCGCGAGGCGGTGAGGACGTTGTGTTGTCTCACCGGATTCCTCGGCAAGCCGGTGGATCCGGTTTTCGAAGACCGCGAACTCTTCGCCGACTATCTGACCAGCTACTACACGGACGCCGAACCCGAATCGAGTTTCGTCCTTTCTCAGGACGGCGTCGTCAAAGGCTATCTCCTCGGATCCCGCAAACCGACCCGGCAACAGTTTCACAGTTTTTTTCAAAACCTCCGCCTCTTCGCCATCGGCATGTGGCGCTATCGGCGCTACAACCCCGCCACCCGCGAATTTATCCAGTGGATCCTGCGCAATTCCTGGAAGGAAGTGCCGGCGGCCCCCCGCCGCACCGCCCATTTCCATTTCAATGTGCTGCCCGAGGCGCAAAGCTTCGCCGGCACGCATGTGATGATGAATGCTTATTTTGATTATCTGCGGACCCACGGGGAAAAAGCCGTCTTCGGGCAAATGGTGACCTTCGAGTCCCGGCGTGGCACCCGAGTGTTGGAGCGCTTCGGATTCCATGTCCTCGAAAAACGCGAAATCACCAAATGGCGGGACAAACACCCCGAGCCGGTCTATCTCACCACGGTGATCAAATACCTCACGGTGACTGACTAGGGCCCGGCAAAGAATTGCCCCCATGATCGAATTAGCCATTGGCATTGGAGGCGTCCTCCTGGGATTGTTGCTGGGAGCCCTGGGGGTCCAGTGGTGGGCAGAGCGCCGCCTTTCTGCGGCCCATTCCGATTCCGCCGTCCAAGTCAGCCGGGCGGAACAATTCTCAGCGGAACGCGAGGACGCCCGTTCCGCCCTCGAATCCGAGCGTGAGAAGAGCTATGCCCTGACGACTCGACTCGCCACCGCTGAAGCGGATGTCCACCACCTTCGCCAACGTCTGGAGGAGGAATCCCGCCGCCTCCAAGAGATGCAAAAGCAATTTCAGACCGAGTTCGAAAACCTGGCCAATCGGATTCTGGAGGAAAAAAGCCAACAATTCCTGACCCAAAACCACAACCACCTCGCGACCCTGCTGGACCCACTGCAAGCGCGGCTGGGCGAATTTAAAAACCGGGTCGAAACCATCCACACTGAGGATACGAAAAACACCGCGGCCCTTCGCGAGCAACTACAGCAACTCAAGGAACTCAACCGGCAAATGAGCGACGAAGCCAGCTCGCTGACCCGTGCTCTCAAGGGCGAGTCGAAAACCCGGGGCGCCTGGGGGGAGTTGATTTTGGAACGCATTTTAGAAAAATCCGGGCTCCAAAAAGGCATCGAATACGAAACCCAAACCAGTTTCCGCAACGAGGAGGGGGCTCTTTTCCTTCCCGACGTGGTCATCCACCTCCCGGACGACAAGCACCTTATCATTGATGCCAAACTCTCCCTCGTGGCCTACGAACGGTTCGTCAATGCCGGTTCGGAAGCGGAAAAAAACACCGCCCTCCGCGAACACAGCCTCTCCACCCGCCGGCATATCGAGCAACTCTCCGGCAAGGACTACCCCGGCCTGCCCGAATTGCAGTCCCCCGACTTTGTCCTCATGTTCGTCCCGGTCGAACCCGCCCTCCATCTCGCCCTCCAAGAGGATCCCAATCTCTTTTCTGATGCCTTCGATAAGAATGTCGTTCTGGTCTCCTCCTCCACCCTCCTCATCACCCTCCGGGCCATCGAGAGCGTCTGGCGTCGCCATAAACAAACCCTCAACGTCCTCGAAATCGCGCGGCAGGCCGGCAAGCTTCATGACCACTTTGTTAATTTTGTCACCACCTTGCAGGAAATCGGCCAACGCCTCGACCAGGCCAAATCCTCCTACGATCAAGCCCTCTCCCGCCTCAGCACCGGCCGGGGGAATCTCGTCCGCAGGGTGACTGAGTTGGAAAAACTCGGAGCCCGCGCGGAAAAAAAGATCCCGGACGCGCTGCTTGCGAGTGCGGCAACGGATCAGGCGGAGCTCGACCGGCCAGGCTTTCAAAGTGAAGAGTGAGAGGTGGCGGGCGGCGAGTCGCGGGCCAATTGGAGGACGTTTGCTACAACCGCCCTGCAGATTCCGAGTGATGGTCGAGCTGGAGGTACTTCCGTAGCCGCTCTCCGCCCCGATTTCAGAGAAAAGGATTCACGATAGTGAGGTGATCAAGGATGAATCCGTCTTGAAGGTCCTCAGAATATAATTTGCTACATCCGCTGGCATGAGCGGCGGCAATAATCGTGCTGTCCCAGTGGGAGAAAGAGAATTGGCGCCGAAGTCGGGTGGCCTCCAGGATCAGATCCCGGTTAAGCGGCTGAAAGGGAAAGCTACCGGTGACTTCAAGGAAGATATCGATCTTTTCTTCAGTGATCCCAAGTTGGGATTTCCGCAAGGAGGCCGCAATGAATTCCTGGAGGACCTGGGAGGAGAGACAGGGAAGAAAGCGGGAGAGAAGTTCGCGGGCACTGGCTCCTTTCGTCACATCCGCCGGATCACTCGAGTAGGCGTAGAGAAAGATATTGCTGTCAAAAAAAGCCAGTTCAAGCACGACGGTCGTGAAGTTCTTCCCGATCAAAGGTCCCCACCGGACCCGTTTGCTGACGGTTTCTCGTCATAGCCTGGAAGTGCGCTTCCATCAGGCGACGGTGCGCGGCTTGAGGCGTGAAGGATTCTTCCGCCTCCTGACTCCGCTGCAAGAGTGCGGAGCGAAGAGAGTTGGCCACAAAATCCTTCAGCTTGAGACCTTGAACGGCCGCAGTGGCTTTAACCTCGCGGAAGAGAGGATCAGGAAGGTCGATCGTTGTTCTCATGAGAACAACCTTATGCTTTTATGCTTTTATGTCAATTTTTCAATTTCCGCACCGCTTCCAACACCGCTTCGACGGAGATAGCCTCCATGGGCCCGCCTTTTTGGCCTGGGGTGAAGGGCTCTTTGGTCTCGGCCCGCAAGATGATGGCTCCCGCATTCCGAGGCCGCCAATGAAAGGGGTTGGTCGGTCCAAAAAGCGCCACGATGGGCGTCCCCATTGCCTCTGCCAAGTGCATGGCCGCCGTATCCACTCCGCAAAACAAAGCCGCCCCGCGCACGACGGCGGCCAGTTCGACCAAATTGGTTTTCCCGGAGAGATCCAGGCAGGGGCCTGAGAACGCTTTTTTGATCGCCTGCAAATGCGCCTGTTCCTCCGGGTCGCGGGAACCGGTCAAAACGATTTGCTGACCGGCGGCAGCCAATTCAGTCATCACGCTCGCCCAGCGTTCCGGGCGCCAATATTTTTCTTCCCGGGCCGTCCCGGCATGTACGACCACAAAGGCCCCCTGCACTCCACCGGCCTGGAGGAGATCGCGAACTTTTTGCGTCGCCGGATCTGGGATCCGCAAATCGAGGGGCTCGCCATCCCGGACGATGCCAAGCGGCCGAAGCAAATCAGTGTAATGATCGGCGGTGTGACGCTCGCGGACCGAAGAGTCGACAAAATCCGTGAAGACGAACCGTCGGGCAACTTTTTTCTGAAAGCGGGCAAAGGAGATTTTCTTCTGACTCCGGGACGCCAGGGCCAGCCAAGCCGACCGATCGGTGCCGGTGAAATCCAAACAGGCGTCGCCTCGAAACCGCGGCAGGTCCCACGTTATCCAGGCATTGGGTCCCCTGCCCAAACACCCGCCCCAGCCTGCCTTTTTATCGTGAACCCAAACCTCATCGACAGAGACCGCTTCGACCAAACCTCGGCAGGAGGCGTCCACCACCAGGGTCAAATGAGCCTTGGGATAGGCTTCACGCAAACAATGAATGGCCGGAGTGGTCAGGATCAAATCTCCAATCCGCTTCAACTGGAGAAGGAGAATTTTCACCGCGCGCGCCGCCTTTCGCCCGCCCGTCGATACGCGGCCGCCAAACGTTCGCGAAAGTGATCCCAGGTCAGCTCATTTTCCGCCCGATGGCGGGCCGCGAGACGGAATTTTCGCACTAAGGCGGGATCGTCATAGAGTTTCTGCACTGCGGCCATGAGAGCCTCCACATCATTGCAGGGGACAATCAGACCATTGAGACCATCTTGGACCACGTCTCCAGATTCGAAAGTCGTCACCTGAGCCAACCCGGCCGCGCAGGCCTCGTACACGGTTTTGGCGCTCCCCTCGCATTCGGAGGGAAAGAGATGGACATCCGCCTGCCGAAGGAGTCCCGGCACATCCCGGGTGAATCCTTGGACCTTGACCGACGATCCACCGAAGGCCTCCAAGGCCGGGCGAATCTCCTCATGCACCGCGCCCAGAAGGGTCAATTCCGCATGGGGAAGCGCCAGACGGTGCCAAGCTTCGAGGAGCACGTGGGCCCCTTTGCGTTTGATCAAGGCCCCGCAAAAAATCGCCCGCAACGGCCGCTCGGCGCTGAACTTCATCGGAAGGTTGCTGGGATCCTCCGACTGAAAGAGCTTCGTATCGACCCCGGCACCCATCATACAAAGTTTCTCCTCGGAGATCCCGGCGGCGGTGAAGGTCCGGGCCGAGCATTTCGAAGGTACGAGCAACAAATCAACGAGATCGTATTCTTCCAAACTGTCCTGCCGACTAACCAAGAGGCTTTTAAAGAGGGTCTCCGGAAACTTCGCATTGCGGGCATGACGGGACAGTTCGATTTTTTCGCGCGGCTTGCGTTTGCCCTTGTCGCGATGCCAGGTGGGAATCTCTATCACCGAGGGAAGTCCCAGGCGGTTCGCCACCCGCAGACACCGCACCGAATTGCCAGCCCAACCATGAAAAAAATCATACTTCCCGGTCGCCAAGGCTCGTGCCGCCACCCCATCGACATACTTTTTCTTAGCATCGTAATAAAAGGGCGGGGAAAGAAATGAGAGCAAGCGGACCGGATGCCAGCGCAGCGAGGTGATCCGATCGGCCGGAACCACATTTTGGCGATTAGCATAGCCGAAGGCCTGTCCGAGGAAGCCACCGCCCGATGACAACTTCAACGCCTCGATGGCATTGAGGTCGAGTCCATAGCCCCCAATCCGGGCATTGATGGCAAAGAGTACCGACCGCGGAAGCGGCGAAGGCTCAGCAGAGGAAAGGTCAGGATGGGAAGAAACAGTCACAGAAATTCAGGAAGCCAGCATCCTGCCATGCTCAGGAAAAGATTTCCAGAAATCCCGAAGGGGCGGCAACACGGCAATCGCATTAAAAAAAATTAAAACACTTTGCGCAAGATTCTCGGTTGCAATATTTTGTCCGGGGACCGCACGCGGCCCGCGTGCATGGTCCGGCGGCTCGCCGGACCAATTTGAAAGCTTGGCCGTTCGGACTTCGCCCGATCCGTTGCAGCCTGGCCGGGTCATCATCGGGGCGGCGGCTGATGCTCCTCAGTTGACTACGGAACGCATCCATGAAGTGCTCTCAGACGATACAAAATGACTGACTAACTCCTTGGGCGTTTGTGCGGCTACAAACCCAGCCAAGAGCGCAGGTGCAGGGAGAGCTCGTCGGCATCGCCGGATGAAATGCTGCCCGTGATCTTTCGCACCAGAAGATCTGGCCTTTGATGCCGCTGGGCACATTCAATCCGGCCGCTGACCAATCTTTGAGCAGAACGTCTGAATTGGCCAGTTTCGAAGTCACGGGAACGACAAAAAGATCTCCCGGATAAGTCCCATGCCCGATCACAATGGCCGGGCGGACTTTGGAACTGCTCAAATCCGTAAAGGGGATTGGCAGCAGAACGATATCATGTCGCGAGCAATTCATTGTAAACATCGTCGTCGTCATTGTCCCAAACCTTCCTTAGACAACGTTCGCTTTGCGCAAGCCATTCGTCTCTGTCGGATTCAACAGGCCGGGATTCGACGGAGACACTCACTCGGGCATACTCCTTTAGGGGAAGCGGCTTCAGAAGGCGAAGGCAGCCCCGTTCATAAATAGCTTCAACCACGGTGCTCATAAAGCAACCCTGTCACAGGCTGGCAGCCGCGGCAAGCGGCAAGACGAGAAATTGGTTCGCCAATTCCCTTCCGGTCCGTTTCTACTCCCCGGATGAAGATCGGGCTTGTTCGCAGAGGATTTTCCGCCAGCGGTGGAGCGGAATCCTACCTCCTCCGTCTTGCCCATGGACTGGTTGCGAGCGGTCACCAACCTGTCCTCATCACCTCCGAAGACTGGCCGGCTGATCGCTGGCCCAACGACGCCATCGTCCGGCTTCCGGGACGTTCCCCAAAAAAGTTTGCCGACGCGGTCCTGGCGGCCCGGCCTGAGGTGGATATCTTGTACAGCCTCGAGCGGGTGCCCGGCTGCCATGTCCACCGCGCCGGGGATGGGATCCATGCCGCCTGGCTGCACCGCCGGTCCCTGTTCGAGCCCGCTTGGAAACGCTTCCTTCGCGTCCTCAATCCCAAACACCTCTCCCTCCTCCATCTCGAATGTGAGGTCTATCAAACCGCCCACGCCATCATCGCAAATTCCGAAATGGTGGCCGACGAGATTGTCCGTTGGCAGGAATTTCCCCGGGAACGCATCCATGTCGTTCCCAATGGCATCGGCCCCGCTCTGCCCACCGTCTCCCGGGCCGAAGCCCGGTCGCGGCTTGATCTTCCGCCGGATGCTTATGTGGTTTTGTTTGTCGGCACCGGATGGGAACGCAAGGGGCTCCGATTTGCCATCCAGGCGGTGGAGGCCCTCGAGGAAAACTCCATCCTTCTCGTGGCTGGACGCGGCCCGGCCGGTCGCCATGCTTCGCCGCGCGTGCGCTTCCTTGGCCCCACCTCGGACCTCTCCGCCCTCTTTGCGGCCGCCGATGTCTTCACCCTGCCCACAATCTACGACCCCTTCTCCAATGCCTGCCTGGAGGCTCTCGCCGCCGGGCTTCCGGTGGTCACCACCACTGCAAATGGATTTTCTGAAATCCTCACTCCCAATGAACACGGCAGCATCGTAGAACCCGGCGACGTGCCGGCCCTGACCAAGGCTCTTCAACGTTGGCGAGGACATCCCGCCGCCGAAACGTCCGCCCGCTGTCAGGCTCTCGCTGGAGAATATTCGATCAAAAAAAACGTCACGGCCACCCTCGACGTCCTCGAGGCGGTCGTCGCCTCTGTCGCTCCAGAGATGTGATTAACAGGGAGTGAAGTCAGCGTGTCAAAAGAAGGGGACCACGCGCTCCCCAATAAGCGCTTTTAGCTTTTCAAAACCTCTCCCACCAACGCAGCCACCACCGCGGAGGTATCAGAAAGATCATCAAACAAAAGATCCGGCGCGTACGCCTGGAGTTCGGCCCGGGAATAAACTCCGGTAGCAATGGCCACCGTGCGGGCCCCGATGACGCGGCCGCATTCGATATCGCGGGGGGTGTCTCCAATGACCACGACGTCGGCGGGCGCGAACTCCTGGCCATGTTTTTCCTTCGCCCGGCTGCGGGCAAATCCGCCCAATTCGTTGCGGTCATGGTGGTCGTCCGCAAAGGCTCCAAATTCAAAATAATCCCAGACCCCGAAGTGGGCCAACTTCAACTCGGCTCCGCGAACGAGGTTGCCGGTGAGCAAGGCGACTACGCAATCTTCTCGGGCTTTGAGGCGATCGAGCAAAGCCACGATGCCCGGAAGCAAGCGGCCCTCATGGCGGGGCAACCGCCCCGGCAAGGCCGACAAATAGGCGTCCATTAGCCCGGTGACATTTTCCGGCGTGACCGGAAGATCATGCTTCTCCAGGAGGAGGCGGGCAATGAGCGCGTCGGTGGCACCGGCGAGGGTGATTCCTTCGAGGTCTTCATCGACCCCGAAACGGGCCTGCATGGCATCGCATATCGCACCTTCCCCCGCACCGCCTGAAACGATGAGGGTCCCGTCAATATCGAAAAGCAGAAGGTGTCGCTTAATCGTCAGCCTCCGCCTCCACCGGTTCCTCCGGGGTGACGTCTCCTGCCTTACTGAACTTGCGCTTGCGCTTCTCGGCCGGAAGCGGCGAAAGCGTCATTCCGATCGCCCGACCGACTAATTTCGGCATCATATCGACATGTCCCATCGTCGCCAGGTCTTCCCGGACCCGATGAACCACATCCATACCCAAATTTTGGTGGGCCATTTCCCGACCGCGGAATTGCAAATGAATCTTTAATTTGTTCCCCGCATCAAGGAAGGCCTCTGCCCGCCGCATCTTGGTGACATAGTCGTGCTGGTCAATGTTGACCCGGAATTTGACTTCCTTGACCCGACCGGCGGTGTTCTTATTTTCCTTCTCCTGCTTGGAGAGGTCGTAGCGAAACTTTCCAAAATCCACGATCCGGCAGACCGGTGGCTGCGCCTTGGGAGCCACTTCGATCAAGTCCAGCCCCAAAGCTCGGGCATGCTTCAAAGCCAGGCCCACTTGCATCACCCCCAACTGCTCGTTGGTGACACTGTTGATCACCCGCACCTCTCTGGCGCGGATGCGTTCGTTGATACGAATATCTCTGATGTTAATAGGACCTCCCGGATGGACTTTGCATAGCGTAGTGGGTGACGAATGTCATGAGTGACACCGCCTGCCGAACAATAAACGCGAAAATGAACAGCTCATGCGCTGCATGAGTCAATTCTCACGGATGGATTCTGGTTTTTTCAATCGTTCGGAAATCTGAGCCGTCACTTTGGACGAGTTACCCAATCATTCTCAAAACCCACCTCTGAGGGCAAGCGCAAAATGCAACCGGTCTCCCTGAATGTGTCGCCTCCAAGAAATAAGGTCCCTCTGCGGGTAGGATGCCCCAACCCCGCCATTTCCACTTCTAATCACGCCCGGGATTTCCCTGCAATTTTCTTTTAGCTTTTCAGTGTTTCCGCTTTTCAGCATTTTAGCGCCCTCTACCCATGATAATTACCCCAAAGATCCGTGGTTTCATTTGCACAACCTCTCACCCGGAGGGATGTGCCGCCCATGTTCAGCAGCAAATTGACTACGTCCAAGCCCAGCCCCCCTTGAAGAACCCGCCCAAACGGGTCCTCGTGGTGGGAGCATCCACCGGCTACGGATTGGCTTCCCGCATCGTGCCTGCCTTCGGCGGCGGCGCGGCAACCCTCGGAGTCTTTTTTGAGAAAGAACCCACGGAGAAGAAATCCGCCTCCGCCGGTTGGTACAATTCGGCCGCCTTCGAAGAAGCCGCCGCCGCCGCCGGACTGTATGCCAAGAGTTTCAATGGCGACGCCTTTTCCCATGAGATGAAAAAATTGGTCATCGCCGCCATCCAGGCCGATCTCGGCCAGATCGATATGATCGTCTATAGCCTTGCCTCCCCCCGCCGGGTGGATCCCGATACGGGCGAGATTTACAAGTCCTGCCTCAAGCCGACAGGAGAGACCTTCACCAACAAGAACCTCAATACCGACAAGAAGGAAATCGAGTCGGTCACGATCGAACCCGCCAACGAGGACGAGATCGCTCAAACGGTCAGGGTCATGGGCGGCGAGGATTGGAAGCTGTGGATCGATGCCCTCGCCGACGCAGGCGTGCTGGCGGAAGGTTTTAAAACCGTCGCCTACAATTACATTGGCCCCGAAGTGACTTGGGCGATCTACACCGACGGCACGATTGGCCGGGCGAAACTCCATCTGGAAAAAACAGCCGAGGATATGAACACCCGCTTCGGAGACAAAACCGCCTTGGTTTCGGTCAACAAAGCCCTTGTCACCCAAGCGAGTTCAGCCATTCCCGTAGTGCCGCTTTATATTTCCCTGCTCTACAAGGTGATGAAATCGAAGGGCCTGCACGAAGGCTGCATCGAGCAAATCCAACGCCTCTTTGCCGACCACTACGATGCCTCCAATGGCCCGACCCTCGACGACAAGGGACGCGTCCGCATTGACGACTGGGAAATGCGCGCCGACGTGCAGGCCGAGGTCGCTAAGGTTTGGAACGAAGTGACGACCGAAAACCTCGACGCGCTGGCGGACTTTGCCGGGTACCGGCAGGAATTCCACCGTCTTTTCGGCTTCGGGCTCCCCGGAATCGATTATGACGCTGAGGTGGATCCTCAGCGGAAAATTCCCAGCATCCCGGCCCCCGTCGCGTGACCTCCCCGTCCGATTCTGACTTTCAGCCTCCCGACCAGGAGGTGGCAGATCCCGATTTCGAGGTGTCCTTGCGGCCACCGCTTTTCGAGGAATTCACCGGGCAGGAAAAGACGGTCGAACGCGTCCAGTTGTTAGTCGAAGCGGCCAAGCAACGCGACGAAGCCCTCCAGCACATTCTTTTGAGCGGCCCGCCCGGCCTGGGCAAAACGACCTTGGCCTATATCGTCGGCAATGCCATGGGCACCGAAGTGAAGACGACGAGCGGTCCCATGATTGAGAAAGCCGGCGATCTGGCGGGACTCCTCACCAACATCGAGCGCGGCGGCGTGCTTTTCATCGACGAGATTCACCGCCTCCAGCCAGCCATCGAGGAATACCTTTATCCGGCCATGGAGGACTTCAAACTCGATATCATCATCGATCAGGGTCCCAGCGCTCGCAGCGTGCGGCTGAACCTGGCGCGTTTCACCCTCATCGGAGCCACCACCCGGGCGGGAATGATCAGTGCCCCCCTCCGATCTCGCTTTGGCATGAACTGCCGGCTCAATTATTACGACGCCGCCCATCTGCAAAAAATCGTTGATCGCAGCGCGGGGTTGCTGGGAGCTCCGATCGAATCCGACGGAGCCCTCGAAATTGCCAAACGTTCGCGCGGCACGCCCCGCATCGCCAATAATCTCCTGCGCTGGGTGCGCGACTACGCCCAAGTACGGGAAAAAGGTCTCATCACCGGCCCGATCGCCGCCAAAGCGCTCACGATGCTGGAGATCGATGAAGATGGATTTGACGAGATGGACAAACGGATCATTGAGGGACTGATTTCGCTCTTCGATGGAGGACCGGTCGGTTTGAGTTCCCTCGCCGTGGCCATCGGCGAAGAACCAGGCACTCTCGAAGAGGTCCACGAACCCTACCTCATCATGCAGGGGTACATCAAACGCTCCCCACAGGGGCGGGTCGCCATGCCTCGCGCCTACCGCAAGCTCGGCCTCGACGCTCCCAAAAATGCTCCCAAAAGCGATCTTTTCGAAGGGGAATAAAAGACCCTTCTGAAGCGGTTTAAGAAAAACCGTGGCGGGGGAAGGTTAGGTCTGACCGCCGGGCAGGCTGCGGACCGCACTGCATGTTTGCGGCTATGGCTTTTTAATGGAAGGGAAGCCGCCGTCGGCAGTTGCCCGCACTGATGGAAGCACAGGCTGGTATGCAAAGTGGATTGAGCGTATCGGCCTGTTCGAAGCCGGACGAGGTCCTCTCGAATCGCCAGGATGAGGGAGGTTTCGTATTCGCACGCGTGGGTGAGGCGCGGAGTCGAAAGGCCGGTTCCCGGGAATAATATCCCCGCAAGGAAGAGCAAGTGGTATCTTGTCATTTGTCGGAGCTCATAGGGAATGTCGGGACGTTCGCCATGACATGTCGACACCGTAATTTTTTGTGTGCAACCCTGCGGAATCTGCCGAGACTTCCAGTATCCATTTTAAAAATGACAGACACCGAGTGCTTTTTTAGCTGCGATTGGGGGACCACGAACTGCCGTGTGCGGCTTGTGCGAACCGCGGATGGATCAGCGCTCGGGGCGATCAGTAGTGCCGATGGGGCTGTAATCCTCGGCCATCGGAAAATCATCAATGCTCATCGAACTAGCCCGTCAGGGCAAGTGCCAGTTCAGTCTCGCGAGCATCCGGCGGAGACCATTTCCTGAACGCCGCCACATAGTGCTCGGCCTCGGAAATCACGGCTTGCCAAAATCCTTGGGCGGAGGGCTTTTGCCAGTCCATGAAGAGACTCTTTCGTAAAATTGGGAAAGGGGCAGACCGCCGTGATTGCCATTCGAAGGGTTCAAAACGAGGGCGGGCCCCAGCCTCGTGTCGTGCGACGAATGGCAGGTTCTAACCGTCACTTTTGCTCGATTGGTTTCTCCCTAGCCTGGATGCTTCGCGCGCCTTCGCCCGCCGAGACATGGCAATGGGGCCATTAAGGATCGGGTCATTGGTTTTTTCCATCCAGGCATCGAGGCGCCCGCACATTTCGGTGAGGTGTGCCGCGAACGCCGGATCGCTATGTCCAGCGACAATTATCCAAGAGGGTGATTTCCAGGGGGGCAATCGCTATTTTTCGCGGAGGGAGCCCGGAGAGAAAAATAGCGACGGCGAAAGGCCCCATTTCCCGACGGCGTTTTGTGAGGAGACGGTAGTTTTTGGGGCGGCGTTTTCGGACGCGGGGTTCGGTTCGATCAGGGCGAAGTGGGACACTACGGACTCCTCCTGCAAGGCGACATCCTTTGGGTTTTTTACAGCAGAATCGGGGACATGCCGGAGCAGATTCTGGTCTCGCCGGTCGAGATGAAGGGGGCTTCCGATGATTGGGAATTCCCCGACGGGACCGATCTCATGCGGCCGGAACTTGACTGGGAGGGAATCGAATTTCCCCTCAAGCCATCGAAAGCCGGAGTCATGATCAGCTTCCGTCAACTGCGTGCGCCATTTGTCTTCGAAGAGGATGGGGAGTTTTATCTCTATTATTCCGCGGCGGGCGAGTCCTGTCTGGGGATGGCCCGCCTCGAGCTTCTGTAGAACTGAGGGTGACTGACGGAACTGACGGCGTTTCTTGCCGGCACGACCTGTTCTGGGACCGCGCCCCGACCCGCTGGGCGGAGGCCCTCGTTCATCGGCAACGGGCCGACTGGGCCGATGACTGCTCTTCTTGGCGATTTCCAGCCCGATGTCGTTTGCATCGGGTCCGTCTATGGACACAACGGGCGCCTCGCCATTCTGGCCTTGGAGCAGGGGTTTGACTTCGTATGCGAAAAACCCCTTGCCACGGATCGCGAGACATTGAGTCAGTTGCACAAGCTCACAGTCTCGGGCGAGCGTCGAATCATCGGCGAGTTCGTTATGCGGTGGGAAGCCGTCTTTACGAAGGCACGGGAATGCATTCGTTCAGGAATCATCGGCGAAGTGGCCTCTATCCAGGCGCAGAAGACGTATAAGTTTGGCAAAAAACGGCCTGATTTTTACAAAGCCCGGAAATTGTTCGGCGGCATTATCCCATGGGTGGCCGTGCATGCCATCGATTACGCTGCCTGGTGTACCGGGTTGCAGTATGAATCCGTCACCGCCGTGCAGGGCAACTGCTGCCATCCGGAATATGAGGAAATGGAGGATTATGCTTCTATGCTCTTTCAAATGACTGGCGGAGTGCCAAGGATATCGTCAACTCTGCTTTGGGAGAAACTAGCACCATGATTTCCACGGCTGGATGTCTCGATATCACCGCCGCCGCCCTCGCGGCACGGGACGCCGCCGACAGCGAGACCGGTGAGAGGATTTGCGTTGCGATCCTTTGAGTTGCCAATCCGAATCTCATCTCAAAAACCGTCGGGTGTTTGTGTCACATCGCCTCCGTTCTTGCGGTCAGAGACAGGCACGCTAGCCTGCGTAAGCCCCTGTCAACATCAGGGGCTCATATTCTGTCCTTATGAACCCGGTTTTCTCATCTGCCTCTCATCCGCCGCTTCCCTCTGAACCTGGCCTGCTCGAAACCATGACCGTTCCTGAGGTGGAATCTTTTCATCCCGAGGTCATGGTGATTCCTTTCGGCTCCACGGAGCCCCACGGCCCGCATCTGCCCTATGGGACGGATACGACCATCGCCAATCGGTATAGCCGGGAGGCGGTTAGGCGAGCCAATGCGGATGGGGGACGGGTCCTCTGTCTGCCGGCCCTGCCGTTTGGCAATAATGTTAACTTCAAGGATTTTCCCTTTGCCTGCCGGATTCGGGTCGAAACGCTGATGGCGGTGGTTTTGGATTTGATCACCTTCGGGCGGGAGGAAGGGGTACGCAAATTTGTCCTTGTCAACTGCCATGGCGGCAACGACTCGACCATGGCGGCCTGCACCCGGCAGATTTTCGACCGCTTCCAGAACGAGGCCTTTGTGGTCATGTCGGGGTGTGGAGCGTTCGCTGGCGAGACCGCCCGAAAATTGTTTTCCGATGGGTCGCCCCATGCCGGCGATTATGAGACCAGTCTGATGCAGTTTTTAGCTCCAGAGAAAATGCCCGCTCAAGTCCCGGTGGAATCCGCCCTGCACAAGCCGACCGTACCCGGTTTGGCCGAGGCGAGAGTGACCTGGGTGCGGAATTGGTCCCACTTCATGCCCGCTGCGTGCGGGGGGCGTCCCGATCTCGCCACGGCGGAAAAAGGCGGGGAATTTTTCGAGGAGGACGTGACGGGATTTGCCCGCTTCCTGGTTGCGCTGAGCCTGGCCCCCTGGCATCCCCGCTTTCCCTATGCGGCCGAAGTTGCATGAGTCAAGGTGGCCTGGTCCCACCGGATATTCGGTGGCACCGCATCATTCACCAGTTTTCCAGTGATGCCTTTACCATGATGTTTCATGTAAAATCGCGCCGCCTCCGTGAGCGAAAATCCGTCAAGAATTTTCCGGGCCTCAGCGTATTCGATGGCCACGGCATCCAAGGGACTCCCAAAAGGCTTCACGGCATCCAAGGCCCGGCCATAGGTCAGTCGGTCCCGTCCAGTCAATTGGAGCGCGTCAACGTCGCCTCTGGCCAACTGTGCCACCTTTGCCGCAGCTTCCTTCTTTGCGTCCTCAAGATCGGAGAAGTTTAGGCGGTGCCGCTTCCCTCCCAAGCGATAGACCACCCGGTAGTATGTCCCCCCGATCTTTCGGTCCTCATAGATCTTCACGGAGGACGACCCGTTCTTAACGGTCAGCGGGAAATTTTCAGCTTTGCCTTTTGCCATCATGTTTCATGCAGAATCGTGCAAGGACTGTCCGAAATCTGTCCGAAAAATCAACAGGTTTATTTTCAGCTCGGTCTAAAGCCTTTATATTCAACGAGAAAAAAGGGAGCGGGTAGAGGGAATCGAACCCTCATGGCCTGCGTGGAAGGCAGGAACTTTACCACTAAGCTATACCCGCGTAACTGATAGGATCATCGACAGATAAACGGCTTTCGTCAACGGGAAAACTCCGGCAATATATTGTCACTGATTCCGCGGTCGATGGAGAACCGACCCCCTCCCATCGCGGCGAGCGCCAGACCGCAGGCCAGCAAGGTCAGCGGGTATTCGAGGCCTTCAAATCCCGCTCCCCCCTGGGCATAAAAGAGAGATCCTCCCACCAGGAGGCAAACCCCCAAGCCAGCCAAACGGGTGAAAAATCCCAGAGCCAGCCCGAGGGCAATGGCCAACTCGCTCACGATCATCACGCCGACCCAGGTTCCCGAGAGAGTCGCTCCGTCGGCTTGGCTCCAGAGGGCAATTGTTCTTTGCCAGCCATCGCCGCCGAACCACCCGAAGGCTTTTTGGGCTCCGTGATAGAAAAAGACAACCGCCACCGCGAGACGAAGAAAAAATGGGCCTAGGCTCCTCGGGGTCGCAAAGAGGGAATACACCGGGTTCATGAACACGAATCTGAGGTTAACAAACCCGGAGAGATTCCGAAAGTAAAAGTGTGTCGCTTCCCCTCGCCTCGTGGACATAGGATGCACGGGGTGAAAAACAAACCGCTATGGGCTCATGTTCTGCCCTTCGTTGTCTTTATGCTTTTCCTGGTTTTGGATTCCGTCGTCGGGACGGTTTTTCAAGACAGCGGATGGCGTTGGCTGGCCCAGCCCAAATATTGGATCTACCCTCTCCAAACCGTAGTCTGCGCCGGATTGGTCATCTGGTTTTGGAAGGAATACGATTTTGGCTCCGTGCGGGCCTGGCCTCTGGGAGTGTTGGTTGGCCTTGTCGTCCTTGGCTTGTGGATTAGCCCGCAGGAGGTGTTTGGGTTCCCCCTGCGCACCAGCGGGTTCAACCCTGATCTTTTTGTCGACAACCCGACCATCTATTGGCTCAACCTCCTGGCCCGCTTCACCCGCATGGCCATCGTGGTGGCCTTGGTGGAGGAAATTTTCTGGCGCGGGTTTGTCATGCGTTACCTCATCAATGAGGATTTCAAAAAAGTGCCTTTCGGGACGTATGCCCCCGTCTCATTTTTTGGGGTGGCCATCTTGTTCATGCTCGAACACGGGATGGTGGATTGGCCGGCGGCGCTGGTGACCGGTCTCCTCTACAACGCTCTGGCGGTGCGAACCAAGAGTCTCTGGGCCTGCGTCATCGCTCATGGGGTGACCAACTTCGGCCTGGGAATCTATACGGTCGCCACAAAACAATGGGGATTTTGGTAGAAAGATCGAAAATGAAAATCGGATTTGCCCAACTCAATACGACGGTCGGAGACATTCCCGGCAATTGTGAAAAAATTCTCGCCGCCTACCGCGAACTCGACGCGGCCGGAGCCGACATTGTCCTCACTCCCGAACTCGCTCTCAGCGGCTATCCTCCCCAGGATCTGCTTTTCAAATCCCGCTTCGTGCCAGAGAACCTCGCGGCCATCAAACGCCTGGAAGATGAACTCGGCACCGCCGCCTTGGTGGTCGGATTTCCCGATCAGAATCGGAGCGGATCCGGCCGGCATTTTCACAATGCCGCCGCCGTGCTCGAACCAGGCGTTGCCGTTCGCATTATCCACAAAACCCTCCTTCCCACTTACGACGTTTTTGACGAAGCCCGGTATTTCGAACCCTCCACCCGGGTTGCGCCCGTGACCATCAAGGGCCGAAAGTTTGGAGTCACGATCTGTGAGGATATCTGGCCTCAGACCCATCTCCCCCGCCCCCTATACCGTTCCGATCCGGTGGAAGTCCTGGCCGCCGCCGGAGCCACTGCCATCCTCAATTTGAGTGCCTCGCCATTTCAATTGGGAAAGCCCGAGCAACGGTTCGCCATGCTCCGCGACCTCGCCATCCGGCATGGGCTCCCCATCCACTACTGTAATGCCGTGGGGGGCAATGATCAGTTGGTCTTTGATGGCCATTCGCTCTCTCTCGATGCGAGCGGAACCCGCCTTTGGCAAGGTGCGTCCTTCGCTCCAGAAACGGCTCTGGTCGATGAAGCGGCTCCGGGCCTGACCGCTTTGGGCGGTCGCTCAGCAATGAAAAACCTCGCAGACGCCTTGGCCCTCGGTCTGCGCGACTACATGGCCAAGTGCGGGTTCACCACCTGTGCTCTCGGACTCAGTGGCGGAATTGACTCCGCCGTCACCGCCGCCATCGCGGTCTCCGCCGTCGGAGCAAAAAATGTCACCGGCGTGGCCATGCCATCGGAATATTCCTCCCAGCACAGCATCGACGATGCCCTCGCTCTGGCAAAAAATCTCGGCATCCGCTGCCTGGAAATTCCCATTGTGGCCACCTTCACCGCCTTCAAAGCGCAAATGAAGGAGGCCTTCAGTGGACGGGACGAAGACCTCACAGAGGAAAATATGCAGGCCCGCCTCCGAGGACTCACCCTCATGTCGCTCTCCAATAAATTCGGCCATCTGCTTCTCACCACTGGGAACAAAAGCGAGCTCGCCGTGGGCTATTGCACCCTTTACGGCGACATGTGCGGCGGACTTGCCGTCATTTCCGACGTGCCGAAAACCATGGTTTACGAACTGGCCCGCCACCTCAATGCCTCGGGCGAGCAGATCCCGCTCCGCACAATCGAAAAGCCGCCCAGCGCGGAACTTCGTCCAGACCAAACCGACCAGGACACCTTGCCCCCCTACGATCTACTCGACGCGATCCTTGCCCTCTACGTGGAGGAAAACCTCTCCGGAGCGGACATCATCACACGAGGGTTTGACGCCGAAACCGTCCAATGGATTCTCCGAAAGGTCGATCTGAATGAATACAAACGGGCCCAAGCCGCCCCGGGCTTGAAAATCACCGGCCGGGCCTTTGGCATGGGACGTCGCATGCCCATCGCGCAAAGATTCGTGGCGTAAAATCGCCCGAATATCGCCCTCTTCCCTGACTCCCCTCAGGCGAATTCACAACTTGCTATAAATGTATAGCGCCGATAAGATACGCCCATGCTTGCGATCCGTTTGGATTCCGATATCGAAGCGCGGTTGGAGCGCTTGGCCGTTAAAACCGGGCGCACCAAAACCTTTTATGCCCGTGAAGCCATCCTCGAACATCTTGATGATCTGGAGGACATTTATCTGGCTACAGAGCGATTGGAGCGTCCAGCCAAAACCCATTCCGCCGAGAATGTGAAGCGTGCGTTGGGTCTATAGGTTTGATGATCGGGCTTTGAAAGAACTCAAAAAGCTCGACCGCCAGGCCCAAAATGATCTCATTGCGTACCTTGACGAACGGGTGGTCGGGGATTCCGATCCGCGACGTTTCGGCAAGGGGCTAAAAGCAAATCTCACTGGCCTCTGGCGGTACCGAGCAGGGAACCATCGTTTGGTCTGTCAGATCAAAGACGGCGAACTTCTCGTTTTGGTCGTGGCCGTCGGCCACCGCAAAAACATTTACCTGTAATCGCCTTCCTCACGGTGCGGCCTGGGCGCAAATTCAGGCGAAGTTCATGGTCGGAAAGCGCCCCCGGAGGATGTTTCCGCTGGGCGTCTTGAGCCAATTTTCCAACACCGTCGCATAGACATTTCGAAAATCGACATTGTAGATGAGGTCCCCCTTGTCGAGTTTGGTCAGGCTGGGTTGCTTCCCGTAGAGGCCCGGCTTCACCCCGCCGCCGAGCACAAAGAGCGGCGCGGCGGTGCCATGATCGGTCCCGCCGCTGCTGTTCTCCGCCACCCGCCGTCCAAATTCACTAAAGGTCATCACCATGACCCGATCAAAGTTTCCCTGGGCCTTCAAATCGGCGGTGAAGGCAGAGACGGCCCCATCCAATTCGCCAAGCAATCGCTCATGGCTACCGATCTGACCTCCGTGGGTGTCATAGCCACCCTGACTCACATAATAGATGCGGGTGGGCATCCCTCCGGCAATGAGACGGCCGACGAGGTTGAGGTCCTTGGCCAGCTTGCTTCCCGGATAGGAAACTGCAGACTTCGATTTCCTGGTGATCTCGAGGATCTTGTCCGAACTGATCTGGGCGTCGAGCGAGGTGCGCTGCAAAAAGTCGAGCACATTGCCGCCGCCGGACGATTGTCCGGCCAGGGAACCCACGCTGGAGCCGGAATGTTCGTCCTCGGAGAGGTCCCGAAAGAGCTCCCGGGTCCCTTCGGGGTCACTGGCATTCTTGCTCAAAAATTGAAATTGTTCGGGAGTGGAAAGGGTGATCCCCGTTGGCGTTGACGAACTAAATGCCAAGGGGGCCTCGGTCCCGAGCGAAACTCCTACGGTCGGATCGGCTCCCGAACAACAGGCGTCAAAATAACGACCAATCCAGCCATCGCTTTCCACTTTTTGGGCGTCGGAGGCGGTTTGCCAAATATCGGTGGATCGAAAATGCGAACGATTCGGATTCGGATATCCCACCCCCTGCACGACCGCGAGATCGCCGCTATCATAGAGCCCCCGGAGTCCGGTGAGGCGGGAATGGAGGGCCATTTGGTCGTTGAGCTTGAGCGCTTTGTCCCCAGGAATTCCAATATTCGGCCGGGCCGCCCGATAGGCGTCATCCGCAAAGGGAATCACGGTATTGAGACCATCGTTGCCGCCGGCCATTTGCAGAACGACCAAAATGGGCGCGTCCCGGCCGGTGGCGGTTTGGATGAGCGAATCGGCCGCCGAGGCGTCCAAGGTGAGAAAAGTTTTTTCCAGGAAGACGGGCAGGGTCCAAGCCACTGCGCCTCCGAGGACGCCGGTGCGAAGAAATTGCCTCCGGGTGTGTAGGGTGCTGTCGCTCATGTGATTTGGTATTCGGGGGTGCTCATGACGAGGTGAAGAAAATCCCGTACGGTTCCGTCTGCGACCGGATCTCCGTGGCTCTGCAGAAAGGTAATGAGTTTTGTTCGATCCGAAGCGGGCAGACGGCCGTTTACCAATCGCATCGTGAGCGCGTCCGAGAGCGCCACGGGGTCGGCGCGTAAATCGGGAGGGGCAATCTCGTCCAAGGGAATTTCCACCGACCCAAAATTTTTCCGAAATCCCGGTAAAGCCGGACCCTGACCACTGACCACATAGCCCGCCAAATTGCACCGGAAGAGATAAGTTGAACTCGTAATCCACGCCCGGCCGCCCGGCCAGCCTTTGACATTGGGCGGCTCAAAAAGCACCTGACCCATTTGTTTGAGCGCCGTCTCGGTGGCGGCGGCGGGAGGAAGCGGGGCCTCAAGCACCCGGGCAGTCTGAACCATCCATTGAACCGGACTCTTGATCTGAGTGCGAACGACGGAGGGCGCATAAAAGGCTTCACTCAAAAACATCTCCCGGAGGGTGGACCGGATCGAGAACCCGGACCTCCGGAAATGCGCCGCGAGGGCCGTGATCTGTGCGGGGGGTGCCTCCTCGGCGGCGAAGAACCGCCAGAGCTTGCCCACGATGAACTCCGAACATTCCGGTTGGGCCGTGACAATGTCGATGATGGCATCGCCGTCGAATTCGCCCTGTTTTCCGAGGAATTTCTTCTCTCCCTTGTCCGCCTGACGATCAGCCCGCCGGAAGGTCAGATTCCTGGGATCCATTCGATAGCCGGTGAAGGCGCGAGCGGATTCCTTGATATCGTCCTCGGTGTAACGCACCCCCTCGCCTAAGAGAAAAAGCTCCATCAGCTCGCGGGCAAAATTCTCATTCGGTTTCTTCGCGCCGCTCCGGATCGTATCCAAGTACCGCATCATGGCAGGATCTTTGGAGATTTGTTTGGCGAGTTCGCGAAAATCTCCCAGCGCATTGGCTCGCAAAGTCTCATTTTGCACCCACATCAAATAAGCCACATTCACCTTTTGAAAGCCGGTGGCAAAATGCCCATGCCAAAACAGGGTCAACTTTTCCCGCAAGGGATATGGGCTATGCCGCATCCGCCCCAACCACCAGGCCCGCAGGGCATTGATCTGGAAATTTTGCTCCATCCGCTGCTGCGTGCGAAGTTCTTTTTTTTCGTCTTCGCCGGAAGCCCCCCTCATCACCGCCATCTCGTCATGCAACTCGGTCGGTTCACTCAGTTGGGGTGGCGGAAAAAGGTCGTCTTCTTCCTCGCCGGCGAGAAGAGATTCGACCGCGCCCGGCAAGCCCAGCTTCCTCAATCCCTCGATTTCGGCCGGAGTACCGCCAAATCCGGCCCGGTTGAGCAAATGCGCCGCCTGTACGGACGTCCATTGGGAAGAAGGAAGGGGCCTGATCATCTGGGGAATTGAACCCGGGGCACCGAGAAAAGTTTCTCCGGACCAAGAGTTTTCCGTACCCTGGGGGCAACTTCCCGGCGTAGCGTGGGACATGGAGTTTCAGAATTTGACCCGAAAGGTAGAGATTGGCGCCAATTCCTACCTCCTCCGCACCGCAGGAAAATCCCTCGTCTTCGACACTGGCATGCATCCGAAAGCACGCGGCTTGGCCGCCACTCCGGATTTTTCCGCCATTCCTCCCGGGAGCGTCAATGGGATCATCGTGACCCATGCGCACCAGGATCACCTCGGGTCCCTGCCCGTCCTGGCCCAACGAGAACCTCAGGCCCGTGTCTATATGACCCCAGCCACGGCCAAAATCGCCGAGGTTATGCTTCATAATTCGGTCAATGTGATGACCCGTCAGCGCGAGGAACACGGCGACGAGGACCTCCCGCTCTTCACCCACCGGGGCGTGGATCGGTCCCGCGCCGGTTGGCAATTGTGTCCCCTCGGGCGCTCGTTCGGGTTTGACGGCGAACGTTGCAAAAATGACGACGAACCGTCGTTCGAATTTTTCAATGCCGGACACATTCTCGGGGCGACCGGAGTTTTGATTCGAAGCGAAGGGCAGCGGGTTTTCTACACCGGGGATGTGAATTTTGAAGACCAGACCCTGGTGCGGGGTGCTGAGTTTCCCACCGAGGGCGTGGACACCCTCATTATGGAAACCACCCGGGGCGATTCTCCCACTCCAGTCGGGCTCACCCGGGCGGGCGAAGCCGACCGCCTCGCCAACGCGATTCACGCGGCCTTCGAACGCGGTGGCAGCGTCACCATTCCCATTTTTGCCTTGGGAAAAACCCAGGAGATCCTCGCTCTGATCTGGAAAATGCGGCTCGAAGGCCGGCTCCCGCGGGTGCCCCTTTACATCGGAGGACTGAGCACCAAACTCACCATGATTTATGATGCCATGGCCTCCGATCCTCAACGCACCCATCCTGAGCTCAACCTTCTCAAAGAACTCTCTCCCTATGTGCTTTCCGGTCGGGATATCTTCGCCATCTCGCCACGCAAAGCCTGCATCTATGCCATTTCCAGCGGCATGATGACCGAAAATACTCTCTCCAACTTTTTTGCCCGCCGCGTCTTAAGCGACCCGAAACAAAGCCTCTTCTTTGTCGGGTATTCCGACCCCGAATCGCCCGCCGGACGCATCCGGGCCGCCCAAGCCGGCGACGAAATCGTCATCGAGACCGGACAGCCCCCGCTTCCGCTCCGCTGCCATATTGAGGACTTCAATTTCAGCGCCCATGCCAGCCGCGAAAGCCTTCTTAACTATGCCATCGGCCTTCGTCCTAAAAAGATCGTTCTGGTCCATGGAGACCGACCCGCGATCGAGTGGTTTCAACTCGAACTCCACCGGAGTCTTCCCGACACCGCGATCATCATTCCCGAACCGGGGAAAACGATCACGATCTGAAGAAAAGAGCCTCACGCAAAGGTCGCTAAGGGCGCAAAGGAAAGAACAGAAAATCAACTTTCCGCCACTCTCACTTTCACTCGCGGCGAAGCGCGCGCATCACTCTCGCGCAGCGAGCGGCTTCCGCATCATCCAGTAAATTTCGCCCGGCCACCACGGGAACGTCGCTCCCCAGAGCAGATTGAAGCGGGCCCAGAGGGCGGAATTTTCCAGTGAACTTCCTTTGCTTCGCACGCAAAATGCACCGGCCATAAATTCCACTTCCAATCCGCAGGAAGCCGCCATCCGACGCACCCGGGCCGGAGAAAATACGCTGACGTGGCCCATCGGAGCCGCCGTCTTTCGCACTTGGCCCTCGCGGATCTTGGCAAAAAGATCCGGAACCACCGGAAAGCCACCGATCAACATTCCTCCAGGACGGATGCGGGCGGCGACTTTTTTCAAGGCCTCTTCCGGCTCAAAAAGGTGTTCGAGAATATGCAGCAAGACCGCACAGTCATAATCCCGGGGCAACCCGAACCCCGGCTCCTCCAGATTGGCTTCATAAAAATCGTCATACCCAGCCTTGCCCAATTTTTCGGTCAACATAACCGCGTCCACCGCGGTCCATCGGGCAAAAGTCGGCGGCTTGGGGGCGGAATGAAGAAACTCCAGCATTTGGCCGGTGTGCACACCTATCTCGGCCACCTCCAAGGGCCGGGCCGACCGCTCCGCTTCTTCGCGCAGAAGGTGGTAACCAAACCAATAGCGAAGCAACCGAATTGGATAGCGGACAGATTTCGCCTCGGCTGGAATTCCGAATCGTTTTGATCGCACGGTGGGATTGTCAGCCAGAAACGACAGATCCCAGTGCAATTGGGGCAACTTTTTTGTGCTCAAGGCCCGGAATGGTGCGCGGAGCGGGCCTCCGGGTCAAGCGCGGGGTGTAATCACAAATGGCAGCAAAGAAGATCTCACGCGGAGGCGCGGAGGCGCAGAGAAAGACTTAAATACAGCGACTCTCCGCGTCTCCGCGTCTCCGCGTGATACCCTTTCTTGGTTTTTTCTCCCAGGAATTGCTTCCGATCTTGATTGCACCCTCAAGCGCGCCCAGCTGAAAAACGTCTTTGACCTGCTTCTCTCTCATTGGTACAGACAACCTCAACATGTCCAACTCCTCACCTTCCCCCGCCATTGCCAATATCCTCCCCAAAAGCCGTGGTTGGTTGATCGGGGGCGGGATGCTCTCGATTTTCGTCGGCCTCTGCGCCATTGCCACCCCGGGAGTCTTCTCCGCTTTTCTCGTCCAATTCCTGGGGGCTTTTTGCCTCGTCACCGGGGTGATGTCGTTTTTCGTCGCCCTCTTCGACAGCCATGTCCCCCATCGGATTCTCAATGCGTTGCTCGCCCTCATCCGCATTGCTGCCGGGCTGGTGCTCTTCCTCTTTGTTCTCCCCGGCGTCCTGACCATTACCCTCTTTCTTGCCGCCTTTTTCCTCATTGAAGGCATCTTTTGCACCGTCACCGCCTTCGGGATGCGCAATCGCAGCGGCTGGATCTGGCTTTTGCTCAACGGACTCGCCGCCGTTGTTCTCAGCCTCATGATTTTCAACAAGTGGCCATCGGACGCCTCTTGGGTCATCGGACTCCTCTTTGGGATCAATGCCCTTTTTGGAGGGCTCTCGCTGCTTTTCCTCGGCTTGGGAACGCCCAAGACCACCACCTAGATTTTTTTCCGGATCAGGAGAGAGGCCGCCACGGACACCACCAACATGGCCACGACCACGACCAGGGACTGGACCGTCCCGATCGCATAGGGAGTCGCCGAGAGAAGCATCTTCACCCCAATGAAGACCAGGATCCCCGAGAGGCCATAGTGCAGATAGCGAAACAGGGGTAAAATCCCCGCCAGGGCAAAATACATCGCCCGCAATCCCAGAATCGCAAAGACATTGGAGGTGAAGACGATGAAGCGATCGGTCGTAATCGCCACGACCGCAGGGATGGAGTCCACCGCAAAGATGAGGTCCGTCGTTTCGATGGCAATCAGGACCACACATAGGGGAGTGGCGAACCAGCGGCCTCCTTCTTTCACCAGAAAATGTTTCCCGCGAAAGTCGGTGGTGACCGGGATGAAACGGCGGAAGAGAATCAGGATCGGATTTTGGGACGGATCACCCTCATTACCGTTGGACCGGATCATTTTGATCGCTCCGTAAATCAAAATGGCCGCAAAGATATACATCACCCAGTGAAAGCGATCCAGCAGGGCGGTGGCCGCAAAAATCATCACTGCCCGCATGACCAAGGCCCCTAAGATCCCCCAAAACAAAACCCGATGCTGGTGTTCGGGAGCGACCCGAAAAAACGAAAACACCATCGCAAAAACGAAAACATTGTCCACGCTCAGGGCAATTTCCACGATATAGCACGTGAGAAATTCCGTCCCGGCCTTCTGGGAAAGCTCCGCCGTGGCATAATCCCCAACCCAGCCCAGCCAAATCGCCAGACAAAACAACATCGCGAGAATGACGCGCAAAGCGGTCGCCCAAAGCGCCTCCTTGAGTTTGACCACATGGACCTCGCGCTGAAACAATCCCAGATCCGCTCCCAGAAGCAGGGCGACGACCAAGGCAAAAAGCCCCCAAGATTGCCATTCCATTAGTGGCCCCTCCGCTCGCTGAGGACATCCGTCGGGTTCAAACCCAGCACTTCGGAATCCTCTCCCGAAAAACCGCGGCACGACCGCACCAGGATTTTCAAAAAGGGGGCAAGATAAGAAGCCATGGGAACATATATCCTCAGCCGACCAGCGATGGCAAGATTCCGCCTGCCTCCAATTATGAAATTCCCCCGGACCCCGTCAAAACGGTCCGCCCGGGAAAGGTCGCCCGGCTTCCGAGTGATCGGGCAATCCGCAGCACTTCATTCCATTTTGCCATCCGTTCACTCCGGGCAAACGAGCCCACCTTCAACTGGCCGGCATCCGTCGCCACCGCAAGGTGGGCGATAAAGGCATCTTCCGTCTCACCAGAACGCGCGCTGACAATCGGAGCCCAGCCGGCTGACTGGGTCAGTCGAATCGCATCGATGGTCTCCGTCACAGTTCCAATCTGATTCAGTTTGATCAGCACCGAATTAGCCACCCCCTCCCGGATCCCTTCCTGAATGCGAGCGACATTAGTCGTAAAGAGATCGTCCCCGACCACCTGAACCCGATCGCCGAGAGCTCCAAAAATCGTCTTCCACCCTTCGTGATCCGTATCCGCCATGGGATCTTCAATTGAGACGATGGGATATTTTTCACACCAATCCACCAGAAGCCCGGCAAAAGCATCCCGGTCAAAAGAACGATCCTCCAAACGGAATCGATAGCACCCTGATTTCTCGTCAAAGAGGTCACTGGCCGCAATATCAAGGGAAAGACTGGCTTCCACCCCGGGCGTGTATCCCGCCCGTTCGATCGCACGCAGGATAATTTCGAACGCGTCCTCATTGGAACGGAAATCCGGCCAATAGCCCCCCTCGTCCGCCAATCCGCAGTAGGATCCTCGTTCCCGCAGTAAGTCCCCGGCCGCATGGTAGACATTATAAGTGATCTCCAGCGCTTCGTCATAGGTGGTCGCTCCGGTCGCCATGAGCAAAAAATCCTGTACATCTGTGCGCCATCCGGCATGCGCGCCGCCCCCCAGGATCTGAATCTCCGGAAACGGCAAAGTCACTCCATCTCCCAGCGACTCATAAAGCGAAAGTTGCTTCGCATTGGCCACGGCGACCGCCGCGGCCATGGACACACCAAGAATGGCATTGGCGCCCAGGCGGCCCTTATTCGAGGTGCCGTCCAAGGCCACCAGGGCCTCGTCCAGGGAACGTTGGTCTTCCGCATCGTGCCCTGACACCGCCGGAGCAATCTGTTTTTCGATATTCTCGATGGCTCGAAACACCGATTTCCCGCGAAATTTCCCGACATCGCCATCCCTCAGCTCCATGGCCTCAAACTGTCCGGTCGAAGCCCCTGATGGGACCAGACCCCGACCACGGCCTCCGCCCTCCAGGGTGATCTCGACCTCCACCGTGGGTTGGCCGCGGGAATCAAAAATTTGTAAAGCGGTAACGGTCTGGATTTTCATGAAGGGAGCGAGTCTCTCCACAATGACAAACACTGGGAAAGCTCTTTGACTGGATTTTGCAAATATCGACTCGCGAAATCGCGAAGAAATTTCTTCTTGGTGTCGTCGTTAAGGTATTCCACCGGCGACTTCCCATCCACCCGGGCGAGGAGGAGGCACATCAAAAGGCGCGGGCAATCCTTGACCACTTGGGAAAATTTTTCCTCCCCGATCGCGTCCGCGTAGGCTCTCCAGAACCGGTTGATGAGAGACAGGAAGGAGGTGACCTCCCGGGGACAGCGCAGGGACTTAAGAAGCAGATGCGAGATGAGAAAAGAAACATCAAAAGCCGGATCGCCATACCAAGCTACCTCACAATCCAAAACCACCAATCGACCGGGTGCCACCATCAGGTTCTTGGGGCTGAAATCGCCATGGACTAACGCCCGTCGGGTGCCCGCCAATCGAATGGCCTCCGCCTGAATCGCCGAAGCGCATTCGGGATGCTTATCGGCACAGGTCAGAAGGTAGGGGGCAATCCGCAAATCACGGAAAAAATTTCCCGTATCGAACCGCCCGGCCAAATCTGTATTTCCCCAGCTCCAGCCGTGAATTCTTCCCAAAATGCCGCCCGCGTGATTTGCCACGTCCAGGTCAAGCCGACCGGCCAACAGCGCCTTCTTCCAATCGACAAAATCTCCGTCGAGCAACTCCATGACAAAGAAATCCCAAGCCGGATCCGCCAAAAGAATTCTGGGGACCACGCCCGGCAGGAATTCTCCCACCACTCGAAGATATTCCTGCTCATACCGATTGCGCCGCACATCCGCCTGCCAATTTGCCGCCACCTTCAACTTGGGCAAGGCTCGCTTGACCACGAAGCTCTGTCCGCCATCTTCGACCCGCCAAATTTCGCCGGAGACTCCACCGGTCAATGAATGAACAAGGGGAGATTCCCCCACCAAACCCGCCGTCTGCAGTTCCGCAAGAATTTCCCGGGGCAGAATCTGATCGGAAGATTTCACGAGCGGAGGTCGATGTCAGGATGGGGAATTTAAAACTTGGTGCATCGCCCCGGACTTGAACCGGGAACCAAAAGATTAAGAGTCTTCTGCTCTACCATTGAGCTAGCGATGCAATTTCCTTAGGCAAAACCCCGAATCTCGTGATTTTACTTGGGTAGAAGCGCAACATTGTTACTCGAATAACAACGAGAAAATGACCGTAAACATCTACATCCCCAAGGGCAAGTCAGTTTTCTACGCGAATTTCCGCATGAAGGCCAGCGATCCTGTCACCAGCATCGTCACCTCCCGTTAAGTCAATCGCTCCACAGGCTCGCCTTCCAAGGCCACCTGGCCTGACCCCGGAAGTGGGACACATCTGGTCGCCGGCGCTCTCCAACTCGCCTTGCAGGCTCAAAAACAAAGCGGTCAATGGATCAAGACTCCCTCCTTGGCCGTGGCTTATTGAGGGGCCTGATCGATCCGGTTCGGTTCACGAAAAAATTCGCATTTTTGACGAGGAAAGCTATCAAACGAAAAAAAATAAAAAATATCTTGCGGAATTCATGGGATGAGAGATGTTTACCGCGTTCTGGGGGGAACAGCAGGCCGTCGTAACTTTCGTTGCGGCGGCCTGCATCTTTTCTGGCCTGAGTGGAGAATCCGGCTTCCTCAATCTCGAACACGTTAAGATCGGCATGCCTTTGTGCTGATGGCAAACCACTCCCATCTGCCGCTGGAAACGGTGCTGGGAGAACGCGGCTTGGCCGATCTCCCGGGACTTTTGAAGGGTGATTGGTGGAAGCACTCGGTGGGTCACCTAATAAAGACAGAAACGACCGCGTCGCTCAGCTGGATGGGACCGTCTGTCAGCTGATCTTGCTCGCGAATTGACGATTTGGAACAAAATCCCAAAGTCCGCCAATGGGTAAAAATCGTTGCAAAATTGCAGCGGGAACACAAATGACAAAAATAAAGAACCGACGCCTTTTCCGTGTTCCTTTTCTCCGTTTGCCTCCAAAAGTGCACGAAACGCCGGGGCAGAATCGACGTGCCGGGAAGACTTTTATGCAGTAGCGTCCCCTTCGGGCAGCGAGAACTGCTTTCAGACACAATCCGACTTTAACCTGACCAAGTTTATGCCTTCTCCTTTCGATCCTCTGACTCTCGGTGAATGGGAGCTTCCCAACCGCATCATGATGGCTCCATTGACTCGGGCCCGCAACTCAAGGCGGCCTTCGGAGGCGCTTATATTGCCAATGAAAAGATGACCCTCGCCTCAGCCAAACGGTTATTGGCGGACGGCGTAGCGGATGCGGTCGCCTTTGGGATCCCCTTCATTGCCAATCCGGATTTGCCGGAACGTTTTCGTCAGGGGGTCCCCTTGAATGAGCCCGATCCTGCGACCTTCTACGCCCCGGGGCCCAGGGGATACACCGATTATCCGTTTCTTCCGTCCCCGCCCCATGAAGGTGCGGCCTGAGCTTCTCTATTCGGTCCTGGATTTGTGTCCCATTGGTTTGGGAGCAACCGCGGCGGATGCATTCCGGCATGCGCTGGATTTGGCCCTGGCGACGGAGAGGTGGGGATATCACCGCTATTGGGTCGCGGAGCATCACAACATTCCCGGCGTGGCCTGCGCCGCCACCTCCGTCGTCATGGCGCATTTGGCCGGCGGCACATCACGGATTCGGATTGGTTCAGGCGGAATCATGCTCCCCAACCATGCCCCGCTCATCATTGCCGAACAATTTGGCACCCTCGAATCCCTCTATCCTGGAAGGATTGATCTTGGGTTGGGACGAGCGCCCGGTAGCGATATCCTCACCGCACGCGCCTTGCGGCGAAATCTCGGCAGCAATGGCAAAACCTTTCCCCCAGGATGTGGAAGAATTATTAAGCTACTTTGGCCCGGCCCAGGGCGCGGCGCCGCGGGCCATTCCTGGGACGGGATTGCATCTGCCGATCTATCTCCTGGGATCCAGTACCTTTAGCGCGGAGTTGGCGGCGGAGGCTTTTCGCCAACTGAAAACTTCCGACAGCCCAAGGCCTCTCTTGGCGATCTGAGAGGGCAACTGGCGGTTGAGAATATACAACGCAGACCGCAAGGCGATCGTGGCGAGGCTTTCCACCGCCCCGCTCGACTTGGTAGGGCGCTCTCTCCGAGAAGGCCGGCGCATGAGGGATCGCCCCAGACATTGTCATTCACCGACCCTTGGAAGTGACGATACGCTTCCACGTTTTGCTCCACCTGAGGGACCTGCTCGCGAGGACCGTCTGCCGTATGGTTCCATCCGTTCTCCCGACGCTGAAGATTGTAGAAAGCGCCGGAAGCAGTTTCCCGAATGATGGAGCGCTTTCCGCCGAGATCTCGGCTCGCGCTTCCCGTCTCGCCGCGTCATTTCCTTCCTCAGAGCACCCACTGACGTACAAGGTGATTCAGGGCCAGGGTGACCTGAACGGTGAAATCGATGGCGTTTTGGAGGAGATCGTGGCCGAAGCCGGCCCAGGTGATTTGTGGAGACGCCAAAATTAGGAGCACCGCGAGGAGGGCGAGGTTGAGAAGATAGATGAGGGTGAGTGAAAAGAAGGTGCCTCCGTAGTGCAGGTCGGGTTGGCCCTTGGGGATCATCCAGCAGGTGAAGGTCATGTGAAACGCCCAGGTGAGTCCAATGGCGGCATAAAGACATTCGAGCCAAGGCGTTGCGGAGACATCATAAAATAACCCGCAGGCCCCATAGATGAGGATGGCGAGGACGCTGTAGATGGGGAAAAAGTAGGGAGCGAGGGCAATCCAGGTATTGGTGCGGTCGGCGAGGATATAGCCACCATCGCGGGAGACTTCAAAATGATGGACTCGCCCGCCCATGAGCCAGACCCAGATGGCGTGGGTCAGTTCGTGTCCAAAAACATAGACCCTAGTGGGTCGCGGCAATCCAAAAAACACCACCAGCCAAAAGAGCACCCCCAAACTGAAAAACCAAAACTCCGCCGTAATCCAAAAGGCATCGTTCAGGGTGGTCAGGGCAAAGGCGGTAAAAAACGTTTGCGAGAGAACCCAGGCGGGCGGGAGGAGAAAGAGGCCGACGAGGAATTTGATCCAGCGTTTCGGCACATGAGTCGGCAAAACCCCGGCGGCCGAGAGACTCAGTCGCTGACTATTGCGCTTCGAGTTCGTGCGCTTCTTGGTCGGCTTCCGGGGCATGGAAGAAAGTGGGAAGTTCGAGGTGGGAATTCGGAAGTTAAAGGTCGGAAGTCGAAAGTAAAAGTTTGACCGCAGGAATACTTCCGACTTCAGCCTTCCCACTTCCGACTTCGTTAAGCTCTTCCCATGTAGTTGCCGGTGCGGGTATCGATTTTGATGGATTCGCCTTCTTTGATGAAGAGGGGGACTTGGACAATTTTGCCGCTTTCCAGGGTGGCGGGCTTTTGTACGTTGTTGGCGCTGTCGCCTTTCACGCCCTCGGCAGATTCCACGACTTTGAGGATGACCGAAGCGGGCAATTCCACCTGGGCGGGCTTTCCTTCAATGCTAAGCACTTCCACGATCAAGTTTTCCACCAAATATTCCTTGGCCTCGGTGAGGAGGGAGTCATGCAAGGTGATGGTGTCGTAGGTCTCGGGGTCGATGAAGTGGTAGCCTTGGGGGTCGCTGTAGCTGAACTCCAATTGCTGGCGATTGACATCGACGACATCAACCTTCTCGGTGGAGGAAAACCGGACGTCGGCGGATTTGCCCGTGTTGATATAGCGAATGATGGCCTGCACGAAAGCACGGAGGTTGCCGGGGGTCCGGTGTTGCACTTCGAGAATGACGGCAGGATTTCCGTTGTAGCGGATGGCCATGCCTTTGCGGAGATCGTTTGCGAGAACCATGAGAAAGTTTTGTACCGCGAGTAATAGGGGAGAAGGCCGGGGTCTGGCTAGAGGATTTTCAGGCGGGAGAGGTCCTGGGAATCGACGACGCCAATCGGCCGGCCGTCGGCATCGAGGACCACAAGGTCGTCGATCCGATGTGTTTGGAGGATGTGGAGAACCTCGGCGGCCAGCTTGTCGCCGGAGATGGTGACGGGCTGGCTGGTCATGAAATCCCGTACCGCCCGGGTGCCAATTTGTGGTTCGTTGGGAAAATGGCGGGCAAAGTCGCCGTGGGTAAAGATGCCAGCCAGGGTCCCTTCGGCCGTCACCACGACGGCGGCCCCGGCGCGACAGGCGGTCATGACCTTGATCACTTCGACTACGGGGGTGTCCGGAGTGACCCGGGCGAGCTTGTCCGCTCCGCGCATAATTTGGTCCACCTTGAGGAGGAGGCTGCGTCCGAGTTGGCCGCCGGGGTGGAAGCGGGCAAAATCGGCTTTGTCAAACCCACGCGCTTCCAGCAGAACCATGGCGAGAGCGTCGCCCAGCACCAACATAGCGGTGGTGCTGGAGGTGGGTGCCAGGTTGAGCGGGCAGGCTTCCTGGGAAACGTGGACATCGAGGACGCAATCGGCGGCCCGGGCCAGAGTGGAATCCGGTCCCCCGGTGAAGGCGATCACCTGGAGATCAAACCGGGCCAGGGCGGGGAGAATATTGAGCAATTCGTCGGTTTCCCCGCTGTAACTCAGCGCCAGGATAACGTCCCCGTCGTTGACCATGCCCAGATCGCCATGGAGGGCGTTGAGGGAATTGAGGACCACGGCGGGCGAACCGGTGCTGGTGAGGGTGGCGGCAATTTTGTCTCCGATGTGGCCGCTCTTGCCCACCCCGAGAACGACGACCTTGCCGCGGTTTTCCATCGTGGATTGGATCATGCGGACCGCTTTTTCGAAACTGGCGTCGAGGCGCGCGGCGACCGCTTGGGCCTCCGCAAGTTCGATCGCGATCACCTTGCGGGCACGAGAAAGGTAATCCATTTCGGCATGATGCCTATTTTGGGGCGGCGCACAACGTTGAACGACGCGCGCTTCGCCGCGAGTGCCGAGTGAAAGTGAAAGTGAAAGTGAAAGTGAAAGTGACCAATGACCAATGACCAATGACGAGTGAACTTGCACCCGCGGGAACGGGCTGATAATTTTGCCGGATGAAATTCCGATTGGCCTCTGTCTGTCTGACTCTGACCGTTGGGCCTCTTTCCGCCCCAAGACTTTGTCGCACCTTCGATGCCGCGCGAAGAGGTTCGCACCGGGGAGATCAGCGACACCCGCCCCACCATTGATGGCATCGTCAAAGATATCTTCGTGACCAAGAAGCCTTGGCAGCTCATCAATCCGGCCGCTCCGAAAAAATATGGCACGGGGCAGCAAAATATTTCCAAGGACACTGGCCCGGGCACTCCATTTCATTCGACCGGAGTGATTGTGGTGGGTGTGGAGTGGTGAACGGACCCGCCGAGGAGTCGGCGAAGCCGTCGGTGGCATTGTTTTGCGCCACCTTTCTCAAGCCGGAGATGTTGCATGTTTACCGACACGTCACCGGTCTGAAAAACTTCCGCCCCGTGGTGGTGGCTCAGAAATGCGAAGGCGACTGGCCGGTTGACTGTCTCGTGCCGATCCCGCGTTCGCCGGGACGATTTTTGGCCCGGGCGAAGGAACGAACCACCCGGCGGCCCTGGCAGGCTTCCGCCGCGGAGACCCGACGATTTTTGGCCACCTTGGAGCAGGAACGGTGCGAGGTCCTCCATCTGTTTTTTGGCAATGTGGCCATCCATTGGCTTCCTCTTCTCCGGGTTTGTCCGGTGCCGGTGGTGATCTCGTTTCACGGGTCCGATGTGGCCGGGGCGATGACCTCGCCCGGCTATGCGGAAGCGGTGGCGGAGATGTTTCGCCTCGCCACCCTGGTTCCGTGCCGTTCGGAGCGTTTGCTGGAGCGCGTGGCCGGATTGGGATGTGCCTCCGAAAAACTGCGGGTGATGCGGACGATTCTTCCAGAGCTTCCCGCCGGGCAGCACATGCCTCCGACCGATGATGCCTGGCGAATTGTACAGGCCGCCCGGTTGGTGCCCAAGAAAGGGATTGCGGCGGCGATGCGGGCCTTTGCGGTCTTTGCCGGGCAGTATCCCGGGTCCACCTTCACCATTGCAGGCCAAGGCCCGATGGAGGAATCCCTGCGCCGACTAGCTCGGGAATTAAAAATCGAAGACCGGGTCGAGTTCACGGGCTTTCTTTCCCAGGATCAGTTGCAGGGGCTTTTTTCCATGGCCCATATTTTTCTCCATCCGAGTGAAACCGTGGATGGCGATGTCGAAGGCGTGCCCAATGCGATGCTCGAAGCCATGGCCATGGGGATTCCGGTCGTGGCGACCCGGCATGGGGGGATCCCCGAGGTGGTGGTCGAGGGGGAAAATGGCCTTCTCACTGAGGAAGCGGACGTCGAAGCGCTGACCGCGGCCTTGTTGCGCCTGGCCGAGGATTCCAATTTCTACCGTCGGCTTTCCAAAAACGCAGCCATTTCGGTCCGCGAACAATTTTCCGCCGATCGGCAAATCGCTGCGGTGGAAGAAATCTATCGCGAAGCAATTCTTGCCCGGTCGGGGGGAAACCCGGCACGATAGGGGAGGTTATGGAACATATCTTTGAATCGAATCGTCGCTGGGCGGCTGCCATGCAAGCGGCGGAGCCTGATTTTTTCAAAAAACTCGTGGACGTGCAAAATCCGAAATACCTCTGGATCGGGTGTTCGGACAGCCGGGTGCCGGCGAATCAGATCCTCGGCCTCGAGCCCGGCGAGATCTTTGTCCACCGCAATGTCGCCAACCTCGTCAACCATACCGACTTTAATTGTCTCTCGGTTTTGCAATACGCCATCGATATCCTCAAGGTGGAGCACATTATGGTGGTGGGCCACTATGGGTGCGGCGGCGTGCGGGCGGCTTTTCGCAAACGGGAATATGGATTTGTGGACAACTGGCTGCAGCATGTGCGCGCCATCCATCGTCGCCAACCCGAACGCTTCGAGGGATTGGATCAGACCGCAAAAGAAGAACTCCTTTGCGAACTCAATGTCATCGACCAGGCCCGCCATGTCGATGAAACCAGCATTGCCCAGGCGGCCCGCCAAAGGGGACAAATGGTGAAAATTCATGGCTGGGTCTATCGGCTCTCCAATGGGTTGATCCAGGACCTCAATTTTCAACCTCAACCCCAACCCGCATATCGACCCTCTTGTGAATAAAACCGACTGGCTCCAGCTTTTCCTCAAGGCTTTGGGCCTCTACCTCATCGTCAATAATATCCCGACCTTTGTGACTACGACCTTTTCACTCGTCATGGTCCTCAGTCAGGGGGCCAATCCCAGCTTGAACGCGTCCCGGCTCTTTCTTTGGCAGGGACCGATTGTTTCCGTGCTTTCGATCGGGATCGGGGTGTTCCTGATCGTCCAAACCAAATCCCTGGCCGCGTGGGCCCTGGGCTTTGACAAAAAAGCCTAAGCCGCCACCACATCTTTCCTTTTATGCCCAAACCCTCTGAATCTTCCCTTGTCGAAAAAGAACTCCTTGCGCTCATCGGGGAGCGGTTGTTGGTCCTGCCGGAAAATTTCGGCCCCAGCGACGACCTTCAGGAGGCGGGTCTGGATTCGATGGCGATCATGCAATTGTTGGTTCTGCTGGAGGAAAAATACGACGTTTCGCTCCCGGACGCAGCCCTCTCAATTGAGAATTTCAGCAATGCGGAAAAATTAGCACTCCTGCTGCAGAAACACGCCGTGGAAGCCTGAGCCTAAGACCGCGGTTGATGGCTGAGTGAAAGAAAATGAGCAATCTCCCGCGAATCACGTTAGTCATCCGGCAGGTGAATCTTAATCAATGGCTTATGCTGCGGCGGCAACGCCCAGGCGTTCCATCACCCATCAACTCGCAACTTCCGTTTTTCCGTTAAGACCTTCTTGCCGATGAATTGGGATGTTTTGGTGGTGGGCGGCGGGAGTGCCGGACTGGCCGCGGCCGTTTCCGCGGCCGGACTGGGGGCCAAAACCTGCTTGCTGGAACGGCATGGGTTTGCCGGCGGAATGGCCACTGCGGCGTTGGTCCATTCGATTTGTGGATTGTATCAACTGACGGAGGGAACCCCCGGGGCCTATGCCAATCCGGGATTCGCTTCGCAGTTCGCAGAACGTCTTCGTCAATCCGGGGGCGCGACCGGTCCGGTTCGTCTCGGGCGGGTCGAGGTCCTCTTTCATCAACCGGTAGCCTTTGCCGGACTGGCCGATGATTTTCTGAGCCGTTCCAAAAACCTGACGGTGAAATTTCATAGCGAATTGCTGGCGGCCTCGTCGTCCTCGGGGCCTCTTAAGTCGATCGAAGAGGTGGAGATCGTCTGTCGCGGCGGGCGGGAGACCTTGCGTCCCCGTATGGTGGTGGACACCACCGGCGATGCCACCTTGGCGGCCCTCTCCGGAGCGGCTTGCGAAATGGCGGACCCGATTCGTCTGCAGCGGCCCGCCTATGTTTGCCGGCTGGAAGGGATTGGGGCCGAGGATTTGAATGAGAACGGCCGTCTGCGTCTGGCCCGAAGCATCGCCCATGGCGTCCACGCCAAGCAACTTTCCCCGGCGGCCCTGGGAGTCACCTTCCGCGCCATTTCAGAGGAGGGAGGTCTTTTTGCCACCATCAACCTCGAAGACCCCGAAGGCTATAATCCCCTCGATCCCGCCTGTCTGACCCGGCTCGAAATAAACGGCCGTCAGCTGGCCCGCGAGTTGGTGAATTATTTGGCCAAAAATGTCGAAGGGTTTGGCGGGCTGCGGATCGCTGCGTATCCGGCGCGGGTGGGCGTGCGGGAAAGCCGCCGTTTGGTCGGTCGTCAGCGGGTGGAGGCGGCAGATCTCGCGGCCGGCTGCCAACCCGCCGATGCGGTGGCCATGGCCACCTGGCCGATGGAATCGCGGGAACGGGCCAATGCGGTGACGCTGAAATTTCCGGACCACAACCGACCCTGTGGAATCCCCCTGGGGGCCTTGCGATCGCGTGACCGGGGGAATTTGTTTGCCGCCGGTCGCTGCGTTTCCAGCAGCCACGAAGCCCAGGCGTCCCTGCGGGTCATTGGCACATGTTTTGCCACCGGCGAGGCGGCGGGAATCGCCGCCGCCCTGGCCGCTAATGGCGAGACGGAACCCACCGCCACCCGAATTGGCAAAAAACGCGAAGACCTCATCCAAGATGAATATTGTTGAGAAAATTTTTCAGGAATGTGACCGCGATCACACCGCCATCCAGACTCCGGACGAAGCCATCACCTATGGCGCTCTCGTGACCCGGGTGGAAGAAATGGTTTCCCGGTTGGCCGCGCTTTCCGCCCCCCGGATTGGACTCGATTGCCCCGATGGCATCACCCACATCGTTCTGGCCTTGGCCATTCTCAAGGCGGGCAAATGTTTGGTCCCCTTGGCGCCGGAGCTTTCTGCACCCGAGCGGGCGGCGGTCATCGATCAGACGCATCTGGGCGCCATCCTGACCGGAGACGGAACCCTCACCCCGCTCGAACACGCCCATCCGCCTCGGTTTGATGAAGACGCTTTTGCCGCGCTCAATCCGGCCTTCATTCGATTTAGTTCCGGCACGACCGGTCAAAGCAAAGGGGTGGTCATTTCGCATGAATCCTTGCGCGACCGCGTGGCTGCGGCCAACCGGGGTTTGCAAATTGGTCTTGAAGATCGGGTCGTTTGGATTCTACCCATGGCCCATCATTTTGCCGTCTCCATCATGTTGTACCTGCGCCAGGGCGCGACGACCCTCCTGCCGGGCTCGCACATGGCGAGGGAAATTTTGAGCATGGCCCGACAGCATGGCGGCACCGTCCTCTACGGAGCCCCGTTCCACCATGCCCTCCTGGCGGCCGAGCCCTCGGGAGAGCCCTGGCCGACCTTGCGATTGGCAGTTTCGACCGCCTCCGCGCTGCCCGAATCGACCGCCAAGGCGTTTCAATCTCGCTATGGAATTCCCCTCACCCAGGGACTCGGCGTCATCGAAGTGGGCCTGTCTTGTTTGAACCTCAAGGCGGCCGCGGAAAAACCAACCGCCATCGGACGCCCTTTGCCGGATTTCCAGATTGTCACTCGCAACGGAGAAATTTGGATTCGGGGACCCGGGATGTTGGATGCCTATCTCCATCCCTGGCGGACCCGTGACGCCATCCTCGAAGAGGGATGGTTCCAAACTGGTGACCTCGGGCACTTCGATGCCGAGGGCGACCTCCACCTCGATGGACGGAGTCGCTCGGTCATCAATGTGGCCGGGATGAAATGTTTTCCCGAGGAGGTGGAAGCGGTTTTGCGCGAACATCCGGGCGTCCGGACGGCGCGGGTGCAAGGGCGCGTCCATGCGCGGGTCGGGGCCATTCCGGTCGCGGAAATCATCCCCGCCGATCCCGCTGCGCCACCGTCGATCTCGTCCCTCGTGGCGCATTGCCGGGCGGCCTTGTCCGCCTACAAGATCCCCCTTAATTTTCAGTTTGTGAGCGAAATCCCGCTCACCCCGAGTGGAAAAATCCGTCGTGAGGAAGCGTCGGCCCGGGAAAAAAATTGACGGCACCCGGGCCGCAACCGAAACCCTTTCCCATGATTTTTGTTTCCTTCCTACGAGGGCTGATCCCGTCGTCATGAGTTCCTGCCGGTTTCCAGTACAGCCCCCAGACGGGTTTTTGCTTGCGATGGATGCGTATATGCGGCGCACCGGGCAGGGGGCCCATGCTAGCCAGTCCATTCTCGAATTGGACCGGGGGCCGGACGTCGCTGCCTTGCGGCGGGCAGCTCGCCGGGTGGTGGAAAAACATCCGCTCCTAGTCGCCACGATGCGACGGAGCCGGCTGACCTTTCTGCCCTATTGGGACGCACCAGCGGCGCCGGATCGCAGCTTGCCTCTCGGGCTCTGGCGGGAAAAAGGTTCACCGGGATCGCTGGGCGTGGAGGCGCAAGTGGTCCCGAATCCGGAGGGGTTTTTAGCTGACCAGATGCAGCCGCCCTATGACCCCAAAGACCTCGTCGGACCTCCCGCCAACGCGCGGTTGGATCTGTTGGAATGGCGGGACGGTCGCTGTCACCTGGCGCTCTCCTGGTCGCATGTGTTGATGGACGGCAAGGGGGCCGAGTTGCTGCTGGCGGAACTGGCCCGTCTCTGCGAAGGCGTGGATCTGGATTGCAAAGTGCCCGATTCCAAAGTCCCGAAGATGAGGTTTCGCGAAAAATTCCGCCTCGCGGGCCGGGCGGTCCGTCGGATGGCGGCCTTGTCCAATCTGGGCGTTCGTTCGCTCAGTGGTCCCCAGGCCCGGGCGGGAAAGTGTTGTTATCAGGTTTTCACTTTGAACCCGGCCGATTCCGCCTCGGTGCGGGCGCGGGCCGAGGCCCTCACGGGTTCGTTGTTTCCGTTGCCGTTTTATTTGGCCGCGGTCATGCGGGCGCACAATGCCGTCTTTGCCCAGCGCAAGGTGGTTCCTAAAAATTCCGTTGCGGCGGTTCCGGTGCAAATGCGTCGGCGGGGCGCTCGCGGACCGATTTTTAACAATCACATGACAATCCTCTTCTTCTCGGCTTCGCAGACGGATTTGGCCGCCTTCGAGCCGGCGGCGGCGGCATTGAAGCTGCAGTTTGTCGATATGATGCGCAAGCGGCTGGATGCCTCCTTTGCCCTGATTTTAGAGATGATGTTGCGAGCCCCTTCCCGGCTCTTTATGAAAATTGTCCGGCTCCAATTTGCCGGCGAAATTTCCTCGTTTTTTCATTCGCACACCGGACCTTTCGCGCCCGATATGCCCACCTTTGCGGGGGCCCAAATCGAAAATGCCAACCATCTGCCCTGCCTGGGAGCTCCGCCGGGAACGGGAATCTTTTTTGCCGAGCGGGGCAAGCGCGTAAACATCACCCTTTCCTGGCGCGAGGGATGTCTGAGCGCGGAAGAACGCCGTCTGATGATCGAGGTGTTGCTGACGGATCTTTTGGGTCAGGCGCGGCCGGATCTCTGGCCGGAAGATGAAGCCGCGCGATGAATTTTTGTTTTCAGTCGGTCACGGCCTGCGGCCTACCGCCCGATTCCTCCCAAGGAGAGGAGGGGTCAGACCTTATTAATATTATATTTTCGCCGCCGCTGGTACAGCAAGGAGGAAGGAGGGGTCAGACCTTATTAATGTTATATTTTCGCCGCCGCTGGTACAGCAAGAACGACAAATACCGCCACGACCCCATCTGCAACGCCTCCGCGATCCAGCGCAGCGTCATCGGCGTCTCCCGGTGAATCCGTTCCGCGATTCCCACTTTTACCGGATCCCCCTTGCGCATCATCTGGAGATCCGTCGTCGTCAGTTTCAATCGCCTCAGTTCTTCGGCCACCAGATTTGACGCCCGGACCGTCATGGCTTCTCTCGCCTGACCCGGTTCATGATTCTCAGTCGGTTCGTCCTCCATTTGGTCGACCAGGCGGTCGAGGAAATCTTCCCCTCCAAATCGCCATCCGCGCTTCACCGTCTTCTGAAATTCGTCATCTTCATCGTCCCGCCGTGCTTCCATCCGACGCGAAAATTCCCGTCGGCCCGAAGCATTGTCCCGTCGAACGCCGTGTTCTCCCAACAATCGATCCACCCTCAACCAACCCAGCCGCTTGCGCGGACCCTCTAAATACTGCGGATAGCTGCTCCAGGCGTAATTTTCCAGGGCTTCATCACTTGGGACAATCTTCGCCCGCGCCG
>Ga0209702_10000878_pt1 | contig 61952 bp, 47 predicted proteins | sample FRY01_FD_187210 | JGI IMG/M metagenome (GOLD analysis project Ga0209702, IMG submission 187210) | Freshwater microbial communities from Lake Fryxell liftoff mats and glacier meltwater in Antarctica - FRY-01 (SPAdes) (version 2) | ecosystem: Environmental > Aquatic > Freshwater > Ice > Glacier...
CCTTGTAGCGGTGATGATTATAAGCGTGATTCTTTCGATCAGGCTGGCACGGTCTGCTTCCAAACCCATCGAGGGTTTAGTTCTATTCGCACAAAAAATTGGTAGGCTTGATTTTGATCATAAAATTATCTCCGTATCTAAAATTACCGAAATCAAAAATCTTTCTGATTCTATGCGCTTGATGCAAATCGGACTGCAATCATTTATCAGGTACCTTCCCAAAGAGATGCTTAAAAGCCTTTTTGATGCGGGTTCAGAAGCTAAAGTAAATGTAATTGAAAAAGACCTAACCATAATGTTTACTGACATTGCTAATTTTACATCCTATGCAGAAATACTAGACCCGAAAGAACTTGTGCTTCAGTTAAATGAGTTTCTTGGTTGCTTTACCTCAGCAATTTATAAGAACCGGGGAACGGTAGATAAGTACATAGGTGATGCAGTGATGGCATTTTGGAATGCCCCAAGTGAAGTAGAAAATCACGCATTAAAAGCGTGTAAAGCTGCCTTTCAGGGTTTATATAATTTAAGTTATCTTCAAAAAGAATGGGCCAGATTAAACAAACCAATTTTTAAGGTTCGTGTGGGAATTCATACAGGCCGTGTAATCTTAGGAAATATAGGCACTGAAGAACGCCTAAGCTACACGATCATAGGGGATAAAGTTAACCTTACTAGTCGCCTTGAAGGGTTGAATAAAATTTATGGTACCACCGTACTAATTTCAGATGCAACCTTAAAGGAGTGTAAGAATCAATTGGTGACACGCCCCATAGATTTAGTAGCGGTTAAAGGTAAAGCCAAGGGTATTTTGATACACGAATTATTGGGATTTGTTGGCGAAGTAAATTTAGAAATTACTAAGTTAAGTGAAGATTCTCGGTTGGCGTTTGAAGCATATTTAAATAAAGATTGGGAAGCAGCATTGAAACTTTACAATCAGATTTCAAATTATGATTCAGAAGATCTTTATGCAAAAATGATGGCAGATCGTTGTAAGAAATATATAGAGTCGCCTCCAGAACAATCGTGGGATGGTATTCAGCACTTAAGCGAAAAATAAAACTTAAATTTTTTATAATGCGAAATAAAACCCATTGTGCTGGATAGGGCCTAATGTATTTACATAAAGAAGGTAATAAGCCGCAGCGAAGGCGGGGCTTTATTTAATTACACAGAAGAGTTGCTAAGGCCTAGCCCTTTTATGCGGTGCCCACCCTGCTTTGCGGGGATGTGAAATAATATCATTCAGCTTTGGTTTTTTTAGATTTATCGTGCCTTCCGGTGCCATCTCCTGTGTCCTTAAAACCGCTAGCAGGTTTAAGTTGTGATAAGGCAAGTTGCAATCGATTGCGTGCTAAAATAGCAGAATCGTTTTTAGAATCTGCGGGTGTAAGTTTTTCAGAAAAAGGGGCATCCACCATATCAAAAAGCTCGCCTGCCTGATTTAACTTCCAGCCTGTTTCTCTGACATACCACATATTAGCAAGTTGGTTAAAAGCCCATTCTCTAGGAATTCCCTTTTCACCCCGAAGTTGTGAAGCAAGGCTATGCCCATCGATGATTTTTTTTGGAAGTTTCGCCCCAGCAAGTTCTGCAAAGGTAGGAAGAAAATCGCTGGAATCCACCATATCGTTAGAAACCTTGCCTGCTGGGGTAACGCCAGGCCAGTTTGCAATCATAGGAACCAAGCCACCCCCTTCTTGCATAGAGCCTTTAGCCCCAAGAAGGCGACGCCCCCCGATCATAGCTTGATCAGCCCTACCAGTAGCGGTGCCGTTGTCTCCGAAGAAAATAATGAGAGTATTATCGCGTAATTTTTGTCGTTCTAATTCAGCAATTAACTTTCCAACAAGCTTATCCATATAAGCAACATTATCTTGATAATGGTTTTTGCTATTTGGTTGGCTATCTGGGGTGGGCAAAATTTCTGTATGCACATGAGAAAGGGAATAATAAAGGAAGAAAGGTTGGGCTTGGTTTTTGGAAATAAAATCGACAGCGTGTTGGTGTAAAATATCGGGCATGTATTGTTTATCAAGAAGTTTTTTGGTCTGTCCATTCACTTCATAAGTTTTGCCTTTATCTTGGGTATTCCAATAAACGCCACTTCCTTTAAACTTGACATAGTAATCAAAATCAAATTGAGCAGGGCCAAGAGGAAGTTGGCCCCACTTCCCGATAGCAGCCGATTTATAACCTGCGGGCTTTAAAATTGCTGGAATCATCGTTTCACTCGAGGGAGAAATTTTTAAGCCGGTGGCATCTTGATTCGTAGCGCCTGTACGAAAAGCATAACGGCCGGTTAAAATCATTGCACGCGACGGGCCACAAAGCGCAGCGGTGTAAGCATTGGTGAATCGAGTTCCACCCTTGGCAAGAGCATCGATATTAGGGGTTTTATAATGATCTGCCCCATAGCAACCCACTTCGCCTATTCCATAATCATCTGCGAGAATAAAAATAATGTTTGGCTTTTTAGATGTTGAATCTGCTGCTTTACTTGTTTGAACTAGGGTAGTTTGGCAAAAGCTAGTTTGAGGTAAGAGTAATGCGACCAATAACAAATACGAAAAGCGTAATAAATTCATCTTTCACCTTTAAAGAAGTATTTAGACAAAACACCCGCTCAAATTATACAAAGCATTTAGATTTGATTTCTACCTTTAAGTAACTCTATCCTAAGGAATAAACTCATTAGAAGAACTTTTTGAGATGCTATTACTAACCCTAAAAAGGGTTCAAAGTTTCATATCAAGAAACCTTTCATCGTTATTATTAGGCTTGTTTAAATGAAAGATGTTTAAAATAGTATTAAAATAATGCAATTATTGCAGGTTTAGTAACCTTACCCATAGCATTACGGGGAAGTTCATCGAGCAAAATCAAGCGTTGAGGAATTTTGTACACCGAAAGTTTAGCTCGACTCCATGTGCGTAAAGATTCAAGATTAATAGAAGTATTTTTTTCAAGCACCACAGCCACCGCAACGGCTTCACCCCAAACTTCATCCTGTACCCCAACCACAGCACATTCTTTGATATCTGGATGCTCATAAAGTACAGCTTCGATTTCGAGAGCGGAAAGTTTATACCCCCCGCTTTTAATAATGTCGACTGATAACCGACCCATAATCCGAAAGTATCCCCGTTCGATAACCGCCATATCTCCGGTCCGAAACCAGCCATCATCAAAGGAATTTATAGAAGCATCGGGTCGATTCCAATAGGAATGGAAGATGCCTTTGCCTCGCACTTGAATTTCTCCGGGTAGGTTTTCAGAAGAAAGGATATCACCTGAATCAGATTTAAGACGAACCTCTACGCCTGGTAAAGGAATTCCAACAGCGCCCGGCCTGCGCTCGCCTTGATAAGGGTTCGAAAGTGCCATTCCTATTTCGGTCATTCCATAGCGTTCGAGAAGTTTTTGATTGGTTAATTCTGTCCATTGATGATGCACGCTAGCAGGAAGAGCAGCAGAACCTGAAACCATCAGCCTCATTTTTTTAAACCCATCAACCACTTGAGTTTGTTCTTCAAGGTTTAATTCTTTTAAACACTGAATGAGTTTTACATAAATGGTAGGCACAGCCATAAACAGAGTATAAGAACCTTTTATAACTTTATTAAGAATAGTGGGTAGATCAAAGCGGGGAAAAGGTTCAACCAAGGCGCCGATCCATAAAGCACAGCTAAGCACATTAATTATGCCGTGAATATGATGCATAGGAAGAAATAACGGAATACGATCCGCAGGGCTCCATTCCCAGGCTTCAATCAAACTTTCTATCTGCGCTTGAATCATCTGGTGCGAGGTAACCACTCCCTTTGGTTTGCTTGTTGTGCCACTTGTATAAAGGATCATCGCATTGCGATTAGGGTCGATGTAGGGAAGTGGCTTATCGCTATAAAGGTGTGGATCATCAAGGTTAATAAAGGGAAGAGAAAGCTTATTGCAAAGTGGGGCAATTTTTCCTGCCATCGTTTTATCTGTAACCACGATGGAGGTAGTGGAATCGGTAAGGGCGTACTCCCATTCTGATTCGGTAGCAGAAAGGCAAAGGGGTAATTTGATGCCACCGGCTTGCCAAATTCCCCATTGAGCAGCGGCATATTCGAACCCTGTAGGCAGAAGCAAAGCCACCCGTTTCTGATTCAAATCTTCTGTATCAGCAAGTAATATTTTGGCGATAGTTGCAGATCGATCCAAAAGTTCTTGATAAGTATGGGTAAGTGATGGTGTTTGAAACGCAATAGAATTAGGGTGCGAATATGCTCGCTGAATGATGGGAAGATTATTTTTCAGATTCAAAACAAAGCCCTCACAAGGATGAAAATAAGAGAAGGGCCAAGCAAGCATCCTAGCCCCGTATAAAAGGTTGCAGTCATAGCGCCATAGGGAACAAGTTTTGGGTTTGTAGCAGCAAGGCCTGCCATTACGCCACTGTTGGTTCCCATAACGCCCCCAAAAATCATAGCAGCACGGGGGTTATTCAGCCCAATATATTTTGCTACTAGGGGAGTAGTAATCATAACAAGAATTGCTTTAACCAAACCCGTTGCAATACTAAGGGCAATCACCTCGGAAGTTGCGCCGAGGGCAGTTCCCGTGACTGGACCAACGATGTAGGTAGCAGCGCCCGCGCCTAGCGTGGTTAAGCTAACTGCATCTCGATACCCGAAGGCAAAGGCCACCGTAATACCAATCATAAACGAGCTAAAGATACCGATAAAAAGCGATGCGACACCTAATATCCCCCCTTTACGCAGTTCTTCCATTCGGACGCCAAAAGCAGTTGCAACAATGGCAAAATCTCGAAGCATAGCGCCACCCATAATGCCTAAGCCTGATAAAAGTGGAATATCCGCAAGCCCTTTGCTTCCTTCTGAATAAACTCCGCCTACATAGGCAAGTATCAACCCAATAGAAATCGCAACCACTGAGCTATGCAGAAGGCCATACAACAACTTGTCTGATATAAGGTACGAAATATATGTAATTAAGCCTATGAAAGCGAATGCGGTCAAGAGTGAATTTTTTATAAGAACAATTTCAAATAATTGAAGCATTTAAAGTATCTCGTTTTGGTCAGCGGTAGAAATGCGCACGAGAATACCAACAAGAGCAAAAGAAATAATAACAACGAATAGCCCAGCAAGAAAAGCAATTGCACCACCTTTGAAAGCAGCAACAACATTTTGGCTAGCCGCCATTGCGATCACAATGGGGATGTAAAGAACCCCCCAAAAAGTAATGCCAAGTTCTGTAGAGGGTTTCAAACGGCCAGTGCGGTGCATCCATTCTGTAACCCAAATCAATAGAAGCATCGCAATGCCTACGCCGCCTATATCTGCATCGATGCCAAGAAGCATTCCAAGAACTCTGCCAAGAGAGATACCTAAAAGTAGGCAAGCAGATAAAAGTGCGGTGCCATAGATTGCCAAATGAAAAGCTCCTGTACGATTTTAAGAGTAAAATAGAAAAAGTTATTCTACTTGCATAGCATTAAAGAAGGCAAAGATAAAAGGAGGTTACCTAGAAATTGTTGGTTTGAAAGCTTAGCGATTGCTGAGAAATAATGCGGTAGTAATAATGGTAATAATGGCGCCAAGAATAACGCCAACTCCTACGGTATAGAAAACCCAGGTGGGCAACGAGAACTTTGGTTTCAATTCGATATTGGGTGCGGAGGTTAAAATTTGTTGCGAGGGTATAATCTTTAAATTGTTGGTAATTCCAGGTGCTATAACTGCTTTAGTTAAATTTACCACGAGGTCTCTGAACTCGGGGAAGTTGCGCATATCTTCAAACGGTCCGCTAGATTGCTTACTAAGCTTATAACGGGTTGGGTCTTCCAAAATGCCATCTTTAAAAGACCGCCTGATGGCTTTTATCGTTCCCTTTACAATATGTTGTTTACCCTTATCATCGAAATAACTCATAAACCAAGAATCTAAAGAGGGTGCGGCTTTATCTGATGTTTTTATTTCTACGGCTGCTTTTCGAGTGCTTTTTCCTGTTAAGTCTTCGACAAATTCCCTGCAGTTTGCAGGGCGAATATCTGGGTCGCTATCCATAGCTCTGCGGATGGCCCAATCAGTACGCTGAGAAATAGCGGGGTTTAATTCTCTGGGGGAAGGTACATCATTTTGCACCTTTTTCATCCAAGTTTCTAAAGGATTCGCAGACTTGTAGGGTAATTCCCCAGTAAGCATTGTGTAAAGGGTAGCCCCCAAACTATAGATATCGCAGCGTTTATCGGCATTCTTTGCATCTCTGAATTGCTCCGGTGCCATAAAGTTGGGGGTACCTAAGCCTCTTCCAGATTGCGTAAGGTTTAGGTCGCCTGCAAATCTTTCTTTGACTAGCCCCAAATCGGTGAGCTTGGCTAGGCCCATTTTTGTAACAAGTATATTATCCGGTTTTACATCTCGATGAATCAGATTATCCCGATGCAATCGGTTAAGCCCTATGGCAACCTGAGCAATTATTTTGATACCTTCAATTTCATCGAACTTTTCTTTTTGATCTATAAGAGACCCAAGAGAATCGCCATTAACGAATTCGAGTACGAGGAAGGGTAATTCATTTTCTTCGCCATATTCTAGGGCCCGCACAAGGTTTGGGTGCTCAAACTTGCTAGCAACCCGATATTCTTGTTCAAAGCGTTTTAATAAGACGGGGTTATGAACATAATTAGGCGACATAACTTTAATGGCAACAACTTCATTTTTGCTAGGGTTTCGAGCCATATAAATGGAACCCATGCCCCCTTCAGCAATCTTCTTTAATAATACATATTTCCCAATTTTCCCTAGGGATTGAAGATATCCTTTGGGTTGGTTGGGATCGGGTGTTGGGTCTGGTTCAGCCATCAGATAGTTATAGCATTATTTAAATTAGAAAAGACCTTTAATTAAAATATCAAAGGCTTCGAAAAAGTAAAAGCTTAACCTAGTTATAATTCCATTGGTCGGAAAAACCACGCTTATTGGAGTAATTAATACAGCTTCCCTGAAATATCAGCACCTTTTTATTGGCCTAACACTCGGTTATAGGCAAAGATATAATAAGAGATGGATTCTCTTGCACCACCTAAACCTTAGGAAGAAGAGACGGATCAATCGATGTCCCTACTTGGAAAAATCTTTGCCCTCCTGAATACCCTGCTGGCCTTTGGCCTTGGCGTGGTTCTTATTCAGGATCTTGGGGTTCGTAAAAGCTGGTCTTATCTAGTTTTTAGACAAGACATTAAATTAAACGGCTTACCTCTTGATGCCGACGAAACCACCTTCACAGGCATTAATATATTCAACAACCTTACTGGACTTCCTAGCACTGCTCTTGCAGGTATTTTTAAAGATGCTGGTGGTGTCCTTAAGCTTGGTGACCTGCCCGTCTTGACTCAAGTCGATGAAATTAAACGACTTCACCAGAAGCTTGAGGATAAAGAAAAGGAATTTGAAGGTAGTGATAAAAAAGCTAAACTTCTTGCAAGTATCTTGCTTGAAAACTCGATTACTTATGTCGACAGACGCAAGTACGATAGGCTGATTAATATAGCAGACCCTAAAACCTTGGCGGATGAATACACCTCACTTAAAGAAGCGACTGAGAACTTGTTTCTTTCTTCAGAACCAAGAGAGAAAAGCAAATTGCCTCAGCAGGCACACATAATCAGTAAATCAGAAACTCGAACTTCGATAGCCAGTTTGTTATTATCTCTCTATCAAGTTTTGGAAGATGGTTCTGAAGAATCAATGCAAAGGTTTGTAGTTGTGGTGGGGCCCGATTACGCTGCAAAAGCGATGGATGGTTACGCGGTGGTACTTTCCCGTACCTACGATAATCTTGAAAGTTTACTTACAAGAGAAGAAGCTATTTTTGTAACCGAACATCGCGAGCTTATTTCAGAAATGCGTAGCAGGGCCCTGCGTATTAAAAAGATAGAAGCCTTCAAAAAAGATTACGATATTCGTATCCAAAGTCAGAAAGTTTTGCTTGAAAAAGAAAAAAGCTTAGTCAAAAAGATTCAGAAAGAATTAGAAGAAGAACAGGAAAAGACTGCAGAGGTCGTTAAAAATCTTCAAGACCGGAGTGAACGACTTTTTCAGGTCCATAAACTGCTTCAAGGGGTTAGGGTTGGAAACGAAGGGGTCGAAAAGAAACTTCGTGCGGTTGAGGCTAACCACTAGGCAAGAATAAGTTCAAAGGAAGATATGGCTCTTAATATTGGGAAAAAACTGGTTCACTTGGTTGCCTTCAGTAGCTTCACCCTTGCTACCATAGGAATCGTGCTATTTCTAACCCCAGTTCTAACCCCAGAGGTTGGCGCTAATGGGAAAGTTAAAGAAGGTTCTTGGCGAGAAATCGAACAAAGAAAAACCAAGCTAGAAGGTTGGTTTAAGGAAAAAGGCGGTTCCCCAAGCCCCATTCAGATTGCTGCTAACCGTTATTTTGCTATGCGTTCTAAAATTCAAATTCTTGAAAGTCAGGTGGTTGAGGCCGAAGGATATTATGCCAAGGAGACTCAGTTCTTAAAAACAGTTGCAACCGAAAAGGAACCTGCCAAAGCTATTACTTTAAAAAGCGGACAACCGGTGCGCCTTTCTAAAAAGTTGGTTCCTTTAGCTTTTGAAGAAGTTAAAGATATCGATGGCCAAAGCTTAGAAAACCTTAAGGCTCAAGCAAGTAAAATTCAAGCATTGGATGATGAGATTCGTGTAAAGCAAAGTGAATTTGATAAACTTTCAAAGGAAAACAAGCATTTGGTAGACCTTCAGGCCGATGTCAAGGAAAAAGGAGCAGATGGCAAGGAAGTGATCGTAACCAAGGGTTATCAAACGAGGGTTGAAGAAGAGAAGGTAAAAATAAAGCTATTTGGGACGGAATTTGATGCCATCGAGCAAGCGTATATAAATTTGAGTTTAGAACGGGCAGATTTAATAAAACGACGCAAAGAATTAGATACGCGGTTAATTGAACTTCGGAATTCTGGCTTGGCAACTCTTCCCTAATCTACTTCTTCTTCCCTGTTTATTCCGATAACCTAGCTTATCTTAGGTGTTTTATACTTCACCTTTCCTAAACGCATTTTGCAGTTGACTTTTACTATTCTTCTAGGCATAGTCCCGCTCGGATTCTTGTATTTTGGTTGTAACTAGTTACAAGCTTCTTTTTCTGGTATGATGATTCTGTTTAATTCGAATTTTTAAACGAGGGTTGGGCTATGACACCTGTAGGAAAAATTCTTGTCTTCGTTAATCTGATTTTTAGCTTGTTCGTCGGCGCTATGGGCCTGATGGTTTTCACCGCAGATACCAATAAAAATTACGAAATTAATAAAGTACAACGCGAGCGCGATGTCCTCAAGGCTAGTAACACCACCTACCAAGAAGAATCGAAAGCGCTTACTGAAAGCAGTGCTTCAGGTATTAAAGAAAATGAAGTTGCACTTAGCAAAGCTAAGGTCGACCTTGAAGATGTTAAACGCAGGATGGATGATAGTGAAAAGAAATACAACGAGGCTTCTAAAAAGCTTAACGAAAAAGATATCGTACTGCAGACCTCGGTTGCAGAGTTAAACCGTAGGCAAGAGCTTAACAATCAAATGCGCGAGATTCTTAAAGCCGAAGTAAAACGCAATTCAGATATTACCAAGGAGTTGGAGCAAACGAGGTCGAAAGAAATTTCCGAAAGCATTTCAGCCCAAACTTATCGAGCAACCAACGAAAGATTAGAAGTTCAGCTTCGAGATATGGCAAAAGATTTCGAGCGAGTTAAATCTGGTGGCACCTCTGCCTTGGCTCAAGTTAATAAAGCTTCTAAAAATCCTCCTCCTGATAACATCGAAGGTATGGTTAAAGATGCTGCTGCAAGTGGCTTAATTAAAATTTCTATCGGTTCCGATGCTGGCCTTGCTAAGGGGCATACTCTCGAAATGTTTCGTCTTTCTGCTGTTGCTTCACAATCTAAATACTTAGGTACTGTTCGCATTCTTGAAGTGACACCCAACGAAGCGGTTGCTCAACCTGTTCGTCCTTTGGCAGATAAACCTATTGTAGGCGACCGAGTTGCAAGTCGTATTCTTGGTAGTTAATTGCTAGGTGTATTGGCGTTACTAAATTAAAATGTTAGGTTTGAAGTTAATTAGGGAGGGTTTCCGATTATGGCAGCCAAGGCAAAAGTTTCTTCTACTGGGACACGCAGTGATGCTTATACAGGCATATTAATTTTATCATTGATGGCACAATTTATAGGTGGGGGATTTTTATTCTGGGATTATATGCGCCTTACCACTCCGGGTGGCCCTCCAGATTCCGTTGATAAAGTTGCTGCTAAGCCGGGCAAGCTTTCTAATCAAGATAAAGCACCTATTGCCCCTGAAAAAGAAGCTCCTCCTGCTAACTAGCACCTTTTTCTCGGTTTTTCTTGCGTAGTTTTCTTGCAAGCTTTTACCTTTGTATCTTTGGTTCTGGATTTAATTATTCTGCCAAAGTTTCTTTTGTTTCTGGTGACTTACTTATGTTCAATCGCATTTCCCTTTTTCTTGCTACTCTTTCCTTTTTAACTATGAATAACAACTATCTTTTAGCTCAGGCCAAACCTTTGATTTACCCCAAAGCCAAGCGGGTTGAACAAGTTGACAACTTTCACGGCACCAAGGTTGACGATCCTTTTCGATGGCTCGAAAACGATGTTCGCAATTCCAACGATGTTAAAGAATGGGTTGATGCCGAAAACCTTGTCACCAATGCTTACCTCGATTCTATTCCCGAGCGAGCTAAAATTCGCAAGCGCCTTGCAGAGCTTTGGGACTATGAGAAATTCTCTACTCCTTCTGTTCGCGATGGCAGATATTTCTTTACCCGAAACGATGGTTTGCAAAACCAATCGGTTCTTAATGTCCAAGACGGGTTTTCTGGCATCCCTAAGGTTTTACTTGATCCCAACACTATGGCTAAAGATGGTACCGTTGCTCTTTCTTCTTGGATTCCTAGTGATGATGGCAAACTTCTTGCATACGGGATTGCTGAAGCTGGTTCTGATTGGAATACTTGGCGTATCCTTAATGTAGATTCGGGTAAGCAGCTTACCGATGAACTTCGCTGGGTCAAGTTCTCTAGCCCTGCTTGGACCCCAGATGGAAAAGGCATCTTTTATAGCAGGTACGATGAGCCCCCTGCGGGAACTAAGTTCCAAGGGGTTAATCTTGATCAAAAGGTTTATTTTCACAAAGTGGGTACACCTCAATCTGATGACAAACTCATTTACAAACGCTCCGACCATCCTGATTGGGGGTTTCAAACCGAGGTTACTGAGGATGGGAAATTCCTCATCATTGCCACTTGGAAAGGTACCGATCACAACTATCGCATCACTTATTTTGATCTTACCAAGCCTGATTCTCTTCCCGTCGACCTTATCGATAATTTTGAAAATGATTATTCACTGCTTGGTAATGAAGGCAAAGTTCTTTACTTTAAAACGAACCATAAAGCTGCTTTAGGGCGAGTTGTCGCAATTAATTTAGATAACCCTGAGGTTGCGAATTGGCAAGAAATCATTGGCGAAGCCAAGGATGTACTGCAAGGGGCTAACCTTGTTGGCAGTAAATTTATCGCAAGTTATTTGAAGGATGCCCGAACCCTGGTCAAGGTTTTTTCTACCGATGGAAAAACTCAGGGCGAGTTCCCTTTACCTGGTATTGGCACTGCTAGTGGCTTTGGAGGCAAGCAAAACGCTTCTGAAACTTTTTACTCTTTTTCTAGCTTTGCTACCCCTCCTTCTATTTATCGCTACGACTTTAAAAAAGGTACCAGTGAACTTTATCGTACTGCAAAGGTTAAATTTGAACCTAATGATTACGAAGTTAAGCAAGTGTTTTTTAAGAGTAAAGATGGCACAAGTGTCCCTATGTTTATTACTTCTAAAAAAGGCATAAAGCTTGATGGTAATAACCCCGTTTTACTTTACGGGTATGGTGGTTTTAACATTTCCTTAACTCCTTCTTTTTCTGCAAGTAGGATTGCTTGGCTTGAAATGGGCGGTGTTTTTGCGGTCCCTAATCTTAGGGGAGGCGGCGAATACGGCGACCCTTGGCATAAAGCTGGGACTAAGCTCCTAAAACAAAATGTCTTTGATGATTTCATTGCTGCTGCTCAATGGCTTATCAGTGAAAAATACACCTCCACTTCCAAGCTTGCTATTCAAGGTGGCAGTAACGGCGGCTTGCTTGTGGGTGCCTGTATGACTCAAAGGCCAGAATTATTTGCTGCTTGTCTGCCCGCTGTTGGGGTTATGGATATGTTGCGTTTTCATAAGTTCACCGCGGGGCGCTTCTGGGTCGATGACTATGGCTCTTCTGATAATCCGGATGAATTTAAAGCTCTTTTTGCTTTCTCTCCTTATCACAATCTAAAAAAAGATACTGTTTATCCTGCCACTATGATTACCACTGCAGACACGGATGATAGGGTTGTTCCTGGGCATAGCTTTAAATTTGCAGCTAGGCTTCAAGAGTGCAATAAAGGCAGTAATCCGGTCTTAATTAGGATTGAAACTAAAGCGGGCCATGGCGCAGGAAAGCCCACCGCCAAGATTCTTGATGAAGTTTCTGACCAGCTTGGATTTCTCGTTAAAAACTTGGGTATGAAGCCCAACTAATTCCTTTTCTTGATTAGCACAGGGAGGTGCTTAATGGCAAGTTATCGTGGACATATTAAGTTTTCTTCTATGCTTGCTGTTGTTAACGGCCTTGCAGCTATGTTCTATTTTCAACTTGATTGGGGTACCAGCCTGATGGCGGGCGCTATCACTGCGGTTAGTGGGTTACTTCCCGATTTAGATAGCGATAGCGGGGTCCCGGTAAGGGAGATGTTCAACCTTGCAGCTGTGCTGGTTCCACTTATGTTGCTTAAGCGTATGCTGGGGCTCGGCCTTACCGATGATCAGACTTTTGCAATTATGGGCATTATTTATATTATCATTCGGTTTGGGCTTTCTAATGTATTTAGGCACTTGAGTGTGCATCGGGGGATGTTTCATAGTGTACCTGCAATGCTTATAGCAGGAAGTTTGGTTTTTCTTTGCTATACCCACGACACCACCTTGCTTCGGATGTATATGGGGGTAAGTGCAATGATCGGCTTTTTATCGCATTTGGTGCTGGATGAGCTATGCAGCGTTGATTTTAATGGTGTAAAAGTGGAGCTGAACCAGTTTGCAGGCACCGCGGTGAAGTTTTTTGGTCCTTCACTCTTTGCGAACTTGTTTGCCTGGTCGCTTTGTATTGGCATTGGTTACTTGGCATGGGTGGATTTTGAGCATCACGCGACAGCGGTCAAGAGCGGGAAAAAGGCTAACCACGATTCCCTTCATGTTTTGCCTCCCAAGGGACATCCTTTCACAAATATGATAAAACCGTTTGCAGAACGCTTCTCGCAGCTTTAGACTATACTCCTAGATGTTGAACCAACCTTGACCGCTCTTATTTTTAGGGTGGTCGTGTTTCCTTATTTTTTAGGAGTAATCAAAATGTTAAGCAGGCAAAGTCGCCGTAAGTTTATTAAACAAACTTCTATCGCAGGTGCGGGTTTCTGGCTCGCGGGTGGGGTAGCCCCTGCTCAAGATAAAAAATCTCCTCTCCAAGGCCTTCGCTTTGCTGGCGTTGGTGTTGGCGGGAAAGGCGGTAGCGATATCGACCAAGCTGGCCAGTTCGGCGAAGTTCTTGGCCTTTGCGATATTGATGATAACACCCTTGGTAAAAAAGGTGAAAAGTTTACCAAAGCTGAAAAGTTTAACGACTTCAGAAAAATGCTCGAAAAAATCGGCAAAGATATCGATGCCGTCGTTATAGGCACCCCCGATCATACTCATGCAGTTGCTGCTGCTATGGCGATGCGTATGGGGAAGCATGTTTATGTTCAAAAGCCCCTTACTCATACGGTTAAGGAAGCTCGCGTTCTTAGAGAACTGGCAATTGAAAAGAAAGTTTGTACCCAGATGGGTAATCAAGGGACCGCTGAAAATGGTCTGCGCGAAGCTGTTGAAATCGTCCGAGCAGGCGTAATCGGCCAAGTTAAAGAAGTTCATGTTTGGACCAACAGACCTATTTGGCCTCAATCTCCTAAAGTTGTTTCCCGACCTGCTGGGGAATTCGAAATCCCTAAACATGTTCATTGGGATGAATTCATCGGCCCTTCCCCTATGCGACCTTACGCTCCTGGTTATCATCCTTTTGCTTGGCGCGGTTGGTTAGATTTTGGCACTGGTGCTTTAGGTGATATGGCTTGTCATACTGCCAATATGGCTTTTATGGCACTCAAGTTGGGGTATCCTACCTCGGTCTTGGCAGATTGCGAAAAGGTTAATAATGAAACCTTCCCAGGTTGGGCTAAGGTTGCACTGCAATTCCCTGCGCGCGACACCATGGCACCTACTACTCTTAATTGGTACGAAGGTAAATTAGACGGCGTGCTTGTTCACCCTCCTAAAGAACTTCAAGCTAAAGTTCTGCTTAAAGATAAAGATGGTAAGGAAGAAAAACTTGTCGCTTCGGGCTCTATCCTCGTTGGCGATAAAGGTATCATCTATTCGCCTAACGATTATGGTGCATCTTTCCGCATCTATAACTTAGATGGTTCAGCAATGGAAAAACCCAAAGTTGATCAGGTTCTTCCCCGTAATGGCAAGGGCGATTCCGGTATGAAGGCCGAATGGGTTGATGCTATCCGCAAGAATGAGCCTTCTATCGCAATGTCTAACTTTAATTATGCAGGTATGCTTACGGAAGCTATTTTGTTAGGTAATGTTGGTATGAAAGAAGCAGGCAAGAAACTTGAATGGGATGGTCCTAACTTCAAGTTCACGAATAATTCTTCTGCTAATGCTCACCTTCATTTTGAATACCGTAAAGGCTATTCGCTTTAATCCTATCTTTGATCCTTTACCCCACCTTGTTCATTCTGGGTGGGATTTCTTCTTTTTAGGTGCTGCTATGAGAACGCTTGCTTTTTCCCTGTTCATTTCTTCTGTCCTTTTTGTGCTTGCTGATGGCCCAGCAGATAACCTTGCAGAAAAGGTCAGGCCGGTTCCTCCAGAGGGAATTCCAGTTCCTGCTGAGGTTCGCACAGAATTAAAAAAAGGTTTAGAGGTTCTCGGGAATCAAATCACCAGCTTAAAAAAGTCTCTGGTTGGAAAACCTCAGGCAGACCTTCTTCCCGATGTTGAAATCTTTTACAACAGCGTTCGATACGCACTTACTTACAACGAATTTTATGATGCTAGGGAATTCCCCGTAGCTGCTAAACACTTGCAATTAGGGCTAGAGCGAGCTAAGGCCCTTGCCGAGGGTAAAGCTCCTTGGACAACCGCAACCGGTTTAGTCGTTCGTGGTTATCGTTCCAATATTGATGATTCAGTTCAGCCGTACGGTTTAGTGATTCCTGCCGATTATACCGGCCCAACAGATCGCAAGCGTAGGCTAGATCTCTGGTGTCACGGCCGAGGTGAGAAGCTTTCCGAACTAAGTTTTATTGAAGGCCGTCTTCGCAGCCCGGGGGAATTTACACCTGCTGGCGGTATTGTTCTTCACCTTTATGGCAGATATTGTTGTGCGAATAAATTTGCAGGCGAAATCGATGCGCTCGAAGCGATGACTCATGTCCAACGCTTTTACCCCATTGATCGTAATCGTGTTGTGGTGCGTGGTTTTTCTATGGGTGGCGCTGCTTGTTGGCAGTTTGCGGTGCATTACCCGGGCCGTTGGGTTGCTGCTGCCCCAGGCGCTGGCTTTTCTGAAACTCCCGATTTTCTTAAAGTCTTCCAAAAAGAAATCATCACTCCTAACGCTTGGGAGAAAAAGCTTCTTCATCTTTACGACTGCACCGATTGGGCCATCAACTTGGCCAATCTTCCCGTTGTTGCATACAGCGGAGAAATCGATAATCAAAAACAAGCCGCCGACATTATGGCAACTTCTATGAAAAAAGAAGGTCTTGAACTTAAGCACATCATTGGGCCTAAAACCGGACATAGCTTCCATCCCCTTGCTAAAAAGGAAGTCAACGAACTTATTGACGCTGTTGTTGAAAAAGGCCGTAACCCTATTCCTAAGCGTATTCGTTTCACAACTTATACTCTGCGCTATAACCAACTTCTTTGGGTTCAGGTTGATCTACTCAAACAGCATTGGGAAAAAGGTTTAATCGATGCTGAAATTGTTGATGCGAAAACCATTAAAGCTACCACTTCTAATATTGAAGGTTTAACTTTAAATATGCCTAAGGGGTTGTGCCCTTTAGATGCTACGGAGAACCCTAAGGTTATTCTCGATGGCACGGAAATTTCTTGTCCTAAGCCAATGCCCGACCTATCTTGGACCGTTCATTTTCGTAAGGAAGAAGGTGCTTGGAAACTTGTGACCCAACCTACTGCTGAAGGCAGTCGAAAAGTTCACGGTTTATCTGGCCCTATCGATGACGCTTTTATGGGCAGTTTCCTTGTGGTTAAGCCTACCGGAGAATCGAAAAATCCTAAAGTGCAAGCGTGGGTTCAAGCGGAAATGGATCGCGCCATCGCTCATTGGCGCAAGCAGTTCCGTGGCGATGCCCGAGTTAAAAATGATACTGATGTTACTGAAGATGATATTAAAAAACATCATCTCATTCTTTGGGGTGACGCCAGTAGTAATAAACTGATTGCTAAAATTTCTGCTAAGTTGCCTGTGCAATGGGATACTGATTTGGTGGTGAATAAGGAGAAGTTTACTAGCAGTGATCACGCCCTTATTATGATTCACCCTAATCCCGAAAATCCTAAAAAGTATGTGGTGCTTAACAGTGGTTTTACTTTCCGAGATTACGATTATTTGAACAATGCAAGGCAGATACCAAGGCTGCCCGATTATGCAGTAATCGATCTGAATGTACCACCCAATGGTAAGTTTCCAGGCAAGGTTAAAACTGCTGGTTTCTTTAACGACTCTTGGAAGTTTGAATAAGATTGTTTTATATCTTTATTTTTTAAAGGAGATTGCAACGATGGGAAAACTTAGCCGTCGCCAGTTTGCTAAATCTGCTATTCTTTCTGCTGCTACCATCACCCTTTCAGGCACCAAGTCTTCGGGCAAGGTGCTAGGGGCGAACGATTCCATCAGAATGGCAATTGCAGGGCTTAATGGCAGAGGTGGTTCTCATATCGATGGTTTTTCTTCCATTAAGGGAGTTGAAATTGTTTACCTTGCAGATCCTGATACTCGTACTTTTTCTAAGCGGATTAAGCAGCTTGAAACCAAGGGAGCAAAGGCCCCTAAAACCGTGCAAGATATTCGTGTTGCACTTGCAGATAAAAACATCGATGCTATCTCTATTGCAACACCCAACCATTGGCATAGCTTGATGACCATCTGGGCCTGTCAGGCGGGGAAGGATGTTTATGTTGAAAAGCCGATGAGCCATAATATTCACGAAGGTCGCATTGCGGTTGAAATTGCTAGGAAAAATAATCGCATCGTCCAACACGGCACCCAAAACAGAAGTAGTGATAGTTGGGCCAAGCTTGCTGAAATCGCCAAGTCTGGAAAATACGGCAAACTACTCGTCTCTCGCGCTCTTTGCTACAAGCCTCGCAACACCATTGGTATTAAAGATAACAGCAATACTCCCCCTGAAGTTGATTACAATCTTTGGCTCGGGCCCGCTGCTTCTCGACCTTTCAATGCTAACTTTGTTCATTACAATTGGCATTGGTTCTGGGATTTTGGTAACGGCGATATTGGCAACCAAGGCGTTCACCAAATGGATATCGCTCGTTGGCTTATTCCCAATGCAACTTTGCCTAACTCGGTTATTTCTTTAGGCGGTAGGTTTGGATACACCGATCAGGGTGAAACTCCCAACACCCAGATTTCATTCCTCGACTTTGGCGAAACCAAGCTCATCTTTGAAGTGCGCGGCTTAAAGACTGATTCGCTCTTAGGCGAAAAGGTTGGTAACATCCTTCACTTTGAACAAGGCACTGTTGCGGGTGGTAAGTTTTTCAAAAAGGGATCTAATAAACCCGAACCTCTTGTTTCTGTGGAAGCCCCTAAACGAGGCATCGGCGGTGGTATCTTTGGTAACTTCATCGCAGGCGTTAAATCTCGCAAGCGAGAATTACTCGATGCCGAAGTTCTTGAAGGCCATTACTCGAGTGCTTGCTGCCATCTTGCTAATATTTCAGTTAGACTGAGCAAGGATGTTCCTTTTTCCGAAAAGAACAAAGCCTTTGGCGAAGATAAATTCGCTTATGAAACCTTGGCCAGTATGGAAGAACATCTGAATAAAGGTAATGGATTGAAGCTTGATAGTATGAAATACAAGCTGGGTAGAAAGCTTGATTTTGATAAAACCAAGGAGATGTTTATTAACGATGCTGAAGCTAATGCTCTGATTAGCAGGCCCTATCGGGATGGTTTTGTTGTGCCTCAGAAAGTTTAGTACATCAAGTTGGTTAAGTATTAAGTAAAGGGGGTTGCTATGTTTAGCGGCCCCTCTTTTTTTAATTAAGAAGTATCAACTTAGCAATGTGCTAGTAGCCGAATGATCCCATTCTAACCCGTCTTATAATATTGAAGTCTGCTTTAAATGGAATTTCCGGAAGCACTGGTTTTCGCATTGTATACGCCTTTGCGAATGGCGTGGTTTTTATCTTTTCATTGTGGGTATGCACCATAAGGGTGTGCAGTACGATTGCATCTTGGATGTTGTAAGCAAGCAGGGTGTCTAAAACAGCCTTGTTGCCTTTTTTTTTGTACTCGTTCCAAAGCAATACCGCATCATACCCATTGACATCATTCAACTCATCACGATTGATTCCCAATTGTTTTTCACAACCTTTCAGACCGCCTTGCAGGCCGAGGCTTTTCAATGGGTAGCGTAGGTCGATATGAGCTTGAGGAATGCGGATTTTAAAGAAAGTTTCAATAAATGGAATGTCGAAGGATTTGCCGTTGTAGGTTATGAGAAGGCGGTAGTTAAGAATGTCATTTGGGAATTCGTGCAAATTTACGCCATTCACATAATGTTTGATCGATACCCCGTCATAGAGGGCGATGGTGGTGATATCGCCACCGAAGAGGCCAGTGGTTTCGATATCGAGGAAGGCAGCGACTTGTTGGAAATCGTGATAGAGGCGCCAAAGTTCCTTGCTTGGTAATTTGTTTGCGAAATAAGCAGGAGACAAATCCTCTTGATGGCTTATAGATTCTTGAATCTGTTGATCCCAGTTATCCCGGGTAGGGCGCTTCAATTTTACTCCTGTTGGGGGCAGGGCACAACTCCAGGAGTGCATACCTGCCGACCAGAGGGCTTGCTCGGTTTTCTCACTAACCCCCGGAATATGGCAGAAGGTACTACTCAGCATAATTTTTCCGTTTAGGCTGTTTCCGTGTAACTAACGATGCATTCTTTATAGTGTTCCCGAAATCATTGAAGCAACAAAATCAAGATGATAAAATTCGCGCCTGGGCAAGAGTGGCAATCAGATAGATTAAGCAAGGAAGTTCCTTTTTCCGAAAAGAGCAAAGCCTTTGGCGAAGCTAAATTCGCTTATGAAACCTTAGCCAGTATGAAATACAAGCTGGGTAGAAAGCTTGATTTTGATAAAACCAAGGAGATGTTTTTGAAAGAGGCGGAAGCTAATGCTCTGGTTAGTAGGCCATATCGGGAAGGTTTTGCAAGTTCCGCACAAAGCATAATTAAATACGGGGTGAAGTGTCAGAAGGCTTAAAGTGCATCCTAAAAGGGTACTTTCTTTAGAGCCTTTTACTTTTGATATTTTGTGGTTCTTGAGAGGTTAATGTTGCATTTGTTTCAAAATGAAATTAAAATGAAAACTTCACTTTATTGAAAGTAGAGATGTATGATCTATTCGCCATCAACTTACGCTTACTTACTAACTTTTGGTTTAATTGTATCGTGTGTTGGATGCGCAGCAGAAGTTCAGCGTTTGCCTATTGAAGGAGAAATCACATTTAAAGGTGAAGCGGTAAATGAAGGTAGCATTATGTTTCATCCCTTAAATCCAGAGGTCGGATTTGTAGAAGGTGCATTAATAAAAGAAGGCCGGTATAAGATTCTAGCTCAAAATGGTCTTCTGCAGGGGAAGTATCAAGTTATGGTATCCGCAGCAGATTTTAAAGGTAAAAAGCCAGATCCAAATGTTGCGCCAGGAGCTATCTTTCAATCCAAGGAACTTTTTCCTGAAATTTATAACACCAAGTCAACACTTGCTGTAGAAGTCAAAAAGGAAGGCCCTAATAAATTTGACTTCCACCTTAAATAACTTTTTCCTTCCCTTTACTTGTTGGAGTTTTGATGAACTCTTTAAGACGAATTTCGAAAGGCTTTACCCTAATTGAATTACTGGTGGTGATTGCCATTATTGCAATCCTCATCGGCTTACTTCTTCCCGCAGTGCAGAAGGTGCGAGAATCTGCGGCGCGTTTAAAATGCCAAAATAATGTCAAACAATTAAGCCTAGGTATGCACAATCACCACGACTCTAAACAAGTCTTGCCCGCTGGCATGTCCCCTGGAACCGTAAATTATGGCGACCAATATTGCTGCTGGGGTACTTGGCAGGTCGCAATTCTTCCTTTCATCGAGCAAGAAGCCGCTTTCAAAATTTATCAAAACTATGGCGGCGATGATAGTACCGGCCCTCGATATGGTGGGGGGGTTAATCTTCAAGTTACCCAAAGGCGATATGCCAATTTGACTTGCCCTTCAGAAGGTCAACCTAACGCCCCTATTGGCAGTATGACTTCTCATAATTACGCCATCAATTATGGTAACACCACTATTTATCAGCTTCCTACGGTTACGGTTGGCGGGGTAACTATTACTTTTGGTGAAGCCCCATTTAACCCCAACAAAGGCTCTCCCCTTAATCACATCTTAGATGGAACTTCTAACACATTGATGATTTCAGAAATTATTCAAGGGCAGCGTGCTGACTTGCGTGGTTTTGGTTGGTGGGGGCCTGCAAGTGGCATCACCACTTTTGCAGGGCCAAATTCAAGTACCCCTGATGTGCCTCCATCAAATTGTGATCCCAATTCTCCAAACCCACCTTGTACTACAGCAACCACAAGTAATGCTTCTAATCAATTTGCTCGTAGTAAGCATTCGGGTGGTGTTAATGCAGGAATGGTTGATGGATCGATTCGCTTTTTTACCAATAATATTTCGATAGCAACTTGGCGAGCTTTAGGTACTGCCCGGGGTGGAGAAGTTACCGATGCTTATTAAGCAAAAAGGGTTGGTAATTAAAAAGAAGTATCGATACTAAGTGCAACCTTGAGCCTCGAAAGGTACTGCCTTCTAGAGATCTCGGTTGCGCCCATTGTTTCGGTATGATCGTTGATGATTTGCAAATCGAAGAGGGTAAATCTTTTTTCTTTAAGATGTTTAACGAGGTGAGCAAGAGCAATTTTAGAAGCATTAGAGACTGAAGAGAACATCGATTCGCCTGCAAATAAACCGCCTATTGCTACGCCATACAAGCCGCCCACTAAAACCCCTTGCTGCCAAACTTCAACACTATGAGCAAATCCTAGGCGGTGAATGTTCCCATATGCCTTTGCTACTTGGTCGGTAATCCAGGTGCCTTCCTCAGGCCGGTGGGCACATCCTTGTACGACCGCATCAAATTCTTTATTAAAAGTGACTTGGAATTTGTTGCTTAGCAAAGTGCGTGCAAGTCGGGTGCTGATATAAAGGTTTTCAAGTTCAAGAATAGCTCGAGGATTAGGCGACCACCATAAAATTGGGGTCTCTGCATCAAACCAAGGGAAGATACCACTTTTATAAGCACGAAGAAGTGTTTCGGGTTCGAGATCGCCCCCCATTGCAAGGAGGCCTTCAGAGTTCGCTTTTGATGGGTTAGGAAATGAGAATGAGGGCATAAGAAAATCCCAGTAAGGGGGAACCTAACCGGGATAATCCTAAAGGAAAACTACTTTTTGTTGATCAAGGTACCAAACTCGGTTCCTACTCGAATGTAGATGGAACCATCGTAGGCATCTTTTTCGTTAGAAACAATGCCGTAGCAAAGGTTTTCTTTTTTAAGAAGTCCTTCGAGGATTTCTTTAATCGCAACATCTTTACCGGTGAAGGTAAGTTTACGATTTTGGGAAACACCACCCTTGGCGTCCATACGAATTTGAATGCCTTTTACCTGATCTTTGATTTCAGAAATAACATCTTCAAGCCGTGTGTCCTTGAACTCAACTGTGATTTTTTTATCAAGGAGTTTCATGGTGTTTTGGGCCTTAGTAGTACCCTTAGCATTTTGAGCTTGGGCTAAAGAAACGACAGAGAAGATGGAAACTGCAAGAACCAACCCTAAAAGACGATGCACGGGAAACCTCCGGGATCAAATATTTCTGGCTAAAAAACAGAAGTTCCGAGCCATTAACGGAACAAATACTATGCTACCACGAGAAGAACAAATCAGCAAAAAAAAAGATAAAAAAAGATAAGCAAATAAGGCTCTAAGAATGGTGGTAAACCATCTGATTTTTCGTAAAATAGTAGGGGTAAGGTTTGACTGTACTGCATTTGCAGAAAGCTAGCCTGATAGTACTCGAATTGCTGGAAAATAGGTGCTGCCTTGCCGGATAATACTTTGCCTCCTGATGACTCTGTTCTCGATTCAGATCTTCCTGCTGCAACTCCCTTAAATATTGCAGATGAAATGAAGGATAGCTACCTGACTTACGCTATGAGCGTTATTATCAGTCGAGCTCTTCCTGATGCACGCGATGGCCTTAAGCCTTCCCAAAGGCGCATTCTGGTAGCTATGAACGACTTGGGCCTTGGGCCTAATTCTTCCACCAGTAAATGTGCGGGTATCGTTGGCGAAACGATGAAGCGTTACCATCCCCACGGCGAGGCGGTTATCTACCCGACCTTAGTTCGCTTGGCGCAAGATTGGAATATGCGCCATCGTCTTATTCATTCTCAAGGAAACTTTGGCTCCCTTGCTGGCCTTCCCCCTGCTGCTATGCGTTATACCGAAGCGCGTATGACGCCTATTGCTGCAGAAATGCTAGACGATCTCGAGCGCGACACCGTCGACTTTACCGATAATTACGATGGCAAATATCGTGAACCACTCGTTCTTCCTTCTAGGTTCCCTAATCTTCTCGTCAATGGGTCGGATGGTATTGCAGTAGGGATGGCGACCGATATTCCCCCGCATAACCTTGGTGAAGTATGCGATGCAGGGATTCTTATCTTAGATAACCCTGATGTTTCGATTCAAGAAATTATGGAAGTGATGCCTGGCCCCGATTTTCCAACCGGTGGGATTATTTGTGGCAGACAGGGTATTGTCGAGGGTTTTATGACGGGCCGAGGTAAAGTTACCCTTCGGGCTCGCGCTGATATCGTTGAAGAGGGCAATAAGGCGCAAATTATTATTCGTGAAGTTCCCTACCAGCAAACTAGAAATCGCTTAGCAGAAGCTATTGCGGATCTGGTTCGTAGTGAAAAAATTACTGGCATTTCAGGCATTCGAGATGAAAGCAGTGCCCGACTAGGCGAGCCTGTGCGTCTAGTGATTGAAATCAAACGCGGAGCAGATCCGACCCTGATTCTTGCGCAACTTTATCAATTTTCGCCTCTCGAAAAAACTGCCAGCATTATTTTGCTCGCCTTAGTCGATGGACGGCCCAGAACCCTTAGCATTAAAGCGATGATCGAATGTTTCCTTAGGCACCGTATGCAGGTGATTCGCAGGAAGACTCAATTCCTTTTGCGCGAAGCTAAAAAGCGAACCCATGTTCTTGAGGGGCAGCTTATTGCGATTTCTTCCCTTGATGAAATTATTCGTATATGCAGAACTTCCCCCAGTAGAAACGAATCTAAAATCAGGCTGCAAAATCATTCGGTTGCTGCTTCGGTTTTAGAGCGGGCTTTGGGTAATGCAAACTTCACTGATTTGCAAAAAGAGTTAGGCGTGCTTTCTGAATACCGTATGACAGAAGCTCAAGCAGAAGCTGTGGTTCGTATGCAATTAGGCCAGCTTGCTGCCTTGGAAAGCGACGAGATCCTTAAAGAATATAACGATCTTCGGGGCAAAATCGTTATCTATGAACTTTTGATTTCCGATGAGCAAAACATCAACTCTGAAGTCCGCAAAGAACTTGTCGAACTTAAAGCTAAGTATGCCAACCCCCGTAGGACCGAAATCACAGGCCAAATCGACGATGTTAATTACCTCGATCTTATCGTTAATGAATCTTGTGCTATCACTTTAAGCCATCAGGGCTATATCAAGCGACTTCTTGTTTCTACTTACCGTACCCAACATCGTGGCGGTCGTGGTGTAAGTGGTGGTAATACCCGTGATGATGACTTTATTGATCAATTCTTTGTCGCGGAAACCAAGGATCATCTCCTCTGCTTTACCAATATGGGTCAGCTTTATTGGCTTATGGTTTATCAGTTACCACAGGCAAATCGTACTTCCCAAGGGCGGTCGGTTGCTAATGTTCTTCCTTTAAAACCTGATGAAAAAATAAGTAGTATCATTCCGGTTAAATCTTTTGATGATGCAGAGAATTTAAGTCTTATTATGGCAACCCGTAATGGTCTCGTTAAGAAAACTCCTCTTAGCCTTTATTCCAACCCACGAAAAGGTGGCATCATTGGCATTAACCTTGAAGAAGGCGATTCCCTGATTCAAGTTGCCCTCGTTCGTGAAGGCGATGAGATTATTCTGGCTACCCGTAACGGTATGGCTATCCGATTTGGTCAGGGCGATGCTCGCGATGTTGGGCGAAATTCAAAGGGCGTTCGAGGTATTAAAATTAGTGCTGAAGATGCAGTCGTTGGTATGGTTGTCGCTGATCCTGAAGGGTTTCTACTTACCATTTGTGAAAAGGGTTATGGAAAGCGTACGCCTTTTGGCCCTAATTCTATAGGCGAAACTAGTGACGAAACTAGCGATGAAGCCAGTGATGAAACTTCTGAAGTCATTCCCGAAACTGCCTCTGAAGTCACTTCCGATGAAATCTCGGATGAAGCTGGCGAACCTTCTCCTACTTCCGCAAGTATGCGTTACCGCAAGCAACGCAGGGGTGGTAAAGGTGTTCGTGATATTCGTACTGGCGACCGAAATGGCAAAGTTGTTGGTATTATGAGTGTACGCAATACCGATGATATGATGATTATGACCGAGCAAGGTATGGTTAATCGTACTCATGTTCCTGAAGTTCGAACGGTAGGGCGAAATACAATGGGCGTTCGGGTTATGAATTTAAAAGAAGATGATAAAGTCGCTTCGATTGCTAAGATTCCTCACGAAGATGCTCAACCTGAAACTGAAGTGGTTCCAGAAACTCCTGCCTAATTTTTATCGAGGTTTACGCTTATGAGAGTCCTCATCACCGGAGGCTATGGGTTTTTAGGTTCTTGGATTGTCAAGGATTTAGTTGCTAGGGGGAATTCGATTTTCCTTTACGACATTAAAAAAGATACCGACCGCCTTGCTATTATTCTTACTAACGAAATCATTGAGCAAACAACCTTTTGCGAGGGCAATGTTACCGATCAAGATCGGCTCATTCGCACCATCAACGACAACGGCATTACTCACATCATTCACCTAGCTGGTTTGCAGGTTCCGACTTGCAGGGCCAACCCTGTATTGGGCGCTCAGGTAAATGTGATGGGAACACTTGCTATTTTTGAAGCTTATAAGCAGTGTCGTAGTTTGGTTAAACGCGTTGTTTATGCTAGTAGCGCTGCTGTTTTTGGACCTCCTGCTGATTACCCCAATGGCCCACTTTCTGACGATGTTAGACTTACTCCTACTACGAACTATGGCTTTTATAAAATCTGTAACGAAGGGAATGCCAAGGTTTATTTTCTCGACCACGGCCTTACCAGCATTGGCCTAAGACCTTGGACTGTGTTTGGCGTGGGGCGTGATGTTGGTATGACCAGTGAACCTACCAAGGCGATGAAATGTATGGCTTTAAATAAGGCTTATCATATTTCCTATGGGGGTTTTCAAGACCTGCAATATGTTGCTGATGTTGCACGGGTTTTTGCCCATTCTCTTGATGCTCCTTTTGAAGGTGCGAAATCTTATAACCTTCGTGGCGATGTTGTTGACCTGCCTACCCTTCATCAAGTGTTTCAAAAACTTGAACCTGAAGCTTCTAAGCTTATTACTTTTGGCGATCGGCAAATTCAAATTGCTTATAACTTATCTGATGATAATTTGCAGAAAGATCTTGGGCCTTTGCCTAAAACGCCTCTTGCTGAAGGTATTTTCCGAACCATCAAAAAGTTTAGAAAACTCGAAGAAGAAGGCCGTCTTGATAAGAAAGATCTTGTTTAGTTACTTAGCCTTAGCCTTGTTGAGTGTTTTCTTAGTTATCACTAAGAAAGATTAGTTATTACTGGGTTGAGGAATGATGGAAGGTAATAGGGAAGCCCATTTATCAGCAGAACTTAATTGGAATAAGTTTGTACTGGTTGCTTTTAAGATTGCCCAAGCACCTTCGCTTATTTCATTTTCTAATTGTCCGGGGGCCCAGCCCGAATAACCTGTCATCATAAGAAAATTTTGTGCATCTTCACTTTCACCTGCAAACGAATTTGTTGCTTGCTTGACACATTCCTCATCGCCTATAAAAATCCCAGGTGCTACCCGTCTTTCTGCTTGCGAACCATCGTTCGCCCATTCCTCGTTTCCGTGTAGCATCATTAAGCCTTCCGATTTACAAGGCCCGCCAAGGTATAACGGAAATGGTAAGGACCAAGCCTTTGGTGGTAAGGGTCGATTGACAATCAAGCCAAAGGCGCCTGAGCTATCGTGTTGCAGAAGTAAGATAACCGTTTGAAGGAAATTAGGGTCTTGCAGAGAAGGTCGCGCGATTAAAAAATGACTTGCTAATGACATATTTTAACTTTCAAGCATTCGGTTTAGGATTAAGATGAATAAAACTCCTACTACTAATATACGCCTTTAAAACCCCTAATGGAGAGGACTTCAAGAAAAATCTGGCAGGTTTTATGAAGATAAGTTCCTGTAACCACTTAGGTTTGCTAGTATTAACTCGGTATTCTTCACTATTTTTAAGGAACTTCTTATGGATCGATTTTTATTCTATCTCCTTGGTACTATCACCCTTCTTGGTATGACCACTACTGTTTTAAATGCGGCCCGACCTATGCAAGTTGAAGATTTGTTTAAACTGCTAAAGCTTTCAGATGCACAAATCAGCCCCGATGGTCAGTGGGTTGCCTATGTTGTAACCCAGGTAGACCTTGATGGAAATAAATCTTCTTCAAACCTTTGGCTAGCAGATGTAGCAGGGAAACACCCTCCTAAGAAACTTACTACGACAGAAAAAAAAGATCGCCATCCTCGATGGAGCCCCGATGGTAAGCGCATCTTGTTTGAATCAACCCGTTCTGGAGAATTGCAATTATGGTGCATTGAGGTAAAGGGTGGCGAAGCGAAACAAATTACCTCGCTTGCAACCGAAGCATCTAGTGCAATCTGGAGCCCCAATGGCAAGCACATAGCTTTTGTCTCTGCAATTTACCCAGAATTTTCTAAGCTAACTTTTAAAGAATCGAACTTCGCTAATAAAAAGAAATTAGATGAAGTTAAGAATAATCCTGTGAAAGCGAAAGTATTTACCAAACTTTTCTATCGGCATTGGGATAGCTATGTGGAAGATAAGCGCCAGCATCTTTTTGTTGTGCCTTTTGATGCTGATGCTAGTGGTGAAATTGCAGAACCGAAAGATATTACCCCGGGTGACCGAGATGCCTACCCTACCTCTTCAACATTTTCATCGGGTGATGACTTTACTTTTTCACCGGATGGGAGGTTTCTTGTTTTTAGTGCGGTGCCTGAAAAAGATGAAGCTTGGAGCACTAATATGGATTTGTGCAGGGTTTCACTAACCAACACTTCAGCGAAGTGGGAAAATTTAACTCCTAATAATCTTGCTGCAGATAATGCCCCTGTTTATTCCCCAGATGGGAATTACCTTGCTTATCGAGCGCAGAAACGCCCAGGCTTTGAAGCAGATAAATGGGAAATTATGCTGGTTGAATCTGCCCCCGATGGCACCTTCAAAGGCAAGCCAAAATCGATCACAGGAAATTTAAAAACCGATTTATCAGTCAATGATTTTACTTGGGCAGGTAAAGATAAGATTCTCTTTACTGCAGATTTTCAAGGGCGCGTTGGACTTTATCAAGTCCTTCCTCTCGAAAATAATGATGCTCTTATTAAGCACGATTTCCCCGGGTTTAATACCGGCATTAGTGCAAGCCTCGATGGTGCGAAAATTTGTTTCCTTAATGCTAGTATGGCTCATCCCCCCGAAGTCTTTGCCGCAAGTGCTGATCTTCGACTTAGTAAACCAATTAAAATTAGTAAGGCAAATGATAAACTCCTGACCGAACTCGGACTTCCTAAACCTGAAAGCGTTACGATTCCTGGTGAGGGTGGAACACCGATGCAGATGTGGATATTAAAACCACCCGGGTTTGATCCTAAAAAGAAATGGCCTGTTGCATTTTTAGTTCATGGCGGGCCTCAGGGTGCTTGGGAAGATGGTTGGAGTTTCCGTTGGAACCCCCAAGCTTGGGCTGCACGAGGTTATGTCATTGCTATGCCTAATCCCCGAGGTAGTACTGGATTTGGGCAAAAGTATGTGGATGAAATTTCTGGCGATTGGGGTGGTAAATGTTATGAAGACCTAATGAAAGCTGCTGACTATGTGGAGCAACTTCCTTATGTTGACAAAGATCGCATTGGTAGTGCGGGTGCTTCTTTTGGTGGCTATATGATGAATTGGTTCTCGGTAAAAACGGGTCGGTTTAAATGTCTTATTAGCCATTGCGGTGTTTATAACTTTGAAAGTATGTACACGACAACCGAAGAAATTTGGTTTGATGAATGGGAACATAGTGGCCCGCCGTGGGGTAAAGGTAGGGAGAGTTACGAAAAGTTTTCGCCACATCGTTTTGCAGAAAACCTTGCTAAGTTTAAAACGCCTATGCTCATTATTCATAACGATCTTGATTTCCGCGTTCCTATTAGCGAAGGCACTCAGATTTTCACCGCATTGCAAAGGCAGGGCGTTCCTTCCCGTTTTGTTAACTTCCCCGATGAAGGCCATTGGGTTTTGAAACCCAAGAATAGCCAATTCTGGCACAAAGAAGTTTTCTCTTGGTTAGAGAAATATGTGGCACCCGGGGGCAAGTAATTTGGTTTTAGTCCATTTGTTGTGTTATAATAATTATAATACTCATTTAATGAAAGGATCCCTTATGTTTAATCGTTACGCAATGGTTGCAATTGTTCCTATGGTGATGTTTGTGGGATGCGGGGAAGTACAAAGCGAAGACACCGCTGACCCAGCACTTTCTCGTTATACCGTTGAAGTTCGAGGAATGTCGTGAATGAGCTGCCCCACAAAAGTGCGGTCCGCACTTGTCACTGTGCCTTGGGTGGTTAAAGAGTCGATTACTACAAACCGAAATACCGAAACAGTTAGGTTTGCAGTTTCCTCTAAAGAAAAGTTTAGCCTCGATGAATTGAAACAAGTGGTAACTGCGAAAGCAGGAAGCCGTTATCAAGTTACTAAAGTTATGCAGTAATCAAATTGTAATAATAAAAGCTCTTCTAGAATAAACTAGGAGAGCTTTTTTTATTGAACTACTAATTACGATTTCAAGTGAATTACTTTTCCCGATGCATTCGATGCATAAATAGCCTGTATCAATTCGACCGCTTTGCGACCTTCCTTGCCATCAACTAAAGGCTTGCCACCATTTTGAATGGCATTAACAAAGTCTGCAAGTTGTTTGGTATGGCCTTGATGGGAAATGGAAGCTGGATTGCTAGCCCCGCCTGAGGCTCCGACTTTTTGAGCAAATCGCTTTTTAACATCTTCATCGTGTGGAATCGGCTCAAGGAAATCCCATTTAAGAATATCTTCTTGTTCAATAACTGCAGTGCCTTTATTGCCGTGTATTCCAATGGTTTTTGGCAATCCGGGGTGAACACTGGTGGTTGCTTGAATAACACCAAGTGCGCCATTTTCAAATTTTAGGCAAGCAACCGCGGTGTCTTCAACCTCTATGCGCTCGTGTGCAAGAGTAGCAGTGAAGCCAATGACTTGGGTAACATTACCCATCATCCAAAGCAGTAGATCGACATTATGAATGGCTTGGTTCATAAGTGCGCCACCGCCATCAAGTGCGATGGTCCCTTTCCATCCACCTTCATCGTAATAAGCTTGGGTGCGCCACCATTTACAAGTGGTTTCGCCTAGGGTAAGTTTACCAAATCGTTTTGCATCAACCGCCTTTTTCAATTCAATATTGGCATCTGCAAACCGTGAAGGAAAGATGGTGCAGAGAAGAACTTTGTTTTTATCACATTCTTGAATGATGGTGTCGCAACGGTCTGCGGAGATTTCAAGGGGTTTTTCAACAACGATATGTTTTCCCGCACGGGCACAAATTACAGAAGGGTCGAGGTGTGCACCCGATGGTGTCGTGATGATAACAATGTGAATATCTTTTCTTGCAAGAACGGGTGCAAGTTCGGGGTAGACATCGCAGCTAAGTTTAAGCTCATCATTCATAGCAACTGCATTTTTTTCATTCCTACTTACTAGGGCAAGAAGTTTTGTCTGGGGAATTTCTGCGAGCGCACGCGCGTGAAATCGAGCAATCATTCCACACCCTACAATTGCAACACCTAGGGGTTGGTTTTGATTTGCCATTACTGAATCTCCGGTTGAAAATTAAATTTAATGCTGTTCAGAAAGAATGGTTTGAAAGGCTTTAATAAGATATTGCAAGCCGCTATAAAGCGTGGCTGCAAGCATAGACCAGATGAAAAAATTTCTTGCCAAGGCTGCAAAACTGGCAGAGATCCAAGGTAAATTCATCATAGCTATGAAAATCGAAATCAATGCGCCACATTGAAGTATCATCTTGGCTTTTCCGGGCCAATCTGCCCCAAAGCTTACCCCTTTTTGTTCAATGAAATTTCGTAACCCAGTGATGAGCAGCTCCCTTGCCACGACGATGGTTACCATCCAAGGGGGTAGCCAGCCTTGCTCGGTTCCTAGGGGTAAGAGAAAAATAAATGCCCCACATATTAGAACTTTATCTACCAGTGGGTCTAAGTTTCTTCCTAAGCTACTTTGCATATTTTGGGTGCGAGCAAGGTAGCCATCAAGCCAATCGGTAAAGGCAGCAACGATAAAAACAAGGAGGGAGTAAAGCCAAAGCTCTTGTGCAATAAAGAAAAAAAGTACGAATGAAAGTAGAAACCTTAACCCGGTTAGTTGGTTGGGTAGGTTGAACAAAACAGCTCTGCCTGAGTTGACACGCTGCATTTCAGCGATGTTTGGTTCCATCGATACAGTACCTTTTTGCGAATTCTAACGGATGGATAATACCCTACCTGCAAGATCATATCCATCGGTACCCGTGATTTTTGTTCGCACAATATCACCAGACCGTAATCCTTTCCCCTTTAACCTGATCAGGCAATCGATTTCGGGAGCATCTGCGAAAGTTCTTCCCTTGAATTGCCCTGGAACTTCAGGGTCGGGGCCATCCACAATCGCTTCTATTTCTTTGCCTAACTGAGATTGGCACCATTCAAATGCTATCGGTTGTTGTAATGCCATCAATGTATCTTTACGGCTGTTCTTTACTTCTTCAGAAATTTGTTCATCAAGCCGCGATGCCGGTGTGCCTGGCTCTAAGGAATAAGGAAATACCCCTAATCTTTCAAACTTTGCTTCTTTAACAAAGTCAACCAGTTCTTGAAATTCTTGATCCGTTTCTCCGGGGAAACCCGCAATAAATGTAGTCCTAAATGCCAAGTTTGGAATGCTACTTCGTAATTTCTGTAAGAGAGTTTCTATATCGCCTCTGCGAACTTTTCTTTGCATCCTCTTTAACACTCTGTCGTTGATATGTTGCAAGGGCATATCAAGGTAAGGCAGTATTTTTTTCGAACTTGCTATCACTTCAATCAATTCATCCGTGAAGAAAATGGGGTATGCATATAAAATCCTTATCCACTCGATGCCGTCTACTTTCTCTAACTCGCGTAGTAACGCTGCAAACCTTACTTCACCATACAGATCTAATCCGTAGTAGGTTGTATCTTGCGCTACGATTAAAAGTTCTCTTACGCCATCTGCTGCAAGTTCCTTGGCTTCGCGAATTACTTCTTCCATCGGTTTTGTTATATGCTTACCTCGCATCGAAGGAATTGCACAGAAAGTACAAAGCCTATCGCAGCCTTCAGAGATTTTAAGGTAGGCAAAATGCCTAGGTGTGATGCGGAAGCGACCGGTGTCTTCCTGAGCTTTGACTGGGGCTGGGCGAAAAACCGAGCGCTGTTCATCTGCTGCTTTTTTGGAAAGCGTGCGATTAATGATCTGAACAATCTCTTCCCGAGCGTGCACCCCAAGAATATGATCTACCGTTGGTATTTCTTCAAGAAGGGCATCGCCTTTACGCTCCGCTAGGCAACCCGCTACCACGACCGCACCCAGTTTGCCTTTTTCTTTAAGATCGAGCATTTCTCGAATGACGCTTAGCGATTCTTTCCTTGCAGGTTCGATAAATCCACAGGTGTTGACGATAACAAGATCAGCACCTTCCGCATTAGGGGTAAGGGTGTAGCCATCTTGTGCGAGTTTTCCTAGCATTCGTTCAGAGTCAACCAAATTTTTTGGGCAACCAAGGCTGATAAACGCAAAAGTTCCTTTGCCCTTAATGGCTTCGGGTTGCAATACTCTTGGATTATTAGAAACGAGTGGCATTTTATTATTTTTCACAAATCTTTGCCTTTAAACAAACACAAATTACCTATTATCATAATAGGGCTCAAAACTAGGTTCGCAAGCCACAAGATGATATTTAGTTTCGACCCTTAATCATAACCGCATAATAATCGGAATTCAATTTACCTACCTACCTATAAAACCCTTAAAAACAAGGCTAAATCAAGTTGTTGTGCTTGATAAAAGCTACATCTTTTTAAAAGTAGTTAATTGGTCTGTTTTAATTTAGAGAGGGGAAATTAAAACGCCATCGCCCAAGCCGAAGGTTTCAGACTTTTAGGACAATAATGAATTCAAAATGCCATTTCTTAAACTGAAATTGATTGGGAAGTGATTTTGAAAGAATAAAGGGATTGATTCCGCGATTTTCGGGAAATGCATACCAGCCATATTGTCAATAATAGGTTTAAAAATGGGATTTTATCGCACAAATCTTACCGTTTTAAACAAGAAAGCATCATAAACCGGCACTTTCCTTCAAATTCTTAGAGAGTTTCGGTTTATTTAACTTGGTATTATAACCTGCCATTAATGATGGAAATCCGCTTAGATCAAGGAGATAGGTATTGCTCAAAATAGGCAAAAATTGTCTAATATGGGCAGTCTGGGTAATAAATATAGCGTTTTCACGCTTTCCTCAGACTTTTCCTTTCCCTCAGGGTTTGACTCGGTACACCATGGATTATTTTTGGATTATTTTTGGATTATGCGTCCTGATCGTCTTTTTCGTTGGTTTTATTTGGATCGTTGTCAAAGGCTTTACCCTCCTCTTTCATTTTCTTTCTTCATTAAGTAGTGCTAAGTTTTGCCCTGCTTGTAACACACGCCGTAATTATGATTCCCTGCGTTGTGTTGACTGTGGCTTTAATTTTAACTCAACCACGGGTGTTGCAGAAAATTTGAACTCAGCGCCATTTCCCCAACCCCCAAAGTTTTTTAACCAAGAACTCGAAGAAAAGAATTTACGCACCGCTTTAAACCAAATTGAAAAGCTAATCGATCGGAATGAAATATCGGTTGAGATAGCAAAGCCAATAATAGTTGCGTTACAAAATCGCCTAGTGACTTTAACTGCGAAACCTTTAGGTGCAAATTCTGTTGTTGATTTGTCTCTACCAAATAAACCAATGGAACTGGAACTAGAAATTCCAGTTGAAAAAGAGTTTGCGGTTCCGCCTTTACCGCTGCCAATCCCAGAGGTTGAAGAAACTTTTGCCCCCGGTGCTGAAGTAAGTGAAGTTCTACCTTTTCCAAAAATTCCGCAACTTATTACCGCGCCACTTCCGCCAAAAACTTTTGCAACCTTGTTTAGTGGGTTCCTAGAAAATAAAAATATCCTTCTAGGCGAGCTTGTAGGTGGACTTCTGATCGTGGGTGGCTCTATCGCCCTTGTTGTTACCTTATGGAACAGTTTAGGGCAAATTCCTTACTTTCCTTTTTTAATGCTTGCAGGAATTTCAACCCTACTTTTTTTTGCAGGGCAGTACACCCTGCACCATTGGAAGTTGCAATCCACCAGTAGGGGTATGCTTGTAATCGGCTCGCTACTGGCCTTACTTTCTATCTTGGTTCTTGGAAACCTAGGTGTAGGTAATTTAAGTCCATTACTTGCAGGGTTGGTGCAAGGTGTTGCGTTGGTTGGAATAGGATTTTTGTTCAAAAAAACAAATGAAGATTTATTTGAAGATTCTTCCTTCGCAGGGGTTTCTCAAATAATAACTTTAAACCTTATGCTTTCGTGTTTGGCGATGTTGATTGCATCTTGGTTTGTACCGTTAGGTGAAATTAGTTCGCAAATAGCAGCGGTAATATGTGCCTTGCTTGCAGCATTTCTTGCCCGATTGGCCCGGCCTAAAACCCCAGCGAAAGCCTTGTTATTTGCATTATTATTATTCTTTAGTAGTTCTGTTGCTCAAGGTTTTATTTTAGCATCGGTTGAAGAATTTAAGTTTTCGTATTTGGCAATCCCCTTGGTTTTAAATGGGGTTTCACTTTTAGCACTACGAATTCCTGACGAAGATAACGATGAAGATTCCTTTGCTTGGGCTGGCCCCATAATTCACGGGTCTGGGGTTTTGCTTATGACCTTGGCCCCTTTAATTGCTTGGCCTAACCCTTTTCCAATGGTCAACGCTTTTTGGTTGGCAATTGGATTGTTTTTCTTTTTAAATAAAACTGCTGTTCCTTTCTTTGTTCCCCTAGCAATTTGTTTGCAATTAATAATTGCAATTTGTTTGCAAAGTCACTTGTTAAATGGAACCTTGCAATCATCAAGTATCTACACCGCAATAAATCTTTGCAGAATATTGATTGAGGCTCCCTCTGCGTTTGCAATTTTATTAGTGGGGATTGTTGCGACGACTTTTGCGCGATTGAATAGTACAACTCGAGCGGCTTGTACTGGCTGGATAACCGGTACTTGGTTTGCATCATTTCTATGCTTAGCAATGGGGTGGTGGCAAGTAGAAGGGCCTGGTGCAGGCGGTGCATTAGCCCAACTAGTTTTTGCCTTCTTACTCTTTTATCTTTATAAATTACAACCTAACCGATTTACCGCACTAGCGGTTTCAACCTTACCTATTTCTGCAGCAGCTTCTTTTATGTACCCAGAAATCTCTGCAAATATCGGCATTTCGGTTATGGGCTTTATTGCTTTGGTCTACGCAATACTTACTCGGATAATTTTCTCCCCTTCCGATAAATCACCTTACCTGAAACAGTCCTTTGCTTTTCTTTCTGTTGGCCTAATTGTATTGCTTTTACCTGCGTGGTTGTTTCTTGCAAAAGCAGGGGATGATTTTCCATTCTTATTAAGCCTAGGTTGTTTAGAGCTTGGAATTGCATCTATTCTACTTGCTTGGAAATTTAAAAAAGTTGAACTTTCTCAGGCTGCTTTTCTTTTCTGGGCTATAGCTTCTTTCACTTTTTTTCAAAATCATTTGCTTTTTCCTATGCCTTATTCTGCTGCTTTACTTGGCGCAGTTTCTCTTGCCCTTTTATGCCATCTCCTTAATAGCTTTTTTATCTTCTTTGATTCTGCTTGGGATGAAGCTGTTTATGTTCCTGCACAGATTGCAGAATTCTACTTGCTGATATTAGTGCCTTTCGCCTTGGTTATTGAATCGGGATATTCAATCTTAAGTTCAAAGGTATTAGATTTGCCTTTGGCAATTTATCTTGATTGGTTTGCTTTTGCAGCCTTGATGAGGGCCTTATTAGTTTCGAGTATTCCTTGGTTTCGTGTTTTCCAAATTTCAATTGCAGGATCTGTCGGATGCTTGTCACTCCTCTGGGTAAGGTCACAGCCTTGGTTTTTAGAACAGGGTGGAAATATCAATCATCCTTGGGTATTGCAAACGCTTGGGTGCTGGGTTTCCACGCTTGCCTTGATCTGGAGTATTTTGCGTTTTGAGGCAAGGAAAACTAAAATCTTTCGTGATTTATGGTTTGAAACTCGCCGTTCTATCGATGAATGGACTTTAGCTGCATTATGCTCTGCCCTGTTAGGTTTAGGTTTATTTAGTTGCTTTTTAGCTTCAATTAACACTTGGGGATTATTGCCCGTAAACGATTGGCCTACCCTAATGATGGGTCAGGGTATCCTAATTTGGTATGCCTTGCTTTTCACCACTTGCGTTATTTATCTTTGGGATGAGGCTAGTTATCCGAAGCTTGTTTTATTTCATCTGCTGATTGCGTTTGGTTTCATTTTGTTGGGGTATCATTGCGGTGGTACTAACATTCCGCTGGGTGTGAATCTTAGTTTAGCTGCGTGGTTTGTTTTTGGTTCTGTTTTATTATGCTTTCATACTTCGCTTAATGCATTCTGTGGCAAACTGACTATTAGGGTACAAGAAGGCAACCTACCAGAGCGCGCCCTACGCTGGAATATTGCAGGGTTTGCTTTAGTTGTACTTACTTGGAAACTAGCGGAAGATATCGCATCCCTAATTGGTGAATCAGGCGCTATCCAATTTCAATTGGTTCAATACTGGGCACCGTTAGCACTTCTCATTCTCGGTTTGTTTATTCAGGTGTTTTCGGAAAAAAATCAGCGCTTCCTTTTCCATATTCAATGGCTTGTTATGGCTGGGGCTGGGGTAGGTACCATTCGCTTTCTTCATCAAAGTAGTCAACTAGATAAAGGGGCCATTGTTATTTTGCCTCAGATGATGGCGCTTGTAGGTGGGCTTTTCCTTTGGGTTTGGTTTATACTCAGGCGCTTTGTTGATTTTAAGTTCGCAGATTATCCCTCGAGGGCAACTTTATCGGTTGGTTCCCTTACATCCCTTGCGATTATTCTTGGGCTTATGCGCCTTAATAATTCCGTTAGTGAAGCCCATATTTTTACGCTGGAAGCAGGCTCCTTTTTAGCAATCGCTATGCTTGCTTGTGTGCTTAGTGGTTGTTTGGTTCTTAGATTACAAGAATTTGGCACCCTCTATTGGCGCAATCTTTTTCTGGCTGGCCTTGGGGTCATTGCTACCACTAGTTGTTTTCTCGAACGAAAAGAACCTCTAAGCGGCATCAAGTTTTTAGTTATTGCTGGCCCACTTTACTCCTTTTTATGCGTATGGGCTTATCTTATTCGAAACCTTTTCTCCCACCGAATTTCTAGAATTGATTTTAGCTCGCTTCGTGAACTTGCTAGCTTTCTTCAAGGCCTTAGTTTATATCTTTTATTTCTTATTTTCTGGTCTGCTTGGTATCTTGGCTTAACCAACTATGCGCAAATCGCCCTGGCGTTTCTTATCGCTACTTCGATTCTGCTTGCTTGGTTTCGTAGTAGTGATAGACATTCCGCAATTGCTTTTTGGCTTTCCTGTGCGTTTGGAGTCTTGGTTGTTTTTCATTATCACAAAGCTGAATCGTTTGAGCTTTGGTATGCGGTAATGATTTCGTGGTTAGTTTGTGCGGGTGCTATTTATTCTGCATTATGGGTTCATATTAAGCCTTTGAATCAACGCTGGTTTTTGAAATCTCAGGTTTCAGATTTGGAAGCATCGCACCTATTACTTCCTTGGTTGGCTTTACTTCTATTATTATTGCCTACGGGTTTTAATTTTATTCTCGCTGGAGATGATTTTGTTTTTCCCAATTGGTTAGTTGCAATGTCAGGTTTGCCAATGGGTTTTGCATTATTATTTAGTTTGGTTGCCAACCTTGGATATAGGAATCGGGCTAATCTTTCAACCGATATAATTTGGACAGGTTCGATTTTAAACTTTGGTATATTTGCAGGATTATGTGAGTTTCAGCGCTTAAATTCTTATAAGCTTGTTGATTTTAATCATACAGTTTCTTTTTCTTATGCTCTTTTAACCCTAGTTATTATTTGGATTTTATTTGGTCTTCTTATTTCTAGTACGGGCTTAGTTCTTCGCTGTTTAAACAAATCTTTTTCTTTCTTAGATCAGAATCAGTGGCCTACTAATCTTAACTTCTTAATGATCCCTTCTTGTTTAGTTATTTTCCGAATTGCTACGATTCAAACCTTTAGCCCTTGGATTATTTTTTCCCTTATCTCCTTTATTGCGCTTCAGTTGGCAACCATTGCAGCTTGGCGAAACCTTATTGCCTATGCCTACACCAGTTTGTTTATTTCTTTTCTTGCTTTTATGTACTTAGGCTGGGCTTTCCAATTACATCAAGTTCTTGATCTTGTTCACCTTGCTTGTTTGGGGTTAGGAACTATTTCTCTTTTCTGGGTTCTGGTTTCGTTTATTACTTTTTCAGAAATTAAACGCTTAGCTGTGCAAATGGTAGAATCTGCAATGCAAATTGCTTTGGTAATGATAAGTATAAGTGCGGGTGGTGTTTATTTTTCAGCGTTAGTGGGTACTCTTTTACCTTTAGAAATAAATTTGTCTTACACAACAATTGCTATTCTTAGCGTTGTTTCAATTACGGGTTATTTAACACAAAGGTTGAAGTTTGGAGATTTGGGATTATTTATTTTAGGGCTTAGTGCGATTTCAATTTGGTTACGATCTAGAAACCTTATAGGTAGTGATTTGATTCAAGCTAGTTGCATTCCAGTTGCATTGTTTACCAGTTTTCTTTGTGCTTTATTTTTAGTGCCATTAAACCTACCACGGCCTACTTGGCTTGCGGGAACTCAAGGGACCCTTTCTGGTATTATCTTTTTAATTTCAGGCTGGATTGCTTGGAATGCAGAAATCATTGATGAGCGCCTAATCGGTTCACTAGGAACTATCCTAGTTGCCCCTTCTGCTTTGTTTCTTGCTTGGGCGGGGTTAGGTACCTCTCGTAGTGTTCGCAGAGAATTTCTTTTTCTTCTTGCTGCTGGATGGTGCTTTTTCCTACAGGCTATTCCTTCGCCCTTAGATGAAACTCGTTGGCCTGTGCGGGCTGCTTTGCTTCAAGTTTCTTTCCTTACATTAGTTATTGTTGGAAGAATATTTCAAAGCAAACTTGTAAACCAATGGGAATTTGCAGCTAAAATGGTGCGCGACCGCCTTCCCATCTTGGCATTCCTTAGCTTTCCTTTAACCATCATTATTGAAGCTTATCATTTTGATTCTTTAGCCACAAAAAGTTTGCAAACAGATTGGGCTTTTCAACTTACTTTCGTTTCTGCCCTTATTTTTGCGCTGGGTAGTCTTCGACTTGCTTTTATGCTTAAAGCACCAAACGATCGTGAAGTCTTGTGGCAAAATACGAAATACACTTGGGGCGTTATTGGTTTTCTTATTGGTCTATTTTTACATACTCGACTTTGTAATCCCGAATGGTTTGGCGGTAAGCTTGCTCAGTATTGGTCTCTTATTATTCTTGCCCTTTCTTTTCTCTCCGCAGGATTTTCAGATTTGCTTTACCGTAGAAATAAGCAAGCTATTGCTCAACCTATAATGGCAACTGGTGTACTTATACCTTTAGTTCCTTTATTAGCTTTCTGGGGTCATCAATATTTAATTTCATACCCCACGCAATTTACTTTCTTAAAACATATTGCTGAAGTTGCGCAAAAACTTCCGTTCAATTTTGGTACTCATGCCTTTTTATGGTTTCTTACTGCGATGGTTTGGGGTTGGGTTGCTATGCAACGCAATTCAATCTACCTAGGGTTAGTTAGTTGCTTTGGTTTAGTTGCAGGTTTTTGGGCCCTTTGGCAAGGACAAGGCTTTTCCTTTTTACAACATCCGCAAATGTGGTTAATCCCACCTGCTTTATTCCTCTTAATTTTAGAACAGTCTATGAGGCAGCAGTTTTCCGTAAAGACATCTCAGTTTTTACGCTACTTTGGGCTTACTTTAATTTATGTTTCATCCTGTGCTGATTTATTAATTCTTGGTATTGGCTATTCGATTTGGCTGCCTGTTGCTTTGGCATTTTGGTCGGTAGTTGGGGTTTTAGCAGGGATGCTTACTCGAACCAAAGTTTTTCTCTTTTTTGGCATGGGATTTCTTCTATTAGATATTCTGATGATGATTTGGTATGCCGCTGTGGATAAAGGTCAAACTTGGATTTGGTGGGTAGCGGTGATTGTTTTGGGAAGCAGTATTCTTGGAATATTTACCTTGTTTGAAAAACGAAAAAATGACATCAAAATCTTACTAGAGAAGATTAAGTCTTGGCATTAATTATAAAGTTTCTTTAGCTTTCTTCTCAAGATATTCTAACAATTCGAAGTTTACATTTTTATAGATTTTTTGAGCTTCGTTCATCTGCTTACACGAATTAAACAAAGCGCGATAATCAATTTCATCAGGCAGGACTAAATGCTGTCTGATAACAAACAAAAACGCATTGACTTCAGGAAAACCTATTACAAGTTGTCGTTCGACTTTAATAAATACTAGGGGAGAGTTTGGGTTGAAGGTAAGGCGCATTAGACTAGGATGAAAGTTTATTTGTTTTTCAAAAACGGGGCCCCAGACAAACCGGTAATAAGGCCCATGCAGGATCACAGATTGTGCCATCTTGAATGCATTTTCTAAATTCATACCTGGAACTGGCGTATGAATTTGTTGAAAAGATTTTCCGATTTTTTCCTCTGGTAGCCATCGGCTAGGGAAGGAAATATGGCAAGCAGCTAGCCAATCTTTATTATTTTCAACTCGGTGAATTGCCAAGTCTTCTTGAAGCTGCATTGCGATTGAATTGAAAGTGAAAGGCGGTTTTAATTCGGGCACTTTCGAAATAATGTAATCGCAAACTGATTGATAAATTTGTGGACTGATATCGTGTTCAAGAAAAACTTTTTGAGTACTTTGTGCTAATCGTTTTTCAGCAAGGTAATAATCAGCTTGATCATCCTTTTCAAATATTGGTTGATTCTCTAATTTGTGAAGCGCAGGTAAAACACTGTATCCATCAAGGTAGGGGGTGTATTTCATTTCTATTTCTCACAATTATTAACATACAGCTTTTAAGCTTAACATTAACCAACTTATTTTAGGTGAAGAAACCTCTAATGTTTTAATAGGCACAGTGTTATTTTAATTTTTTAAACCATTTGTTAGTATTGGGGTGCTATAGAAAATGTCAGCTTAATCAAAGGAATGGTTTAATGATTTCTAATTGCGTTTTTACATTACTTTTAACTTCTAGCGTTTTAGGTTTCTTTCCAGTCGATGAAGAAGCTTTAGCGCAGTATAAAAAGATTTCTTTAAAAGAAAAATTATCTTCGCCTATAAATACGCTGCATACGCTTTGTTTTGCTGTAGATGCTTATCCGATAATACCAAGTTTAATCAGTGATGGAGTTGCGTGTTTAGAGATAGAGCCAGGTTCGATTGATCCGGATATAGTAAACACATTGGTTTTGGAACTTGAAGAAATTCTGGACGAAATCTCGGTTCCTTTTTACAACTTGATTACCGTTCCCAATCAAGACAAGATTACCGTTTATAAAGATGATGCTTTTAATATTTCTCTTAGGAAATGTGAAGATGGGTTGTGGAGGTTTGATAAAGAAACGGTTTCTCGGATTAAGAGTATGCGGATTCTTTCATCTGTCAGGGAAAAAGCTAGGCTAAAAATTCAGGAACAATATAAAACCGGCCTTGGTAATCCTACCGATACGATGACTGAATTTATGGAGCACGCCTATAATAATGATTTTCAAACAGCGATGCATCATCTTGATTTATCTGAATTATCATCTGAAAAAATCAGCTCACAGGGTCCTTTAATCGCTTGGAAACTTGCCGCCATCATTCAGCGCAAGGGGTATCTCTTTTCCCAAGAAATTCCTCTTGATGCAACCGGTCCTAAATTTATTTGGCGGGCAGGTGCAGATGGAAGAATTTCTATCAACCGAATTTCTAAACCAGGTAAAAAACATATCTGGGTCTTTGATAAAGATACCATTCGATCTGTAGATGCAATGTGGGAGGAAGTTAAAAATAAACCAATTGCAATTCTTTACCAAATTATGGGAAAAACAATCGCCCCAGTCCCTGAAAAATTTGCATCTTCATTAAGTTTAATGAAGGATGGAAAGCCGGATTTAGTTCCCTTAGAGTTATCTACGCCTAGAAAAGCCTTGCGGTATTTCTTTCTTGCAATTATGGAATCTGAATTTGATGTTTTAGCTATGCAAGGCCTTAATTCTTTTCTTGATCTTTCTTCTATTCCTCCTGAAGATATTAAAGTTTTAGGGCCAAAAAAAGCTATTATGCTTGAAGCCATCTTGCGTAAAATCAACCCCGATTCTAATAACATCTCTGATTCTTGGAGTAGCGAAAATCAAGTCATCTCAGGTTCCAATGGCTTTGAAATAGAAATTGTAAGGCAGAAGGATGGATGTTGGCGCTTTAGCCCCGAAACCGTTGCCAATGTTCCTAGCATGTTCGTTAGGCTAAGTTCCGAAGAGCAGGCAAAATATAATTACGCTCATAATCTTGCTAATCCACGCAATTCTATTTTTTACTTTTTATCCGCAGTTAATAGTTTTAAAAATGATGAAGCAGTTAATTGTATGGATCTTGCAGAAATTCCTATTCCTTCTAGAGCTGATTTAGGACCTGTCTTAGCCTTTAAATTAAAATTCATTTTTGACCGAATCAGTTTGATTTATATCCCTGAAATTCCTACGGATCCTAAATTAATCGCCTATGAACTTTACCGGGGCACACTTGGAAATATTACGCTTACACCTCGTGAAGGTGACAAAGGAAAAATCGAGTGGAAGTTCGATTCAAGTTCGGTTCGAAATATCGAGCGTATATTTAATGAAGTGGTGAATTTCCCTACCCGCAAGGAGTACGAAAAACTGAAGTATATTAGGCTTGCTCCTGACTTCTGGACAGAGCCGGGTATTTGGATTCGCCTTAATACTCCCGAAAAATATTATCGACCTTTTCTCGGCATTTGTCTTTATCAATGGGTAGTTGGTTTTTTACTTATTCTAATAAGTTTAATCATATCTTTCTCTCTTTCTTCCGGGGTAAAGAAGTTGATTCATTACTTTTTTCCTAAATCTGATGAAGTTCAGTTTAAAAAAAGATTGCGTAGAAACTTCCGAGCTTTAAAAGTACTTTTGCTTTTTTTACTTATCTATAACTTACTTCCTTGGGTTGACCTACCTGTAAAATATGCCATCTATATTTATACCGTTGAAAAAGTAATCATAACCCTTGTATTAGCTTTTTTCGGTATGCAAATGATCGATACGATTGCTCTTCTTTATGAGATTTCCGAAACTATGACTAAATACAAAGGTATGGGCGATATGCTAGTTCCTTTCTTAAGTAAATCTGCAAAGCTTATTATCGTGATTTCTGCGATTTGTTTGTTGATTAGTCATTTCGGCGAATCAGAATCTCTAGGCAGGTTTCTTGCGGGTTTAGGTATTATTGGCATCGCTATTTCTCTTGCTGCTCAAGATTCTCTTAAAAACTTGTTTGGGACTCTCCTTCTCATTAGCGAAAAATCTTTTAGGGTTGGCGATAGAATCGTTCTGGGCGATAAAGAAGGAATTGTAGAAGAATTTGGTTTTCGCTCCACCAAACTTCGCACCGCTGAAGATTCTATCCTTCTTATGCCTAATGGAAATCTTGCTACCGCTATTATTGATAATTTTGGTTTGCGCAAGCATCGGCGAATTCGTTTAGCTTTTGGTATTGATCTTCATACCGAGGTTGAAAAAATCGGAAAACTGCAAACAATGATGCTCGATAAAGTTATTTTGGTTCCAACGGTTATCAAAAATAAAACTCAGATTTCTTTTTATAAGATTGGTGAAAATGGCCTTGAGTTTGAATTAATTACATTTGCTAATATTCATAATGATTATCAAGAAATAGAAATGCGAGAAAAGATTTTGGAAATAATGCTGATCGTTGCCTTGGAACTTGATGTGAAAACCACGAATCTAAAAAAGTAAGATTCGTTTTTAAATAAGAAGGCTTCAAAGAAGTGGTTAGCTCCTTTAAAGCCTTCTGTTTTTTTACTTGAAATTAATCCCGCAGTTTGATCGAAACATACTTGGTTTCCAAGTACGATTCCATCCCTTCCTGGCCTAATTCTCGGCCTAGGCCGCTTTCTTTCATACCACCAAATGGGCATTGTGGCGTTGCAGGAACTGGGTCGTTAATGCCAATAATTCCAGCTTCCAACCCTTCTGCCATCTTTAGCGCTGTGGTTAAATCGTTGGTGAATACATAGGCTGCAAGGCCATAGGGGGTATTGTTTGCAGCAGCAATGACTTCATCAAGATTGCTAAAATCGATGATGGGCATAACGGGGGCAAAGGGTTCTTCGGAAAGAATCCTGCTGTTGGATTTTAAGCCAGAAAGTACGGTAGGTTCGAAGAAATAACCTTTTTCGAATTTGTCGGATTTCTTTCCACCCGTAAGGAGTTTCGCACCTTTGCCACACGCATCATCAATAAGATCTTGCGTATGAGCCATCGCTTTCTTTTCGAACATAGGCCCGACTTCCACGCCTGCATCGAGTCCGTTGCCCATTTTTAGCGCCTTGGCAAACTCCACAGCAGCTTCAGTGAATTTCTTTTGCACATCTTTATGCACAAAGAACCGACTAGGAGAAATACAGACTTGCCCGTTGTTGCGGAACTTTCCTGCAACCGCAAGTTTTGCTCCTATTTCTGGATCTGCATCGGGGAAAACAATAAAGGGCGCGTGCCCACCAAGTTCCATACTGATTCTTTTTACTTGATCTGCGGAGGCTCGAATTAATTGCTTACCTACTTCAGTTGACCCCGTGAAGCTGATTTTTCGACAGATTCTATTCTGCATAAATTCATCAGCCATTTCTTGCCCGGGGCCAATCACTAGATTCGCAACCCCTGCAGGAAGGCCAGCATCGATCAGACATTCAAAAATCATAATCAAGGATCTTGGAGTTTGGCTTGCGGGTCTGCTCACCACGGTACAGCCTACCGCAAGTGCGGGTGCAAGTTTTCTTATTGCAAGTGTGATGGGGAAATTCCAAGGGCTGATTGCTGCTACCACGCCTACTGGGTGTTTCAGCGTGATATGCCTTTTCCCGGGCACTGAATTTGGAATTACTTGGCCATAAGCTCGCTTTCCTTCTTCTGCAAACCATTCAAAAGTATCTGCTGAATGCATCACTTCTGCTTTGGCTTCGACGACTGGTTTGCCTTGTTCCATGGTCATAGTCCGAGCGATAGAGTCGGCTCGTTCGCGCATAAGGTCGGCAGTTTTCTTAAGGATTTTGGCACGATCCCAGCATGTGAGTTTCTGCCAACCAGGCATTGCTTTCGCAGCGGCTTCAAGTGCCACCTTGGTTTCCGCCCTGCCTCCATAGGCAACTTCCCAAAGTACTTCTTCGGTTGCAGGGTTGATTACTGCGTAAGTTTTTCCATCTAATGCATCAACCCATTTACCATCGATGTAAAGCTTTGTCTGTATTGAATTAGCAGTCGTCATAAATTAACCTCAAGGAATGAAAAGGAATCTAATATTTATTGTAGTAAAAGAAAATCAAGCTTTTGGAAGATCGAGAACTTTGCGCATCCGGGCAACGATGTCTGCAAGTTCTTTTTCCCCACCGCCACCAACTTCTGAAGTGGCCCAGCCATCGTAACCAATTTCGCCAAGGGCTTTAAGTACCTCAGGCCAGTTCTCATCACCTTCGCCGATGGCGCACCATTGTTTGGTATTGCTATAGCCTTTGAAGTCGAACTTGACCATTCTTTTCCCTAGTTTACGAATCCAATCTGCACTGCTGACACCATATTTGACCATATTGGAGCAATCAAAATAAGCTGCGACAAAAGGGCTTTTAAAATCATCGATATACTGGACCAATTGTTCTGGCTTGGTGATGAAGTTATTCCATACCGTCTCGATGCAAATCTTTACACCTAGCTTTTCTGCAAGGGGCAACGCTTTCTTCACTTCGATCTGGGATCGTTCGTAACATTGTTCGTAGGTGGCATCTTTATTGACCACGCCTGGAACGAGAAGCAGAGTATCAGCGCCAAAGAATTTTGCATCTTCGAGCCCGCTAAGAAGAGCTTTAAGTCCTTTCGCACGAATTGTAGCATCGGGGCTAGAAAGGGTATCGCGCCAGTGGACGGAATCAATCACGCCGTGGATTTTGACGCCTGTTTCTTCTGCAGCTTTTTTGGCTTCTTCTTTATTGAGGCCGCTGGGGCTATCAACTTCCACGCCTTCAATTCCAAGTTTTTTTGCAAGGATAAGTTTTTCGAGCGGAGTAGTGCCAGCTTTGATCATCCCGTATTTAACTGCAAGCCTAAGCACGGGTTTTTTATTTTGTGCCAAGATGGAAGATCCTGTTCCAAGAGTTACACTTGTTGCCAAGGTTGTTTTAACAAATTCTCTGCGATCCATAGTTATTACTCCTTTAAAGAAAATTATCTGATAGCTTAAGTTAATCGGTGAGCTACCAAAATCCCACTAAAAACCTTGGCTCTTCCTTTTATAACGGATGTATGGGTCTGAAAACTCGACATATTACTATGAAATTTACCTTACTCTTGTTTGATTCTTTCCAATAAGGTGAACTAGATCCATAACTTTTAACTTCAAGGATTTCTTTACTATGCGACACATTCCTTTTATTGGACTAATGGCTGCCCCACATACCCCTATGACTGAATCTGGGGATCTCAATCTGGAAATGGTAACAACCCAAGCAGAACATCTTTTGAAAATGGGGGTTAAAGGTGTTTTTGTTGCGGGCACTACGGGTGAGTGTCAATCTCTTACGATTGATGAAAGAATGAATCTTGCGCAGGCTTGGTCTAAAGTTGCTAAGGGCAAGTTAGTATTTATGGTGCATGTGGGTCATAATTGTGCGCGAGATTCCCGCGAACTAGCAAAGCACGCAAAAAGTATGGGAGTAGATGCGATTTCATCTGCATCCCCTTGTTTTTTTAAACCTGGTTCTCATTCTGATTTGGTTGAGTTTCAGGCAAAGGTTGCAAGTGCGGCGCCTGACCTACCTTTTTATCATTATCATATTCCTTCATTTACGGGTGTTACGGGGCCCGTTGCTCCGTTCCTTCGACTTGCGAGCAAAAAAATCCCCAATCTTGTTGGGGTGAAATTCTCCCACTCCGACCTTTCCGACCTGCTGGAATGTTCGATTTTAGATGGTGGCCGTTTCGAAGTCCTTTTCGGGTGTGATGAAATGCTATTGGGGGCAATGGCGATGGGGGTTCGTGGGGCGGTTGGCAGCACCTACAATTTTGCAGCACCTATCTACCTAGAAATGCTTAATGCTTTTGAAAAAGGAGATGTCGAAAAAACTCGAACACTCCAAGAAAAAAGTGTTGCCCTTGTTCGATTGATTCAAGAATTCGGTGGCATCGCTGGGGGCAAAGCTATTATGGGCGCTCTTGGGGTCGAGTGTGGCCCTGTACGAACTCCTCTTCACAAACTTTCTTCTCAAGAAATTCAAACCCTGCGTGATAAGTTTATGATTCTGAGTTCCATCAGTAACTTGGCCAATCCCCACGCTGTGTGATTTTTAGAACTTTTGCATTTGTGAACCTTGCGCCTCAATAGACCTCTTCGTGGGTTCCCAGCGATTGCAGTAAAATGACTTCTTTTCCTTCATATTGAACGATTTCAAAAATCAGGCGCATGTCATATCCAAGGCTACAAGCATAAGAGCCTTCAAGTTTCCCTTGGAGTTTATGGGTTTTTAGAGAAGGTAGAAAAATATCTTCTTGAAGAGATTCCAAGGTTTGTTGAAGCGCCTTGATCGAGTCCAGGGGATTTTTTAAGAGCCTTCTTAGCAGTGCGCATAAACGCAGGCGACTTTAAAAGGGTCCTTCTCATTCAAATAATTCGCGCGTCAATTGTTCTGGTGTGGTTGGCTTACATAGCCCTGCTGCAAATTCCTCCCGCGAGCGCTTTTGGTCTTGCGCCATAGTCTCTTCAGAATCCTGTGCTAACTTTTGCTTTAACATTAAGATCAATTTTTTTTGTTCGTCTTTGGATAAGTGATCCGCAGCTTCTAGCACCTGTTGAAATGGTAAATTTAGGCTCATAATTACTCCTTCCTCTAAAGATTCACTACCGTAGAGTAGCATGTTTTTGAGAATTACCCAAGGGCGCTCTTGTAAAGGCCTTCTATCCTTCAGATTTATCCCTGTTTGCTGGCTAATTCCTTTAGCTGAATGTATAATTATTTTTATGTACGATCTTTCTTTCCAATGGGGATGGCATGCCTTCCGTTTTAATTCTTTACTTGGTGGCCGCTCTGGGTGTTGAACCTGCCAAAGTAGATTTCTCTCAAGACATCCAACCGATTTTCAAAAAGCATTGCTTTGCTTGTCATTGCGAAACTAGCAGCAAGAATGGCTTAAGGCTCGATCTTAAGACCCACGCTCTTGCAGGTGGCGAATCGGGAAAGGTGATTATCCCAGGTAACGCCAACGCGAGTATTTTATTTCGTAATATTGCAGCACTTCCCAACGCTAGGGCAATGCCTCCTAAGGGTGTTCGCCTTTCCTCTAAAGAAATCGAGTTGATTAAAACTTGGATCAACCAAGGTGCCAAGTGGCCCGATGATGGTTCAGAAAAATCTAATCCCCTTGCTTGGTGGTCGCTTCAACCTTTGACCCAACACCCGGCCCCCTTGGCTAATTCTTCTTGGATTAACAACCCTATCGACTCTTTTATTTTGGCGAAACTACAGCAAAAACAGTTGGCCCCTTCCCCTCTCGCTTCTAAGCAAACCCTTATACGCAGACTTTATTTCAATATTCTAGGACTACCACCCAAACCCCAAGATGTTGATGCTTTTCTTAACGACACCCGATCTAATGCGTATGAACTGTTAGTCGATCGATTGTTAGCTTCTCCGAATTATGGCGAGCGCTGGGCACGCCATTGGCTCGATGCAGTTCACTTTGGCGAGACGCATGGCTACGACAAAGACAAGCTTAGGCTCAATGCCTGGCCCTACCGCGATTATGTGATTCGCTCCCTTAATTCTGATAAGCCGTATGGCAGATTTGTTGCAGAGCAAATTGCAGGAGACATTCTTTATCCAGGCAACCCCGAGGCTATCCAAGCCCTTGGTTTTATTGCTTCAGGCCCCTGGGATTTCATTGGTCACGCAGAGGTTCCTGAAAGTAAAATCGATGGCAGAGTTGCTCGCCATCTTGACCGCGATGATATGATTTCTAACACTTCTAATACTTTTTTAAGTCTGACCGTGCAATGTGCCCAGTGCCATAACCATAAGTTTGACCCCATCACTCAGGCAGATTATTACAGTATGCAGGCAGTTTTTTCGGCTCTCGATCGGGCGGATAAACCTTACCATGCTGATCCCTTAATTGCAGAACAATTTGTCAAACTGCAAAGTCAAATCAATGCAACTGAGAAACAAATTCAAACCCTCGAGGCTAACTTACCCGGTAAAAAAGAACTCGCTGAGTTGGATGCACAGATTAAGAAACTCCAACAACCTGCCCAAGGCAAGAACCCTGCTTTTGGATATCATAGTGCCATCAGTAATAATCAATCTGTTAACAAGTGGGTGGGTGTCGAATTAAAAGATGCAGCGAATATCGATAAGATTGTGCTGCACGCCTGCCATGATGAGTTTAATAATATTGGTGCGGGGTTTGGGTTCCCTGTGCGCTATAAGGTCGAGATAAGTGATGACTCTAGCTTTAAGAACGCAGTCATTTTAAATCTTTCAGATGCGGATAAGGATCAGGTTAACCCTGGATTAACCCCTGTTGTTATTCCTGCGGGAAATAAAAAAGCTCGCTACATTCGCCTAGTTGCTACTAAACTTGCTCCCCGACAGAATGACTATATTTTAGCTGTTGCAGAAATTGAAGTCCTCGATGCAAAAGGGAAAAACCTTGCTCTTAATTGCCTTGTTTCATCCCTAGATTCTACCGAGGCGCCAATCCGATGGGCCAAAAATAATCTTACCGATGGTATCTGGTTTGAACCTCTTGGCCCTAGTGCTAAACAAATTCTCGAACTTCAAGAGAAAAGAAAAAGTCTTTATGCTACGCTTGTTCCCGAATCGGAAAGACAAAAACTTTCTAGGTTGCAGAGCCAGTTGGCTGAGTTCAATAAGCAACTCTCCTCGCAACCCAAACCTCAGATGGTTTATGCTGGAACGGTTCATTCGGGTGCGGGGGCCTTTACTGGCACCGGGGCTAATAATGGCAAACCTAGAGCCGTGCATATTCTCCAACGAGGCAACATCGAAAAACCTCTTGATCCTGTTTCCCCAGGTGCTATTTCTTCTCTTCTTCATTCCCCCTCTCGATTTACCTTCAATGAAAATGAACCCGAAGGTTCTCGCAGAGTCGCACTTGCCAACTGGATTACTCATCACGATAACCCTTTGGTTTGGCGCTCGATTGTGAATCGTGTTTGGCGTTGGCATTTCGGCAAAGGCATTGTCGATACTCCTAACGACTTCGGAAAAATGGGCAAACTCCCTTCTCACCCCGAGCTGCTTGATTGGCTTGCTGCTGACTTCCGCGATAACGGGCAATCTATCAAACGGCTTCATCACCTCATTCTTACCAGTGCAACCTATATGCAATCTTCTGCGATCGACCCTAATATGGATATTAAAGATTCAGATAATATTTATTATTGGCGTATGAACCGCAAGAAGTTAGAAGCCGAGGCTATTCGTGATTCTGTCCTTAAGGTTTCGGGTAAGCTTGATTCCAGTATGTATGGCCCGAGCTTTCAAGATTTTATCATTGAAAAACCAGAGCATTCCCCTCATTACCAGTATCATTTACACAACCCTGACGATCCGAAAACCTTTCGTAGGGCTGTTTATCGTTTCCTCGTTCGTTCCCAGCAGCAACCCTTTATGACCACACTCGATTGCGCTGATCCTTCTTTATTAGTTGATAAACGCAATGAAACACTTTCTGCTTTACAAGCTTTGGCACTATTAAACAACGGATTTATGCTGGTCCAAGCAAAAGCTTTTGCCCAACGAATCGAAAAAGAGTTTCCTAAACCCGATCAGGTTGAGCAAGCTTTTTATCTCGCTTTGGGTCGAAAGCCAACCCCCATTGAACTTACAAACCTTCATGCTTTTGTTAGCAAGGTTTCTCTCGCTGACCTAGCTCGAGTTCTTTTCAACCTCAACGAATTTTCCTTTATTGATTAACTTTTATGAAGCACTATCAACCAAACTTTCGTTCGATAAATCCTCTTCCCAGCAGGCGAGAAATGCTTTGGCAATCGGGCGGGGGACTAGGCGGCATTGCGCTTTCTAGTCTTCTTGACAATAACTTGGCTGCTAACTCGCTCATTAATTCTTCTACGGGCGGCCTTGCTGGCTTACCTCATCACCCTCCTAAAGCTAAGCGCGTCGTTCAGCTTTTTATGGCAGGTGCTGCTAGTCATATTGACCTTTTCGATTACAAGCCCGAACTTATCAAGCGACACGGGCAGAACTCCGATTTCGGCGAAAAGGTTGAGGCGTTTCAGAATGGCCTTGGCCCTTGGCTCAAACCTATTTGGGATTTTAAACCCTATGGCAAATCAGGCAAAATGCTTAGCGATACTGTCTCTCCTCTTGGTGCCGTTGTCGATGATATTACCTTTGTTCATAATGTCGTTGGAAAAACTGGGATACATAGCCAGTCTACTTATCTTCAGGCGACGGGGTTTCAAAATCCTGGATTTCCCGGTATGGGGTGTTGGGTTAGTTATGGCCTTGGTAGTTTGAATCAGAACCTGCCCACCTTTGTGGTTCTTCCCGATCACCGCGGTTTTGCAAGTAATGGGCCCAAGAATTGGGATAGTGCTTTTCTGCCTTCCCAACATCAAGGCACCATGCTTAAGCCGGGCGCTCCTAATCCCATCGAAGATCTTTTTCCTGCACCTCAGGGTAACTTTATTTCTCCTTCTTCCGAAGCTGCTTCTTTCGATATTCTTGGCAAACTTAACCAATTGCACCTCAACCTTAGACAAGGCGATGGCAGGCTTGATGCCCGTATTCGCAGTTACGAACTTGCTGCAAGAATGCAGCTTGCTGCCCCAGATGCTATGGACATTTCCAAAGAACCAAAACATATTCTTAGTTTGTATGGGCTTGATCACGGCAAACAATCTTTCGATAAGGAAATCAACGCTATCGAAGAGATCGATTATTTCTCTCGTAAATGTTTGGTTGCTAGGCGATTGCTAGAGCGAGGCGTTCGCTTTGTGCAAATCTGGTCGGGCTGTGATAACGGTTTTCCTAGGCGCAATTGGGATAGCCACGAAGATGTCGAACGCGATCACGGCCCACTTGCAATGGGGATGGCTCGGGGTTCTGCTGCTCTTATTCTTGACCTTAAACAGCGTGGCCTTCTTGATGACACCATCATTCTTTGGACAACCGAATTTGGCAGAATGCCCTCTTCCCAAGGCGGCAAAGGCCGTGATCATAATCCTTATTGCTTTACCAACTGGATGTGTGGCGGGGGTATCAAGGGCGGTGTTTCTTACGGCCCTAGCGATGAATTCGGCTTCAAACCTCTTGATAGAAAAAATCCTACCCAGGTCTATGATATCCACGCAACTATCTTACATCTGCTTGGAATCGACCACACCAAGCTTTCCGTTAGAAATAACGGTATTGATCGCAGGCTTACTGATGTTCATGGCCATTTGATTGACGATATCATTGCTTAATTTCTTTTGTAATTTTTGAAAGGTTCGCTTTATGGATCCGCTACAAAAAGTAATTGCTATTGTTCCTAGTGCCAAAGTTTTATCCCTGATGGATGAATTCCGAGACTTCGCATTCAAAGGAAACTTCATCAATGTGGCTATCGGTGTGGTCATTGGCGGCGCCTTCAGCAAAGTGGTCGAAGCTTTGGTGAAAAACATTCTCATGCCTTTTGTCAGCTTGTTCACTCCGGTCGAAAAAGGTTATGCAGGTTGGACTTTTGTTATCAATGGCGTTGAAATCCCTTATGGATTATTCTTGGGTGAACTAATCAACTTCCTCATCGTTGCTTCTGCAATGTTCTTTTTTATTGTTAAATTTCTAGGTTGGATGATGAATGTGAAAAAAGAAGAGCCAGCAGTTGTCTTGACCAAACAGGAAGAACTGCTGGTCGAGATCCGCGACCTGTTGAAAGCAAAATCATCCTAATATTATTTTTTCTAACCGAGGTATTCTAGTGCGAAATATTCTACTTTCCCTGCTTGTTCCATTTCTTCTTACTCACCCTTTACTTGGTGCAGATGAACCATTCGATCTCGTTATTTATGGCGGTACTTCTGCTGGGGTCAGTGCTGCTATTCAAGCTTCTAAAATGGGAAAAACTTCTATCATTATCGAGCCTTCTAACCATTTGGGCGGGCTTACCACCGGCGGACTAGGCGCAACCGATACCGGTAGTAAAACTGTCATTGGTGGCATCTCACGCGAATTCTATCAGCGACTTCGCAAGCATTACGATAACCTTGAAAGCTGGAATCTCGAGAAACGAGATGCCTACAAAGGATATCGTAAAGATGAAGATGCTATCTGGGCGTTCGAACCTAAGATCGCAACCAAGATCCTTCACGAAATGCTTGCAGAACATAAGATTAAGTTTGTCCTTAACAAGCGAATTGATCGCAATCACCCTGATGGGGTTGTTAAAACAGGCACTCGTATTCAATCCATCCGTTTAGAATCTGGCGAAACTTTCTTCGCTAAAATGTTTCTTGATGCCACCTATGAAGGCGATCTGTTTGCAAAAGCTGGCGTGCCTTTTCATATCGGCAGAGAAGCGAATGATAAATACAACGAAACCCTTAACGGTATTCAAAAAGCTAAGAATAATCACAACCACCGCTTTACCGTTAATGTTAGCCCTTTTGTCATTCTAGGTGATTCTAAAAGTGGCTTGCTTCCTGGCATTGAACCCGGCCCGCATAATAAAGATGGTTCCGAAGACCATCGGATGCAAGCGTATTGCTTTCGTATGTGCATGAGCCTGATCCCTGAAAATCGTACTCCTTTTCCTAAACCCGTAAACTACAACGAGAAGGATTATGAACTTCTCTTTCGCAATTTCGAAGCGGGTGACCTACGACTTCCCCTTAGTATTTTGATGATGCCTAATGGCAAGACCGATACTAATAATAATTGTGCAGTCAGCACTGACTTTATTGGCGCCAACTATAAATACGCTGAGGCTTCCTACAAAGAACGAGACAAAATTAGCAACGATCACGACTCTTATCAGAAGGGCCTTATGTGGTCGCTTGCTAACCACGCTAGAGTGCCTAAAAAAATTCGTGACGATATGAGCAAATGGGGCCTCGCTAAAGATGAATTTACCGATAACGCCAACTGGCCTCATCAGATTTATGTCCGCGAAGCTAGGCGAATGATTGGCGAATATGTGATGACCGAACTTGATTGTAGAAAAACTCGCAACACCCCTGAATCTATTGGTATGGGCTCTTACAATATGGACTCTCACAACTGCATGCGCTATGTTACCCCAGAAGGGTTTGTGCAAAACGAGGGCGATATTCAGGTTAGCCCGGGTGGCCCTTACAAAATCAGTTACAAATCCATCATTCCAAAAAAACAACACGCCACCAACTTACTCGTTCCCGTCTGCATCTCTTGCACCCATATGGCGTATGGCAGCATCCGTATGGAACCCGTCTTCTTTATCCTTGGCCAATCTGCTGCTACCGCTGCTTGTATTGCTATCGACTCTAACCTTGATGTGCAGGATGTCCCCTACGATAAGCTCAAACTCAAACTTCTTGCAGATAAGCAAGTTCTTGAATCTAAAGATTCATTGCCTAGTGCCCCTGCCCTTGATCCTAAAAAAATGACGGGCATAGTTTTGGATGATGCTGAAGCAATTATTAAAGGTGCTTGGGGCCAAAGTTCTTCCATTGGCGGCTTTGTTGGCGCTGGCTATATTCACGATAGTAATGAAGCTCAAGGCACTAAATCTGTCACCTTTAAAACCACTCTTCCAAAAGAGGGCACTTATGAAGTTAGGCTTTATTTTGCCCCTGCTACTAACCGCGCTACCAATGTTCCCATCACCATTGAACATGCAGAAGGTGTTAAAGATCTTTCCATTAACCAACGCACACCTTCTAAACTTGGGTTTGTTTCCTTGGGAGCTTTCTCCTTCAAAAAAGATATTCCTGCAATTATTCTGATCTCTAATAAAGGAACGAATGGCTTTGTCATTGCTGATGCCGTACAATTCCTAGAGGTAACTAAAAAGTAGTTGGAACTCCTTTGCTTATGCCTAGGTCTTTTTTGCAACTTTGGACCCGTGTCGAATTCGAATCGCAGCAAGAATCGGGGAATCCTATTCTTGCATACGCTACTGGTAATCAATTTAAACAACGCGGTATGCAACCAGGCGACAACCTTTATGTTGTCGCTTGCTTTAGCGATACACTTTTTCTTTTAGGCTGTTTAAAAGTAGAAGTTGGCCCAATTGCAATTGAAGAAGCAATAGCTAAGGGTTTGCTTGGTAAAAATCACCGCGGTTGGGCAAAGGATCACCTTTTTGCATCTGAGCATAATGCAAAGCCTATGTGCTTTGATTTAAAAGTTTCTGCTACAGTCCTTTTAAATTTTTTATTCGCGGATGGGAATGCTCCTAAGTTTCGTGGCTCACCTTCTGAATTAAAACCCGACCCACAAACTTTTAGAGGCGTACGCGAACTTTCCCCTAAAACTGCTGCTGATTTAGCAAGCCTTCTTGGCGAAAATCTTAAAAAATCTAAATCAGATCACCCACCTTTAAAAATTATAAATATAGATCTTCCTACTGAAAAAGAGAAGATTCGAGCCCTTAGTATTCGACAACCTTATGCAGAGCGCATTCTTCGGGGTGATAAGAAAATAGAATATCGCACTTGGCCCACTACGCATCGGGGCAGGATTTATATTTACGCTGCAAAGACGCCTGTACAACTCCCAGGGCATGAAGACCCTCTGGATCCTCTGAAATTGCCCCGTGGCGTTTTGGTTGGCACTGTAGAAATTGTTGATTGTAAAAAAGGTGAAAAGTATTTCGAGTGGGGTTTAAGAAATCCAGTTAGGTTCGATCCACCTCTTACCTTTAATGCTTTTCCTCAGGCTGGCTACTTCTACCCCTTCGGCAAAGGGTGATCTGGTTTTTAATTCAGAGCCTTCTTATTTATTATTTTTACTTCCGACCCCACTCGATAACCAAAGCCCACCGCCGCCACATAAAGCCCACCGCCGCCACATAAAGCCCACCGACCCCGCTCGGTGCGGATGTTAGCCGTGTAATTAAATAAATACAAAAGAGCCCCTGTTATCAATCAAGAGGTCGCTGGGCTTGATAGCTCTTTTTATAATGCGAGTTTTTAAAAGAAGAAATCAGCAAAAAAGATAAATAAGAAACTGCCGTGATTAACTAAGCTGTGTAACCGTGCGAGCATCACCCGTAATAATCGGCCTAGGTCTGCCCGAAGGATCAATCCAGTTGGTTTGCAAATCAATATCAAGATGAGAAAAAACAGACGCAGCAAGGTTAGAAGAAGCAATAGGGTTTTCCTTAATCCCATACCCCTTTGAATCCGTTGCACCAACAACTGTTCCCCTTGGCATATCGCCCCCATACGCAAGCATCGACATACAATTAGTCCAATGATCACGGCCTGCATTTTTGTTGATAATAGGCCCTCTGCCAAACTCACCCATAATGTAGACAAGCGTGGAATCAGCTAAGCCCCGCGATTCAAGATCATGAATGAAAGTATGAAAAACCTTGTCAACCCGTGGAAGAAGAGGCTTAAGCCCTTTGACAATGCCACCCCATTTAACTTCATCGCCGTGATGATCAAAATATCCCCAAGCACCACTAACAACAACAAAGGTAACGCCAGCTTCGACAAGCCTGCGAGCAAGAATAGCTTTTTCCCCTAAACTATCTCTGCCATAAGTATCGCGAAGTTTATCAGATTCGCGGTTGAGATCGAATGCTTGTTTAGCTTTACCCGAAAGAACAAGATCCATAGCTTGAGCGGTAGAAAGATCCATTTTTTGGAGTGAGCCGTTGCTATCAAAAGCTCGTTCAAGGTTATCAAAATTTTGCCGCAGCGAATCGCGATCACGAAGAGATTCAATATGAAGGCCATCGGGAAGGGTAAGTCTGCCAGCAAGTGTAGAGCCTTGGATGGGTTCATAAGCACCACCCATATGCTCAGCACCCCAGACATCAGCTTTTAAAGAATCAGCAAGTGCAACAAAGGGAGGAAGGGTGGTTAGCGCCATGAAACTTAGCAGCAATCGAACCCATAGAAGGCCAGCCATCGCCATCGCGGTTGCTATCGACCCTGCGGGCTAGGTTATTCCCAGCTTGCATAGTGATGGGTGTATGGTTACTGGCTTTGCAATCGACCGACCTTAGGATAGAAAGTTTGTGGGCGATGGAAGCTTGAAGTGGAAGGTGTTCAGAAAAACGAATGCCTGGGATAGAGGTAGGAATCGTGCTAAAGGGCCCGCGTACTTCAGCAGGGGCATCGGGCTTGGGGTCCCACATATCAATATGACTTGGTCCGCCAGAAAGCCAAAATAAAACGACCGATTTTTTCTTGCCTGTTTGCCCCACACTTGATGTTTGCCCCACACTTGATGTTTGCCCCACACTTGATGTTTGCCCCACACTTGATGTTTGCCCCACACTTGATGTTGGCCCAACACTTGCTGTTGGCCCAACACTTGCTGTTGGCCCAACACTTGCAGCGGGGGCAAAGCCGGCGAAGGGTATAGAAGCAAGTGAACCCATTCCAGTTTGTAAGAACCACCGACGAGATCCAACCCGAATGCCTTTAAGTGGTAAACTTTTTATGGTCATATCAAGTACTCTCATAAATAAAAGGCGGGCAAGAAAGTAAACGCCATACTTTAAGGAAGGTAGATCAGTATGACTTGAAATCTTGAACAGGGCAAGTCAATATCGGCAAAATAACCTAAGGAAATGAGAAACCTTCATAATTTAACTCGGTTTAGAGCGAGCAACTATGGTAATTACGGTGCTAACTAAACCAAGGATAAAGAGAAACATAGCAAATTGGGTAAAAATCATTCGAGCAGTTTCAGAACCAAACATCCCCGGTTTGGAAAGTGCATACAAAACCAGTGAAAGCCCCGTGAAGGCTACTAAAAGAGAAAGAATAATATTTCTAATAAAAATCAGTTTCATAACGGTCATTGTATAGGCCCAAGCCAAATTGGGCTAGTTGGGTTTAAGTCAAAACGAATTATTAATGAAACCCAGGTTATTGAAATTTAATTCACCTTAATGATGAGATGGCTACATTTTTTTACTTCTGAAAATATTAGTCTTTGCATCTCCATCAAAACAACTTATAATATTATTATTATTCATTTCTCTTTAATCTAAAGGGGTTTAAGTTATGAAAACTTGTAAAGAAACATTTTACTCCAATCGAGCAGGGTTTACCCTAATCGAGTTGCTAGTGGTAATCGCCATCATCGCGATTTTAATTGGGTTGCTAATGCCTGCGGTGCAAAAGGTAAGGGAAGCTGCTTCCAAGGCCCAGTGCCAAAATAATATTAAGCAGATCACCTTAGCGTTTCACAATTACCACAATAGTCGAGGTTTTTTGCCTTCGGGCAGTTTTGGCCCTATGAATGGAAATAGATCCTTTCCGGCTGGCTGGGGTGATCCGGTTTGTGGTGGTGGGTGTCCATTGGGTCATTTTAGTTGGGCAGTAGCCGTCCTCCCCTTTATGGAATCAGAAACACTTTTCAAACAGTTTGATTTTACCGTACCTGCTTATGCAACCACCGTATATGAAAATGGAAATGAGCGTGGCCCCTTGGGAAATGTGCTTAATAAAGTCCCCTCTACAAGTATGCCAAAATCTTTTTCCTGCCCTAGTGCCAAGCGAACCGCACCCATCAATGAATTTAAAGATTATGCGGTGCAATCGGGTACAGGATCTTGTTGTGCAGAAAGAAGTGCAGCTGGCCAAAATGGTTTAGGTTGGGTCAACAGTAAGGTCAAAATGACAGATATTAAGGATGGTGCAAGTAACACATTCTTGATTATGGAAAAACACCATTCACAGAATCAAAGTTGGCTGAATGCCGATCACGGCAGTAACCACTTTGCCTTTGTGCATCATCCATCGCAGGGGATTGTTTGTGCAACTGAACCGGGGACGCCTCAGCCGCCAAATTCCACCTTCTGGAATAATCGTTCCGCAGGGGGTCCTCACACGGGTGGCATTACCGCTTCTTGGGCGGATGGCAGGGTAAGTTTTGTTTCTAACGGCATTAATTTTGCCACTTATCGAGCTATGCACAGTCGAAGTAGTTTTGATTCCATCGGTGATTACTAAGTATCAAAGGTGATGATTTTGGGCTGCGGGTACAGGCAAAAAGGTAGCATCCGCTGACCCAGGCGCGATGATTAAAAAAAGAATTGAAGGCTTTTTTCACAGGAAATCTTCGTTTCAAAAGGGAATCTAAAGCACGATTTTTATTGCAAAACCAAACAATTCACTACGCTAAAGCCTTAAAACTTAGGTTTATACCAAGGTTTTTTATTACTCCTAAAGATATTACTATTTGAATATTCATCAAAATAGCTTAAAATTAAAATATCATTCATTTCTCTTAATCAAAGGGCTTTAAGTTATGAAAACTTTCAAAAGAAGGGTTTACTCTATTCGAGCAGGGTTTACCCTAATCGAGTTGCTAGTGGTGATCGCCATCATAGCGATTTTAATCGGGCTATTATTGCCCGCGGTTCAAAAGGTAAGGGAAGCTGCTGCGAAGGCCCAGTGCCAAAATAATATCAAGCAGATCACCTTAGCGTTTCATAGTTACCATAGTACCCACGGTTATTTACCTGCGGGAAGTTTTGGCCCTATGCCCATAGTCGCACCCTGGGGGGATGCCGCGGTTTGTGGTAGTTGCCCTTATGGTCATTTTAGTTGGGCCATATTGATTCTGCCTTTTGTTGAAGCAGAAAGTTTGTATAAGCAATTTAATTTTACGGTACCTGCCTATGCAACCACCATATTTGAAAATGGTACAGAGCGAGGCCCTGCGGGAAATGTGCTCAATCTAATTCCCTCTACAAGTATGCCTAAATCTTTTGCCTGCCCTAGTGCCAAGCGAACTGCACCCATCAATGAATTTAAAGATTATGCGTTGCAATCGGGTACGGGTTCTTGTTGCCCAGAAAGAAATACAACTGGGCATAATGGCTTAGGGTGGGTAAATAGCCAACTGAAATTAACTGAAATTAAAGATGGAACCAGCAATACCTTTATGATTATGGAAAAGTTGCATTCATCAAATCAAAGTTGGCTAAATGCAGATAGGGGATCGAATCATTTTGCCTTTGTTCATCATCCATCGCAAGGGTATGTCAGCGCATCTGAACCAGCGAGGGCCCAACCGCCAAATGCCACATTCTGGAATAATCGTTCCGCAGCCGGTGCCCACACTGGTGGCGTTACTGTTTCTTGGGCAGATGGAAGAGTTGGCTTTGTTTCCAACGGCATTAATTTTACTACTTACCAAGCTATGCACACCCGAGCAGGTGATGAAGTTTTTGGTGATTATTAAGCAAGCCGATTGCATCCCATTTTTATTTATAGTTGAGGGGTTATTAAAATGAAATGTTTAACAACAGTTTCCTTTTTGCTTTGCATGGTATTTATGGTTGGATGTGCCCAAGAAGGCGCCAAGGTGGTTTCGATATCGGGGAAAGTGACACGAGAAGGCAAACCCTACCCGAATGTTTTTTTAAATTTTGACCCAGATAAAGGCAGGCCAAGTTGGGCCCAAGCCGATGAAAATGGTAGTTTTGTTGCTAAATACGACCAAACTAAAGATGGTGCAGTCGTTGCAAAGCATAAAATTTGGATTTCTTACAGGGCCAGAAACCCGCAGGAAGAAATGATCGAGAAAGGTTTCGCCAAGGGAAAAAGTTCCCGCCCAAAAGATATGAATGCCATTTTAGAAAAATTCGGCGATAAAGAAAAAACCCCACTTATTATCGATATCACCAAAGCAGATAGTAACTTAGAAATTAAACTGGATTAGCTTTAAGAATCGTAGCTTCTTTTTAATGAACCATTCATTTTAATGAACAATGTTTGGCAAACGGGTGAAGTCTTTTACCCCTATGCCTTCCAGTGCCAAGGCATTCAAATAATTAGGATTTACTTCAGCTAAATTGCTTATGCTCATCCCTAGATCTTTTAATATCCCATCTTGCAACCCATAGATACAACAATGAACTACACATTCTTGACCCCGTAGCCAAGCATCTTGCACAATCGTGGTTTGGCAAACATTAATAGCTTGCTCGATTGCGTTAAGTTCACAAAGGCAATCTTCCTTCTCCTTCTGGGTTTGAAGGCTATTAATATGATGCCCGTGCCTTTCCTTAACATCTTTCACATGGCGTAACCAATTATCGATTAGGCCAAAACGCTTATCGTTTAATGCAGCTATTACCCCCCCGCATCCATAATGGCCACACACAATCACATGCTCCACCTTGAGAACCTCGATAGCAAATTGCATTACCGAAAGGCAATTTAAATCGGTATGAACCACCACATTGGCA
>Ga0209702_10000880_pt1 | contig 61766 bp, 49 predicted proteins | sample FRY01_FD_187210 | JGI IMG/M metagenome (GOLD analysis project Ga0209702, IMG submission 187210) | Freshwater microbial communities from Lake Fryxell liftoff mats and glacier meltwater in Antarctica - FRY-01 (SPAdes) (version 2) | ecosystem: Environmental > Aquatic > Freshwater > Ice > Glacier...
CCTTCGAAAACGGAGTATTAAGTGGTATATTACTTTATGATCAATCGAATGACGTCGTTTTACCTGGATCTATTTTTTTATCCGGCGCTGCTGACGCCCCAACTCCTTTTTATAACTCAACAGTGAGTTTTATTCCAACAGTAATTGGCCACCCTACAGAAGGAAGAGTATATCGTTTTGACAATACTTCACTGGGAATTAAAATGATAAGCGCGAACAACTCTTTTCAAATTTACCCGAATCCAACGACAAGTAAAATTGAAATTAAAGGTAATTTCATAGCGCCAACAACCTTTTTTCTGTATGATTCAAAAAGTCAATTGTTAGGCAAATATGCTCAACAAATAATAAGTGTAGAGAATTTACAATCAGGGATCTATTTTGTTGTTGCGAAAAATTCAGATGGTTTAATCACTGAAAAATTTATTAAAGACTAAATATTACATAAGACATGGCTTGATTTTATGCAATGCCAACTTCTATTTTGACTGTCTCGTTTATTGTGAAAAAAATGGAGCATATCGGAGTGTTTGGGAGCTGTTATAAAATCATTGAAAAATCTTAAAAAACACACAACCAAAACCCAAAGACTATCGTTATGTTTGAGGCGACAAAAAATATATTGAATTAATTAACGATTTTCCTTATTTGCCAGAAAAATTAATATTTTGGCGGATAAAATAAATTACAACTATGAATGAAATATTGAAAAATATAAGCTTTACAATACTATTTTTTACAAGCCTTTCAATTTATGCCCAAAATCCAGGAAATATTGGCAATTTAAATCTTACCGCTTGGTTTAAACCTGATGCGCTTCCAAATGGAAATGTAATCAGCTGGACAACTACCCTTTCTTCTATAGGCGGAGTAACCGTAACGGATGCGGGGGCTCCATTTCCGCAAGTAACCAATACCCCAGCGGGCAACGTTTCCAATTACAATAAAACGCTATTTTTCAACGCCAATTCGACCGCTAATCTTCAATCTTTAGCAAACACGACATCACTTAACTTGCTGCAAAACAATACAGCCGGAGCGCAAGGAACTTTTTTCTGCGCATATTATTTTCCGCAAGTTGCTGGAAGTTCTAATGATCACATGATGCTCTACAACAACTCGCCTCATGCTATTCAGTTTAGAAATCTGGGAACAACTGGACGTTTGGCTTTAGGTATTTCTTCAACAAATAGCGCGAACGCAACACGAAATTGGACTGAAAATTATGAGCCAACAATACTATCATATAAAGGAAATCGTTCAACTACCGCGAGTATGAGTGCATTTGAAAATGATTTACAATTCAACACTTCAACAGCATCACAATCTTCTGGACCCACAGGACTGTATATGGGGAATTTTCCTGGAAATGCAACCGCGCCCTACAATGGTTATATTCATGAATATATATTCTATAATAGAGACTTAACGGCCATTGAAATGCGAAAAGTTCATAGCTATTTGGCAATAAAATATGGCGCAACATTGGATAATTCGACCGGTGGTCCGCAAGGCGATTATTTAGCCACTGACGGAACAACAATTTGGGATGCAAGCGTTAATCCAACTTACCATAACAATGTTATTGGTATTGGTCTCGATTATACAACAGGCCTTTTTCAAAAACAATCTCACGCCTTTAATGATAATTATCGGGTCTATATTTCTACTCTTGCTACTAGTAATGATAGTAATATTGGCGGAATTGGAACAAACGTTTCTTACATTACGATGGGACATCTAAACACAAGTAGCTGTGGTACTGCACTTTCCAATACTGAAGCTCCGGCTGGAATCCAATCGAGATTAACAAGAGAATGGAAAGTAAAAAACACCAATTTCAACCAAGTTTTTAATGTAGATATACGGATTGATACCTGCACGAACGCGGGAACTTCTGTGGGAAATATTGATTTATCAAGCTTAAAATTATTAGTCGATACAGATGGGAATTTTACTAATTCTACCTCGTACGATCAAACTAGCGGAATAATATTTAATTATGCGAATGGATTTATTAGTGTTTCTGGGATCACTAACGCTATGATTCCTGTTAATTCAACGCGTTACATAACGCTTGCATACAACCGACCAGTCGTTTATTTTATGGGTAATAATACAATATGCAACGGCGATTCTTCCGCAATAACGATTAATATTTTAGACGCTAATGGACCTATCAACTTCGATTATTTTGACGGTACAAATACGACGACATTGACGAATGCTTCTAATGGAGATGTTTTATATTTTGGTCCTTCCACAACCACGACTTATACCGTTTACGGTTCTGCAAACTTTATGGATTGTTGCGGTTCTTCTGTGGATTCCGTTTTTGTATTAACGGTTAACCCAACTCCTTCTGTGACTGCTAATGCGAGTTCAATGGTTATTTGTGATGGTGACTCAACACAATTAACTGGTGGCGGAGCTACAACTTATCTTTGGAATAATGGTGTAACGAATGGAGATTATGTGAATCCAAGCACAACAACAATGTACACTGTTATAGGGACAAGTAATTTTGGCTGCGTTGACACCAATGATGTAACAATTACTGTTAATCCAACTCCAATTGTAAGTGCCAACACCGACAATAATAATTTCTGCGTTGGTGGAGCTGTTACATTAAGCGGCAGCGGCGCAAACGCTTACCTTTGGAACAACGGTGTTGTAGACAATGTAACATTTACGCCTGCAGCAACAGCAACCTATTTGGTAGCCGGAGTAAATGCATTTAGTTGTGTGGATACAGCATCCATAACTATAACTGTTTATCAACTGCCAAATGTCCAAGCAAATTCGTCTAGATTCGGAGTTTGTGTTGGCCAATCAGCTACTTTAACAGGATCTGGAGCGACAAGTTATATTTGGGACAACGGTGTAATAAATGGAGTCGCTTTTGTTCCAATTGCAACTGCTACTTACACTGTGGTTGGTACAGATAACAATGGATGTGAAAATACCGACAACCTTGTTCTCGTTGTATATCCAGTAGAAGATTTCTATTTAGGAGCTGATACAACGATTTGTCCGCAAGATGGAATCGTTCTTATTGCCAACCAATCTTTTGAAACTTATCAATGGAGTACTGGAAATTCCGGACCACAAATAAATGTAAATACAAATGAAACATTCGTTTTAACCGTTACAGACGTCAATGGCTGCTCCTACACCGATGATCAAACGATTACAATTGGAGAAGATTGTTTTAGAACCATCTATATTCCAAATGCATTTACGCCAAATGGCGACGAATACAACCGTTACTTGCGCACCACGGGTTACAATTTAGATCTCTTTGAAATTCGGATTTATGATCGTTGGGGTGCGTTAATGTTTGTTTCCAAGGATATCAATATACATTGGGATGGAACATTTGCCGGCAAGATTTGTCCGCAAGGAATTTATACTTATTCAGTGATTTATACGACTAACGCTGGTAATGACGATAAATTGAAATTACAAGGACATGTGAGTATTTTGAGATAATCGCATCTTACTAAATCTTCAAAATAAATTGAGACATTAACCTGATTTCTTGTTCAGAATTGAAGCTATGAATACAGATTCTGATTCTCTCTTGTCCCAAGGCCACGGTGGGTGAATAAATTGGTTTTACGGCAAATCCTTCGTTCACTAGAATTGTACTTATCTCTTTTGTCTTGGAAACATCTCCATAACGAAGAATGTGAATAGGAGAATTTATACCTGAAATAAAAGTGGTATCTGGAAACCCTGCTCTAAACACACGAATATTTTCTTGTAGTTTTCTTTGTAATTCAGGAATACGCGAATGCTGAATACGCTGTTCTATCTGCTGATAAGCCTCTGCAGGGAGAGCGGTTGTATAGATAAACGATCGTGCAAAATTGATTAAAAACTGTTTCAGCTCTATTGAACCCAAAATTGCTCCACCGTGATAACCATACGCTTTTCCAAAGGTAACGAAGCGGGCAAAAACGGCTAAAGGATCTGGTAAACAATCGACAATTCCACGACCGTGTTCTCCAAAAACTCCGCAAGCGTGCGCTTCATCTACGATTAGATATGCATTGTAATCTTTACAAATACGTGCTATTTCACCCAGCGGTGCAAAATCTCCATCCATCGAGTATAAAGATTCAATAGCAACGTAGATTGTGCCTTTTGCTTTACTAATTTTGGTTTTTAAATCTTCAGCATCGTTGTGTCTAAAAGAAAAACTTGTCGCAAAACTTAAGCGAATACCATCGCGCGCACTGGCGTGTATTTTTTCATCGTATAAAACGGTATCGCCTCGAAGAGGAACGGAACTAAAAAAACCAAGATTTGCGGCGTAGCCAGAATTGAAAACTAAAGCGGCTTCTGTTTTGAACCATTCAGCCAATGTATTCTCGCAATGCTCTGCAGATGTTGAATTACCTGAAATTAATCGTGAACCTGTGCTTCCTCCAGATGGTTCTGTCTCCATTTTTATTTTGGCGAGTCCCAAATAATCATTGGAATAAAAATCTTCCAAATTGTCCAATAAAGAAAGGGAACGCATGGTTCCCTCTTCTTTTCTTTTATTCAATTTTTCGATTAACTTTTTATCCACTTGGAATTAGTTTTCTACAGATACTTTTCGCGGCTGAAAATTATCATCTTTCGGTTTCAATTTCGCGGCTGCTAATTCTGCTGCACGATCTGCCTCTTTTTGTTTACGAGCAATGATTTTCTCATCAGGCAATGTTTCTGGTTTTTCACCGTCTTGAAATGCCGCTTTTGTTGTTAAACCTAATATTCTAAACATTTCCTTGTCCTCATTAAAATCTGGATTTGGAGTCGTCAATAATTTATCGCCCGCAAAAATGGAACTCGCTCCACCCATAAAACAAAGTGCTTGTCCTTCCATGGACATTTTCGTTCGTCCAGCCGAAAGTCGAACCACTGATTCTGGGAAAGCAATACGCGTTGTTGCAACCATTCGTATCATTTCCCATTGTTCGATAGGTTTCTGCTCAGCTAAAGGTGTTCCCTCAACTGCAACTAAAGCATTAATAGGAATCGATTCTGGTGGCGTTTCCATTTCCATGTAGGAAAGTAACAAACCAACTCTATCTTCAATCGCTTCACCCATTCCAATGATTCCTCCAGAACAAACTGAAATGCCAGCTTTTCTAGCGTTGGCAATGGTTTCAATTCTATTTTCATATTCTCTTGTCGAGATAATATCTTTGTAAAATTCTTTTGATGAATCTAAATTGTGATTGTAAGCAAACAAACCTGCTTTCTTCAGACGAACAGCTTGGTCTTCGTTCAACATACCCAAAGTACAACAAACTTCCATATCGAGATCGTTCACACCTTGCACCATTTCCACAACGGAATCAAAATCTTTGTTGTCGCGCACTTCACGCCAAGCAGCGCCCATGCACAAACGAGAAGAACCATTGGCTTTTGCATTTCTTGCTTGCTCTAAAACAGATTCAACACTCATTAATTTTTGAGCTTCAACGTCGGTGTGATAGCGAGCTGCTTGCGGACAATAACCACAATCTTCAGGACAACCACCCGTTTTAATGCTTAACAAAGAAGACATTTGAACTTCTCTTGGGTTATGGTATTCTCTATGGATTGTCGCTGCTTCAAAAACCAATTCAAGCAAAGGCTTATTGTAAAGCGCTAATAATGATTCTTTTGTATTGTATTGAGGGTTTACTTTCATATTCTATTCTGTTACGTGAGGAACACGAGTTTCTTGGATAATGACAAAAATAAGAAAATAGAAGAAGTAAAGAAATTGAAACTTGCTAAATTTCAATTGTATTTAACGATTTATCAAAACTGTAGCATATGCTTTTATGGCATTCCATTCCCCAAAAGAATCAACTTTTTCGTGTGTTGTTGCTTTTAGTGAAACGCAATCGATGTCGATTTCTAAAAGCCCAGCAATAACTGCCTGCATTTTTTCAATATGTGGATTTACTTTGGGTTTTTCTAAAATAACTGTACAATCGATATTCCCGACAATAAAGCCTTTTTTATGCACTAATTTGCACACTTCAGCAAGCAAAATTTTACTATCTATTCCTTTGTATTTTGGATCAGTATCTGAAAAATGGAAGCCAATATCGCGAAGATTGGCGGCGCCGAGCAAAGCATCACAAATAGCATGTAAGAGCACGTCTGCGTCTGAATGACCGACTGCTCCTTTTTCGCTTTCGAGTTGAATTCCGCCTATCCAAAGGTCGTATCCTTTTTCTAAACGATGAACGTCTACGCCGAAACCTACTCTAATATCCATTCAACTTGATTATTGACCGAAAGTCATACGCATTGTGAAGCGCAAAGTGTTCGCTAAAGGATTATTACGACCGTTCAAACTTCCCAAATAAGAAATATCAATCATAAATGCATTGTACTTTAAACCAACACCTGCGTTAAAATATTGACGATTACCTTTTGTTTTTGCCTCGTAAAATACTCCTGCGCGAACAGCAATTATCTTATTGTACCAATATTCCAAACCAGTTGCAATATTTATTTCGTTTAACTCTTCAACTAATTTACTGTTTTTCTTAATTTGTTCCGTTCCATTATCATTGTATAATGTGGCTCCATTCTCATTTGTTAAAGCTAAACCTGGAGCATCACTAAATGACTGCAGCATTCCCGAAATAACACCTACATCGCTTGTTTTTCCTGCAACAATTATATCTTTTCCATTAGCATCTTCTCCGTATCTGGCTGGAGTTGGAACCAAAAGTTTTTGAATATCTGTTGACCAAGTCAATGAATTAAAATCATCGAAATCAAATTTTAAGGCATTACCTATTTTTAGGTTTGTTGGAAGAAAGTCTCTCTGAGAAAGCGAAGAATAAGCAACCTTATTTCCAATGTTGTTTATTGTTGCTGCAAATGTGTAGGTTCCTTTTGTACTTCCAAATTTGGCATTATCATTAAAATAAGTGAAAGACAAATCTGCCGCACCAGCTCTCGCTGCTTTTGAATCTACTCCGGCAACAGGAAGTCCACCAGTCAGATTAGAATTGGCAAATTTTCCATTTATACCAAGCGCCATTTTTTGAGATAATCGAAAAGCATATGAACCTGTTAATTCAAATTCGGCTGGTTTATCGTTACGAATAAAATTGGCTTGTGCATCAGTAAACGTAATTTCACCTAAACTAAAGTAACGTAACGCTCCACCCACAACATGTCGGTCGTTTATTTTATGATATCCTGACAAATAAGAAAGGTGAATATCGTTTGTCAATTGACGTAACCATGGCACATAAGAAATCCCAATTTCATTCTTGTCCTTAGCAAAAATAAGGTTGGAAGTATTCCAATATATTGAAAGTGAACTTGGACTTAAAGCGGTTCCAGCATCTCCCATTCCACCAGCTCGAGAATCCGGAGTAATAGCCATAAATGGAAGCGCTGTTGTTATTGTATTTAGCTGCAATTGATTGTTAGTAACTCCACTTCCACCCTGCGCATTAGCTATAGCAGGAAAAATTACTAAAATAGAAATTGCTATTTTCTTGTACATGTATTTCTTTTTGAGTTAGCAAATATACGGAATTCAATCTTTTATATTGTGCGCGTTATTTTAAAATGACCAATTTTTCTATTTTTTCAGCTTTACCACCGTCATCGGTTTTAATCGAAAGCCTATAAACATATACACCTTTAGCTAATTGGTCGCCAAAGTCATCTTTCCCATCCCAAGCAATGCCTTCTGAGCGGAAGCCTTGAGTATTAACCAATGTATTGATTGTTTTAACCAATTTTCCTGAAACAGTAAAAATTTGAATTTGTGATTCCAAAGCGGTATTTACTTGGTTGTGTTCAAAGAAGAACTTTGTACTCGTTGTAAATGGATTGGGGTAATTTAATACATGACTTAATTCAGGCGATTCTTTTGCTTTTACAACAAAATCAATCGTTCGTTCGGAAGAATTATTGTTTACATCCCACGCTTTGAAAGTCAATGTATGTGGCCCAGTAGCGATTTGACTCATGTTAAAATTAACGGTGCCGGACATATACGTATCCAAATCTGCCAAATAATAATCGTTCAACACAATTGGGTTTGCTGAATTTTGGTCCACTACAGCTGTAATATCATGACCAATACCATTTCCTACTGCATTGATACCATTTTCATCGAATAATTTTGCTAATAAAATTGGACGCTCATCGGTAATCCCTCCGTCTACAAAAGTATAATCGTTCATAAACAATTCAATATCCGGACCTCTGTCGTCATTTATTCCATTTGGATTAATTCCGCCAATAATAACTGTTTTGTCATAACCCATAGCGTCAACAACATTGTCACTACCGTACATACTAATTTTGCCATATCCTATGGTATAATCAATATCTTTTGGAACAATAAATGTCATTTTGAAATAACCATTGTTTACGGATGCTTGTCCTTTGAAAAGTGCATTTTTCTGTTGTTGATAAGGAACAACCCAAGTGCCAGGATCCTGTGCTAACGTATACTCCGTTTTAGGTTTATCAAAAATGGTTGGACTAACTACTCCTTTGAAATTACTCAACAAGTTACCCGACAAATCTTCAACATGACCAACAAGAGTAATCTTATCTAAAGCTCTAACCGTGTCGCTTATATTTCCACTTCCTTCTCTATAAATACTATCTGCTTTTATGTTCAAACGCGGCATTGCAATTCGTAAGGCAGGGTCGCCGATTAATGTAAAACTTCGCTTGTTATTTCCTCCAGAAGTAACTGTGTTCTTAGTATTCATCATTATATCTCCAAAATAACTTGGAAGACTATCAGCATCTCTTTTAAATACCTGCTGATAAAAACGCAAACCTGTTTCTTGATTTACATTGAAATACACGGATCGAGTGGTTGTCATTAACGCAATAGCGCCCCCATTCGGGTTTATAGATGCCCATTCCCCTGCTGAAACTCTATCTGGGTCGTCGTACTTTGTAAATTCGCAAGTAGCAGATACAATCAAAGCAAATGCATTGGCATTTTTCCAATCGTTGATTTGTGAAACGGTAATAATTCTTTCGTCGGCAACTCCAACTTCACCTCCATGCCCAACATAATTCACCACTAATGCTCCACGTCTAATTCGGTCATTAATAGCTTCATTCACGGTTGGATATCTCTGACCACCCGCCGTTGAAACCTGTTGAAATGCATCAGAATAGATTTTATCGACGTTCATTTCTTTTCTATATCCATTGACAATTTGAACCTGTGGCTCTAAATCTTGATTCACGAAATCATAAGAAAGTGACATATCGGGATCATCCGCAATTTGAACATATTTCAAACGCCAATCGCCAAAAGTATTCGTCGTTTGCGAGGGATTGCAATCACAAACACCTGGATTCGAATAAAAATTCGATCCATTTTTCATATAATGCTCCACTTTATTCACTTGTTCATTCGCAATTTGATTACTTGATATCAGTAATCTTCCCACTCCTATGTCCATTAAATCTGATGAAGAAAATGCTTCATTATCGTCTAGTACGCCGAAATAATCATCTGTAACAAGTGCATCAATGTGATTTTCGCTACTCTCAACTTGATAAGTCATGACATAATTTTCGTTTGAGACTTTATTGCGATGATCATACGTACCATCTCCAAAAAGCAATAAATGTTTTGGACCATCATTCGTGGCTTGACCTCTATCGTAAAACATTTTAACAAAGAATCGAATGGCGGTTGCGTCGCGCATGCCCGAACTAAATTCATTGAAAATTTGGGTTTGATTTACAACATGAACAGTCATTCCTTCTGATCTATGTAAATCGGCCAAGCGATTGGCTTGTGAAATAAATTGAGATGAACTCACGATTAAATAATCTGCTTGTGATAATCCATGAATATTTTGATAACTAACTAATCCTATATTTATTGGTGATAAAAAGCTTTGACCATTACTCGCAACAAATTCTTTGATAGTATCCGTTGCAACTGTAAATTCCAAATTTGAGCCTGATAGACTAGTTTGAACAACTTTCGGTTGTTGACGATTTGTGATATCCCAGATAAAAATAGCTGAACTGGAATTAGAAAGAGTGAATCTACCTACATTTCCAGTACCAACAGAGGATAAATCGGTAAAACTTAATTCATTCCCGTAAAAATAAAGGCTGCGTCTAGCGTTTAAGGTAATAAAGTCAAGATAAGCTACAACACTCGGGTTAGAGCGTGCGACAGAAATGTTCAAAGAAAAACTTGAACTCGGATTGGTTTTAACAAAATTGAAAACATTTCTTGAATAATCAGCACCAGATAGCGGTATCGTTTGAAACAATAAATTCTCACCACCAATGGATGCACTAATTTTATCGGATGAAGGATCTTTACCGTTTCCTGCAAAAGCCAATTTAAATCGAAGTGGCGATGAACTAACAATATTTGGAATTGAATAATTGTAATTTCTACTTAACGTGACATCAAATAGATCGCCGTACCAGCGTTGTCCGCCCTTAACCAAACTCGTTAAATCCTTTTCATAAGTCATGCGCACATCCATCTCGTTTACAAAGTGAGTTGGTGTTGCTGTACTTGAATTAAGTGCACTCATTCTTAAAGGAATATCATTCGCATTTATATTTATAAAGTAATACGAATTGTCCTCGTAAACATTCGTCTTTCTATCAAACTGAGCTGTGCCGTTTGCTAACCATCGATGAGGACCCCAACCATAAAAAAGTATGTAATCACTTTCATCAAAAGACCCATCAGAATCCCCAATAATTTGAATTGCATTTTTTGCTAAATCATCCGTTCGATAAATGGAGTTATCCTCAGGTAACATCCCCTCGCCGTTTCCAAAAATATTTATATGGTTTGGGTTCAAGTTTACAGTGCTTATACCTATCGATTCCAAGAACGCTTTGTCAATTTTATAAATTCCATCCGCGGTTACAGCAATTTTATACCAAATACCTGAACCTTCTTTTAAAACGGAATTACCTTTGAAAGTCTTAGCAGCAATTACAGGTTTTGAATTCCCCGTAATTGACAATTCCACTGATAAACTTGCTATTCTCTTCACTGTTCCGTTTTCCATTATGTAAGGATAAAAATTGGTGACAGCATATTTTTTAGCACCACCATTTCTAACGACCAACTCCGGAGTGAATTTTTCTGAAACAATAAAAGGATATTTCTTTAAAAAATTCAAATCAACCTCATCGCAATTGGATGTTTTGTACGAAGTCAGTTCAATAACGTATGATTTTTTACTATCCAGCTCTTTGGCCCAATAATAGTTTGGTTGGCTATTTTCGTAACCTTGATTTTTAATTCGTGGAAATTTTTCAGGCTTACCATTAAAATTAGTCTCTAATGGACTTTCCCATTCAACAACTAAGTCTAAATTTTCTTGTCCCCAAGTTGAGTTTAGAGAAAAAATTACGCTAAGAAAAGTAAGCGATAAAACTTTTAAATTTATCATGGTACAAATATCTTTATTCTTTCAAATGAACTGGAAATAAAACGACTCTTTTAAATGAATATTTTAAATTAGTGTAACTTTTCTTGTTAAAAACAGTTTTAGATAAATAAAACTAGTTCTAAAACATAACGTTTTTGGGCTAGTTTAGGTTTGTAAAAGCCGAAAATAGAAGAGAATTTAAAAAATACTTGTAACTTTTTCCGTGTGTAACGTTAAAAGACTAAATTTGTCAGTTGTAGTATTATGAACAAACAGAATATTTATATGCGAATCTCCAAATTATTCTTGGTTGCTATAGTCGGTATTACCGTTTTAGCATCCTGTGCCAAAGATCGGTCTTCCAACACAGGTTGGGAATTTAATAACCCCAACAATGGTGGCTTCCAAAAAGTTCCTTTTGTTGACCAAGAAACTGGACCAGGTCTTGTTTTGGTTGAAGGTGGAACATTTACAATGGGACAATCCGAGAACGACGTAATGTTTGACTGGAACAATAGACCAGCACGTGTAACGGTATCTTCTTTTTATATTGACCAAACTGAAGTTACAAACTTTAACTGGTTAGAGTACATGTACTGGGTTCAACGAGCGTATAGCGAAAGCTACCCTATGGTATATAAAAATGCTTTGCCTGATACTTTATGTTGGAGATCTCAATTAGGGTTCAATGAAAAATTTGTTGATTACTATTTACGTCATCCAGCTTACCGAGATTACCCAGTTGTTGGTGTTTCTTGGTTGCAAGCATCCGATTACTGTAAATGGAGAACGGATCGTGTGAATGAATACATTTTAATCAGAGAAGGTATTCTTGATTTCAATGTGGATCAAAGAGATGACGCCGTATATACGACTGAATCCTACTACGCTGGTCAATATGAAGATGCTGTTCGAAAAAGTATTACTGATTTAAATCCTACTAACGTTGAAGGTAAAAAATTAGGAAAACGAATCGTAAAAATGGAAGATGGTATACTGCTTCCTCGTTACCGTCTGCCAACTGAGGCTGAATGGGAATTTGCTTATTATGGTTTAATAGGAAATCTTCAAGGCGGAATGGAAAATATTACTGAAAGAAGAAATTATCCTTGGAATGGACATTTCGTTCGTCAAGAGGACTCTAAAGATCAAGGTGCTATTCGCGCTAACTTTGTTAGAGGAAAAGGTGATTACATGGGGGTTGCTGGGAACTTGAATGACGGTGCAGACGCTACAGGTCCAGTTGAAAGTTATTGGCCAAATGATTATGGCTTGTACAATATGGCTGGTAATGTTTCTGAATGGGTAATGGATGTTTATCGTCCTTTGAGTTCTGAAGATTTCGATGAATTCAGACCATTTAGAGGAAATGTATTCAAAACAAAAGTATTGAACAATGCAGGTGTTATCGATTTGAAAAACGCACAAGTTCAATATGATATTCATGGAATGAAAGAATATTTGAATGAGTTTGAAAGAATTCGATACCAAAGAATTTCTGCTTCTCAACACGACCTAAATGATACGGTGATTGCAGCTGGAATTATGAGAACTGTTGAATCAAGAAATCCTGTAAAAGAAGGTTATGCACCAGATCCATTCTACACTTCTCATAAAAATGTGAAAGATTCTGCAGAGCTGGCATTATTGGGACGTATCAATAAAATGTTGGACTTGTCAATTAACGACTTGAATAACAAACACGATATCGAAGCAAATACACGAATTCAAGACGAGATTTTTGATGGGATTTTCGCAGATGAGTTACGTGAAGGTCCTGAAGGTGAAGAGTATGCATACGATGTGATTTCCATACTACGTGAAGGCTTCTCTGATTTCATCATCAATACACCTGGTCAATTGAAGTACCGTAATGTAACAGAAGAGGAAAATATTGGCCGATTGAATTACAGACGCGATGACTATGTTGATTACTTGGATGGTGATATTGAAAGCTCATTGTACTTTAACGATGACCTTCGTAAAAATGCAATCAACCAGGCGACAAGAAATCCAAACTTGGTAATGTACCAAGACGAATACGAACAATATGGTTTAGACGGAAATATTATCGCACCGAAAGACCGTACATCTTGGCCTTCAACTTTAATTTCTGATAAATCAAGAGTATACAAAGGAGGTTCTTGGAAAGATAGAGCATACTGGTTAATTGGAGGAAACAGACGTTTCTTAGACGAGGACCAATCGATGAGTACTATCGGATTTAGATGTGCGATGGACAGAATTGGTTCACCTGTAGGAATGAACTATGGTAAGAAGAAAGAAAAGAAAAAATAAATTGAAATAATTATAAAAGCGTCCTTCCAATTTTGGTTGGATGCTTTTTTTTGCCCTGTGATATGGAAAAATTGTATACCCTTTTTGAGAAAAGTTCTGGTGTTTGCACCGATACAAGAAAAATTCAAAAAAATTGCCTTTATATTAGTTTAAAAGGAGACAATTTCAATGGGAATGCCTTTGCCGAAAAAGCGATTGAAATGGGCGCGCTTTTCGCCATAGTTGATGAACCAAAATATCAAACCAACGATACTATCTTTTTGGTTGATGATTGCTTAAAATTTCTGCAAGAACTAGGACGTCATCATAGAAGACAATTTGATATCCCTGTAATTGGAATAACGGGAAGTAACGGAAAAACAACTACCAAAGAATTAATTTCGGCTATTTTAACCGAAAAATATAATGTTCATTATACACTTGGCAATCTAAACAATCACATTGGTGTCCCTCTTACTTTACTGGGTTTAAAGCCAGAACACGAAATGGCCATTATTGAAATGGGCGCTAATAAATTCAAAGATATCGAGGAACTTTGTGCTATAGCTGAACCAAGTGTTGGAATTATCACAAACATTGGAAAGGCGCATTTGGAAGGACTTATAAATTTTGAAGGCGTTCTCAAAACAAAGAGAGAACTCTATGAATCTATTCAAAAAGTAAATGGTCAATTGGTTTATAACGCTGATGACGCCATTTTAATAAATGAATTGCCAAAGAACACCCAGAATGTCGCATATAGTCAAACAAGCAATGGTGCACTAGTTTCTGGGGAAATCAAGAGTCAAACACCATTCATTCATTTCCAATGGTCGACAGGCGACTACACCTCTCCTACTCTTGAAACAAATTTGGTTGGCGAATATAATTTCTACAATTTTTTAGCGGCGGTAACTTTTGGTGTTATTTTTAAGGTTAACCCCGATAAAATTAACCACGCTCTAGAAGCATATGTCCCGAGCAACAATCGTTCTCAAGTGAACAAGACAGACAAAAATACGATAATCGTAGATTGCTATAATGCGAATCCAACCAGTATGTTTTCTGCGATTAAAAGCTTTTCTCAAATCGATCATCCAAAGAAGTTAGCGATACTCGGCGACATGCGTGAACTGGGCGCAGATGAAATAATTGAGCATCAAAAGATAATTGACCAATTAAGCGAAAATAAAATTGATGCAATCTTCGTTGGATCTGTTTTTCACGACCTAACAAAAAATGCAAACTCGTACAAGACAGCTGATGAATTAAAAATGGCATTAGCCGAATCACCTATTCAAGATGCAATAATATTGCTGAAAGGATCTAGAGGGATACAACTGGAGAAGCTGCTTGATATTCTATAAATTAATGCTTTATCTGAATCTTGGCATTCACTGCCTCTCCATCTTCTGAAATGAATCGGACGATGTAAAACCCTTCCTTCCATTTCCGAACATCTATAATGATTGTTGAACTATTCGGACTTTCTTCCAAAACAATTTGCCCTTTCATATCGATAATTTCAATTTTAGAATGGAGTAAGTTCTTGTGTTGAATATTTAGTTCGTCCGAAACTGGATTGGGCGACAATAATAATTCTTCAGCTTTTGAAAGTTCCAAGTTTCCCAACCAAGCTGGACTATTGGCATTCGTCAAAGCATGAAGATTGTTTTCGTCCACCACCCAAATAGTGCCCAAAGTATCTATTTCAATGCCAATAAAAGAAGAAAAATCGATTGGGGAATTGGCAGAAGTATAAATATCCGACCAGTTTGTTCCGTCTAGTCTGGCGAGTGCAATTCCATCATTGTTCGCATCGCCAAAAACAGCCCAAAGATTGTCATCCAAATCAAACTCCATTTCTAAAACACGTGAACTGGGCATGTTGGTGGTGTTGTTTGGCGTTAGGGTATCTATAAAATCGTAATTGTAGGCTATGCTGATGCCTTTGTTGCCACCTACGAACAAGCTATCTGTGCGGCGGGTGTATTTTATGTCGTGGAAAAGACCTTGAAGGAAATCAGGGTCATTAAATGACAGATAAACAGAATTTCCCGGATTTCCATTAACATTATAACCCACGTATGAAGTACCATTCGAAAAATAGTAAAACGTATCTTTAGCTAGAATTACTGGATGTAACTGTCCAAAATCCGTCACCATTCCATTAATGTATTTTTTTGTGAAATTTGGTGAATTTAGCACTATATAAACTGTATCTAAATTGGTTGAAATTCCTTTAAAATCATTGAAATTCGGATAAAGCGATGTAGACAATTCATTGTTGAATGAATACAATCCATAACCATTTCTAATATAGAAAATATCAGTGGAAGTAAATGCAAACCTTTGGTCGATATTGCTGCTTAATGGACCTAATTCGTTAATCGTGTAATTGGTAAATATACCACCTTCGGTTATGGTAGCTACATTGTTGACACCTACACACCACAATGTATTGGAATATGGACTATGCGTGAACTGTTCGCGCGGACTTGCTGAAAAATAATTACTTTTTGGAATGCTCGTCCAGGATTGAGCAAACGAAATAAAGGTACCAGATAAAAAAAGTAAGATTGAAAACAGCTTCATAATTTGGTAAATTTTAGTGCCTCACCTCCATCTTAGCATTCACCACCGCTCCATCTTCAGAAGTTAAACGAACCAAGTACATTCCCTCTTGCCAGTTTTGAACGTTTATAAGCAAAGTAGAACTTTTCGGGCTTTCCTCGAATACTATTTTCCCTTGTAAATCGATGATTTGTACCTCGGAACCTAACAAATTACTATGCTGAATGGTAAAAACATCTTTGGCTGGATTGGGCGAAAGCAACAATTCTTCTGCTTTTGGAAGTTCCATGTTTTTCAACCATGCCGGACTATTGGCATTCGTTAAAGCATGAAGATTGTTTTCGTCCACTACCCAAATAGTGCCCAAAGTATCGATTTCCATTCCTATAAATGTGGAAAAATCGATAGGACAGTTGCTTGAGTTATAGATGTTGGTCCATGTATTCCCTTCCAACTTTGCCAAAGCAATGGCGTTTTCATTGGCATCTCCAAAAATTGCCCACAAACTATCGTTGAGATCCCATTCCATTTCCAATACATGTGAGCTAGGCATGTTTACCGTATTGTTTGGTGTTATGGTGTCTATAAAATCGTAATTGTAAGCTATGCTAATTCCCTTTTTCCCACCTACGTACAAACTATCGGTTAAACGTGTGTATTTTACATCATAGAAAAGACCTTGAAGAAAATCTGGGTCGTTAAGAGATAAATAAACTGAATTACTCGTATTTCCATTCACATTATAACCCACATAAGACTGCCCATCTGAAAAATAGTAAAAAGTATCCTTTGCCAAAATTACTGTATGAACTTGGAAAATATCGGATACCATTCCATTAATGTATTTCTTTGTAAAATTAGGTGTATTTAATACAACATAGAGTGTGTCTTTATTTGTTGAAATACCCGTGAAATCATTGAAATTCGGATAAAGCGATGTAGACAATTCATTGTTGAATGAATACAATCCATAACCATTTCTAATATAGAAAATATCAGTGGAAGTAAATGCAAATCTTTGATTTATATTACTACTTAATGGACCTAATTCATTCGATGTGTATTCAAAAAATATTCCACCTTCTGAAATCATCGCAACATTATTCCATCCCACACACCATAATGAATTAGTATTTGGGTTCAGTATAAATTGCTCAAATGGTGTTGCATGAAAATAGTTATTTTTTGGAATAATTGTCCATGTTTGTGCGTGACTAAATAGCGTCAAAAACAAAACTATTTGTATCAAAATTGACTTCATAATTTTATAAATTTAATCGTTTTAGAAGATTTGACGCCAACACAAGTTACAAAATAAATTCCACTCGCTAAATTCGAAACAATAATTTCTTCTTGATTATTTGTACAATTTTTCTGGACAACAATACTTCCTGAATTATCCATAATTGTTACCGTTTCCAATGGGTTAGATTGCGAACTTGAAACTGTTACAATATTTTTCCCTGGATTTGGGAATAGTGTAAATTTCAAATCAATATCATCAACTTCATTTTGGCTTAAATGAAAATTCGTATCATAAGGAATATTTGGTCGATAACAATCTTCATCACTATGGTCATACCATTCCGTTAAACTTGGATCCTCAATATACATCGAAAATGCCAAGTGAGCAGTATAAGGCGTTGGTTGAACAGGAAGCCAATAGTTAGTAGGAAATCCAGGGTTAATTATCAAATAACTTTGGTCAGGAAAATATCTATCAATAAAATGATAATAATATCCTTGAACTTTCGCAGTATTCAATACCGTATCTATTTCAACTATGCTATCAAATGGGTTGAAATCAAAATTGTCAAAAATTAAGTAAGGAGTTATTCCCATTGGTCCTGCATAATACACTCCTGTATCTTCGTAAAGTTCAATTGAGGTGCAAGCACTTGGTCTTGCCCAAGCGTCTAAAATTTGAGTAGTTGGTGTAATGTAATTGGCAAAACTATAGGTGTTTTCAACAAGCACACGCTCTACTCTGTAATTGTTGTTTTGTTCTAAAGGCCAATGATAGGAAATTGGTCCCCAACCATCTCCCACAAAAGCTTTATTGTATTTCAAAGATATGGTATCAATAGCAACAATACTAAAATTAATCAAACTATCGGGATGTACAATTTGCTTGGTTGGGTTTTCTATCATTTGCAATGCGGCTCCAGCGTTCAGTCTGCCCCATCCTGTCAATTCATCGTAGCCGGTAGTATTGAGATCCGTTGCTGATTTTTGCAGTATGTACTCAACATCTTCAACTGAAAGATTTTTAGCACTGTAGCAATCTTTATTGAAATGGCTCAAAAGAAGAGCGGCTACTCCTGTGGCATGAGGTGCAGCAGCGGATGTTATATTAAATCCTTTAAAAGGATAACCACTACTATTTGGCGTTAAATTATCTGTGGTAAAAACAATTTCGTCTGAACCTGGGGCAATTATATCCATATTACCACCATACAATGACCAAAAATCATTTTGATTTTCGTTTGCACTTTGGTTTACTCCGTTTAGCATTGTTGTTCCTTCAGATCCAGATGCTCCAACCGAAATAATCCAATCATCAGGAAAGGATTGTGGAATTAAATCAATATAAGTGGAATCAAAAGGTGCCGGACCGGCCTTACCATTACCCCGAGCAACAACGTTAACTACTCCGCTTTTATAAGAAAAAAGATAAGCTTCACGACACAAATAGCAATTTGGTTCAGCAATTGTGCTAATATTTGGATCTACAATGTCTTCAGGATAATCACCAATAATCATAAATGAATGGTTGCCCACATGAATTCCAAAACCCGGTGCATTATTAAAATAGTCTGGGTCGCCATCTCCATAATAATTACCAGGATATTCCCAATAAGAGCCGACATATCTAGCAGCGTCAACTACACTCGCACATACGTATGAGGCAGGACTCGTACCTAGCCAATTCCATCTAAAATCAATCAAAGAAACTCCCGGTGAACCAATAGTATCGCCACCAGCTATGCCCGCAATTCCATAACCGTTATTTCTTTTTGCTCCAATTATACCTGCGCATGCTGTTCCATGCCCAAATAAATCATTTCCCCATGTATAGTTTGGGTCTTGATAACTATACGTGCCTCCATAAAGAACGTCTAAATCTTCGTGTAAAGAATCTATCCCAGAATCGTGAATTCCTACTTTTATAAAGGGTTTCCCAGTTTCTATTTCCCAAGCCTGATTTATATTTATTCCTGCATTTGGATAAGTCCCGTTTCCGTTCATCGATTGTTGTATTGGAAATTCAGGGTCATTCGTTGAAGTTAACTCTGCTGTAAAGTTTTCGTGAGCATATTCAAACAATTGTTTGTATTCATTCATTTCGCTAATGAATTTTTTCTTATCTACTTGAGCTGGTATTTCTAATTCAAAAGCAGCCCAAAATGGTGGAATGGTAATTTTATTGCCTAATCGAGTAATGGAAATTGTATCCGTTGATTTAAGAAAAGGAAAAATTTTCATTACTTGAAGATTACCTAGTTCTGGATAACTTTGTTCCAAAACAGCTAGCCTTTCTGTACCAATATCATTTAAAACACTTGAAAGATTAGTGGTTAAAACTGATTTGTTATCGATAACTTCTCTATCCAACAAATACCAATGGATTTTTGCTACTATCGTTTGTTGAGAGGATTGAGCACTGCAAATCGAGTTAAACCCACAAAGCGCTAGAGAGAGAGAGAGATAAACAATTTCATAGTTGTAGGTTGTTGGATTCTATCAAATCTATGTAAAAAAATAATACAAAACCAATTTTGTCACAATCAAATTGTTAAATGTTATTTTTCATAAATTGAAATTAAAAGAATTGTCGGTATTTATATTTTCAACAAAAAAGCCCATTCAACTTAATGAACGGGCTTTTCAACTATTGTGTTAACTAATTAATCTTTCAAAATATTTCTTGAAATTATAATTTTCTGAATTTCTGAAGTCCCCTCGTATATCTGTGTGATTTTAGCATCACGCATCAAACGCTCAACATGGTATTCTTTTACGAAACCGTATCCACCGTGAATTTGGATTGCTTCTACCGTTTGTTCCATGGCAACTTTAGATGCATACAACTTCGCCATTGCTGAAGATTGGTCGTAATTTCGTCCCATATCTTTATCAGTCGCTGATTTATATACCAACAATCGAGCTGCCTCAATTTCAGTTGCCATATCAGCCAATTTAAATGCAATTACTTGGTGTTTGTAGATTTCTTTTCCGAATGTTTTTCTTTGTTTAGAATAAGCAGTCGCCAACTCAAAACCTCCAGCTGCAATACCAAGTGCTTGAGCAGCAATACCTATACGTCCACCAGAGAGAACTTTCATGGCAAAAGTGAAACCAAAACCATGTTCACCAATTCTATTTTCCTTCGGAACTTTAACATCATTAAATAACAAAGTATGTGTATCGCTTCCCCGAATTCCAAGTTTATCTTCCTTCGCTCCAACGATGAAACCTTCCATTCCACGTTCGATTATAAATGCATTAATTCCTTTATGACCTGCTTCAACATTTGTTTGAGCAATTACCAAGTAAGTTGATGCTGAAGACCCATTTGTTATCCAGTTTTTCGTGCCGTTTAATAGATAATAGTCACCCATATCAATAGCAGTTGTGCTTTGAGATGTTGCATCTGAACCAGCTTCAGGCTCAGACAAACAAAACGCACCAATTTTCTTTCCGCTGGCTAAATCAACTAAATATTTTTGTTTTTGCTCTTCAGTACCGTACTTCTCAAGTCCCCAGCAAACCAATGAATTATTAACCGATAAACATACAGAAGTTGACGCATCTACTTTTGATATCTCTTCAATTGCCAAAGCGTAAGACAAAGTATCCATGCCACTTCCACCGTATTTTGGATCAACCATCATACCCATAAATCCGAGCTCACCAAGTTGCTTAATTTCCTCTACGGGAAAGCGTTGTTCGTTATCGCGAGCAATTACGCCTGCTTTCAAAACGTTTTGAGCGAAATCTCTTGCTGCTAATTTTACTGCTTGTTGCTCTTCTGTTAATTCAAAATTCATCTGATAATTCGATTTATTATTCACAAATTAGTTGCAAATTTACGTTAATATTTTCATTTGTTACGCTTGTATTAACATGTCAAATTATGAAATTGTTGGATTAATGTCTGGAACCTCCCTTGATGGGTTAGATATTGTTCATGCCACTTTTACGAAAGACAATGGGATTTGGTCTTTTAAGCTCATTAATTCAGCTACTTATGAGTATTCATCGTCGTTAGGTGAAAGATTACATCACGCAAAAGAAAAAACCATATCAGCATTATTAAGTCTGGATAAAGACTTCGGTAAAGAAATGGCTATTTTGGTCAGTAAGTTTATTAGTGAGAAAAAAATAAACATTGAAACCATAGATGCAATTGCGTCACACGGGCAAACTGTCTATCATCAGCCACAGAATGGATTTAGTTACCAAATTGGCTGTGGTAGCACTTTGGCTTATCACACGGGCATCCCAGTCATTAACGATTTTAGAAATAAAGATATTATTGCAGGAGGTCAAGGTGCGCCGTTGGTACCGATTGGAGAAATACACCTATTTAAAGATGAAGCCGATGCTTTTTTAAATCTTGGAGGCTTTTGCAACATGACATATTGCAATAAAAAAGGAGATTGGAAGGCCTTTGATATTTCTCCATGCAATTTGCCTTTAAATAAATTAGCGAAACAAAAAGGAATGAGTTTCGACGAGGACGGTCAGTTATCAAAAAAAGGCACCATTGATTTTTTCCTTTTGGACTTACTTAATCAAATTCCATATTACACGCTAGAACCGCCAAAATCGCTTGGGACAGAATGGTTGGACGAAGAATTTTATCCGTTGATCAAATTTTCAAAAAATACTGAGGATAACCTCGCCACTGTTACTGAACATGTTGCCATTCAGATTGCAAATGCCATAATTGAGAAAGATATTCAACGCTTAATGATAACTGGCGGTGGTGCTTATAACACATTCCTTTTAAACCGGATTCGACATCATTCAACTGTTGAAATAATTTTACCGAGTAAAGAAATAATAAATTTTAAAGAAGCCATTGTGTTTGGGTTCTTAGGTGCGTTATATCTTGATAAAGAACCAAATAATGTTCCATCCGCAACTGGAGCGAGTAAAAAAGTTAACGGTGGAGTCTATCATTGTCCGTAAGTTGAGCAAAAGCACAAAAAAAGAAACCATATCACCCAGATAGTTTATTAAATTTGCGGCTACAATTTAATTCAAGATGAAAGATTTACTTAATAAATTCGAAAACAAACAACCCGAAATCGTTTTTGAATGGAAAGACCCAGAAACCGAAGCAATTGGGTGGGTGGTAATTAACTCTTTACGCGGAGGTGCTGCCGGAGGTGGAACACGCATGAGAGTTGGACTGGATAAAAGAGAAGTAGAATCTTTAGCAAAAACAATGGAAGTGAAATTTACAGTCGCTGGCCCTCCAATTGGTGGTGCAAAGTCTGGAATTAATTTCGATCCAAAAGATCCACGTAAAGAAGGAGTACTTAGAAGATGGTATGCTGCCGTTTCTCCATTATTGAAACATTATTATGGAACAGGTGGTGATTTGAATGTAGATGAAATACACGAAGTAATTCCATTTACTGAAGATTGCGGTGTTTGGCATCCACAAGAGGGTGTTTTCAACGGACACTTCCAACCCCGTGAATCTCAAAAAATTAATAGAATAGGTCAACTTAGATATGGTGTCTTAAAAGTTATTGAAGACACACAATATACACCTAATGCTGCTCGAAAGTTTGTAATCGCAGATATGATTACAGGTTATGGAGTAGCAGAATCTGTAAAACATTTCTACGATATTTGGGGTGGAAAGCTTAAAGGAAAACGAGTAATTGTTCAAGGCTGGGGAAATGTTGGTTCCGCTGGAGCTTATTATTTGGCGCAAGAGGGTGCAATTATTGTTGGTATTATCGACAGAGTTGGTGGATTGATCAATGAAAATGGATTCACTTTCGAAGAAATAAAAGATCTTTTCTTGAAGAAAAATGGAAATGAATTGGTTCATCCAGAAATGATGTCTTTCGATGAAGTAAATGCAAAAATTTGGGATATCAAAGCAGACATATTCATTCCTTGTGCTGCTTCGCGTTTGATAACAAATGACCAATTGATGCGAATGATCAGTTCAGGTGTTGAAGTGATTTCAGCCGGTGCAAATGTACCTTTTGCTGACCCAGAGATTTTCTTTGGTCCTATCGCTGATTACGCTGACGAACATATATCAATCATTCCTGATTTCATTTCTAACTGCGGAATGGCAAGAGTATTTGCGTATTTAATGAGCAACGACTTAGATGGAATTTCTGATGAAGGAATATTTTCAGATACGAGCATGATAATAAAGAAAGCAATGATGAATGCACACAGCAAGAATCCAAGTAAAATTGGCATCGCGAAAAATGCATTTAGTATCGCCTTGGAACAACTAGTTTAATATATTCCGAATCTCAATAAAGTTTATTAAAACTGCTTTTTATCTTCAAAAGAAAAAGTAACATTTGTTTGTAAATTGCTGATTTAATGGTTATTAAGTGATGGAAATTTGCTACAATCTGGTGTTTCAAACAAAAGAAAATATACATTTGAACCGTTAAAAAAACAACATCAAATGGAACTCTCTTTACTCTTTATTTTAATTCTTGGCTATGTTGCTATAACGATTGAGTACAGCTTAAAATCGATAAATTAATTCCAGCGTTGATGATGATGGCGCTTTGCACCAGATAGAATTTGTACTTTTGGCTGAAATTTAAAAAATAAACCATGGAAATTTTTATTGTATCCGTATTCATTCTCGGATATTTAGCAATTACAATCGAACATTCTTTAAAAATCGATAAGCTTATTCCTGCCCTTATTATGATGGCATTGGCTTGGGCTGGTATTGCTTTCGGAATGGAAAATTTTACTACTTGGTTTGACAGTCACAACAGTACGCTTTTGAATATCGCTGATTTAGGACACGAAGAGAGAGGTCATTTAATGGAAAATACATTACTTCACCATTTTGGGAAAACATGTGAGATATTAATTTTCTTGATTGGCGCCATGACCATTGTTGAAATAATAGATCATTTCAATGGTTTTCAAGCAATTAAAAAAATCATTAAAACAACAAGTAAAAAGAAATTACTTTGGATAGTTTGTGGATTGGGTTTCATACTTTCTGCTATTATCGACAACTTGACAGCGACTATCGTTTTAATTACCATCCTTCGTAAAATAATCAAAGACGATGAGCTTAGAATGTGGTTCGCCGGATTGATTATCATTGCTGCAAATGCAGGTGGTGCTTGGTCTCCAATCGGCGATGTTACTACTACGATGTTGTGGATGAACGAAAAAGTAAGCTCTATGAGTTTGATCGAACATTTATTGCTTCCTTCATTAATTTGTTTCGTAATACCAACATTTTTAGCAACTTTCCTCAAACCATTCCAAGGAAACATTCCTTTTGAAGAAGATACAGAGAAGGTTAGTAAACATAGTACGTTGATGCTAATCTTAGGATTGGGTATGATTGTATTTGTACCTATTTTCAAAACGGCAACTCACCTTCCACCTTATGTAGGTATGATGCTATCGCTTGGGATTGTATCTTTAGTTGCAGAATACGTTAGTAATAGACAATTTAGCATTACAGAAGTTGAAAGCCATGATCACGTGCACGGACCGACATTTGGTGCTTTATCACGAATCGAATTACCAAGTATCCTATTCTTTTTAGGTATCTTAATGACAGTTGCAGCTTTGGAATCGTTAGGTTTAATTTTCCAATTTGGACAAAGCGTTAACGCAAAAATTCCTGAAGAGACATTCGTTATGTTAATGGGAGTTGGATCAGCAATAATAGATAATGTTCCTTTAGTTGCAGCCTCTATGGGTATGTTCCAGGAACCTATGGACGCGGAAGTTTGGCACTTTATAGCATATGCAGCCGGCACAGGAGGTAGCATGTTAATCATTGGTTCTGCTGCAGGTGTAGTTGCCATGGGAATGGAAAAAATATCATTTTTCTGGTATTTACGAAACATTTCATGGCTAGCAGCCGTAGGATACCTAGTTGGAGCTGGAGTATTTATACTATTCCATTAGTGCTCTTAATAAATTTGAAATAGAAAATAAAAAATATAACCAAGCGTTTATAAATTATGAGTTTAACTTATTTACTTCAAGTAACTGGCATCGCGGACACAGCAGCGAACGCAGTTGAAACTATGGGGACAAAGGAGCAATCTCTTTGGACTATAGTCGCACGATCAAGTGTTGGATTTGGATTGTTCATTAACATCGCACTGGCATTAATGCTTGGTTACGCTGTTTTTGTCTTCGTTGAGCGTTTCTTAGCTTTAAGAAAAGCCTCTAAAGAAGAAGATGATTTCTTAGCCAAAATCAAAGAATACCTTACAGAAGGTAAAATTGACCAAGCCAAAGATTACTGTACTCGCTCCACTTCTCCATCTGCGAGAATGCTTGAAAAAGGGATCGGTAGAATCGGTAAACCTATCGAAAGTATTGCAGCTGCCATCGAAACTACAGGAAAATTGGAAGTACTTCGTTTAGAGCAACGTTTGTCATTTTTGGCAACAGCAGCCGGCGCAGCTCCAATGATTGGTTTCTTGGGTACAACTATCGGTATGGTTGTTGTATTTATTGACCTTGAAAATGCAACGGCATTAGAAATTAAAACAATTGCACCAGGGATTATGACAGCAATGGTAACAACAGTTGCTGGTTTGATCGTTGGTATCGTTTCTTTTATGGGTTACAATTACTTAGTTGGACGTATTGGTAAAGTTGTTTACCAAATGGAAAACGCGGCTATGGAATTCATGGATTTATTGAACACACCAGGAAAATAAATTATGGACTTAGGATCAAGAAATAAAATCAAGGTTGAAGGCGGAATGGCGTCCATGACGGACTTGGTCTTCCTTTTGCTGATATTCTTCATCATCATGAGTTTGATGTCGAATAACCAAACCCCTTTGGATTTACCAAAATCAGATGAGTCATTGAAACCAGACCAAAATCCGGTTACAGCAACTGTTATGATTACCAAAGACAACAAATACGTTGTCCTTCCAGGTGGATCTTTGGATAAACCTATGGAATTTGATGAAATCAAGGAATTGGCAGGTCAAGCAGTAATGAATTCAGGAGAATTTAAATTAAAAGTAGCTGGACACCGAGAAGCATCTTATGAAGCTGTATTTAAGGTATTGGCTCTGGCTCAAGCAAATGAGTGGGACCCAGTAATTGCTTACAACAAGTAATATATGTCATCTTTTCCAATAGCAGATAAAAAAGACGAGCAAATAGGACTAATTGGTTCTGCTGTTGCTTTGCTTTTTCTGTTTATGATATTAATGTTGGTTACTTACCAAATCGCGGATCCAAAACCAGAACCATTTCAGCAAGCTGCTCAAACAGAATTGGAAGAATTGGAATTGGAAAATCTAAAAGTTGATGTTGGTGGCGGAAGTGAAGGTACTCCATCGGATGAGCCAGTTACGAAACCACAACCAGAAACGCAACAAATCCTTACTAAAAAGAACAATCCGACAACGAAAACAACCACAGGAAAAGGAACAAAAAATACTTCTCCCAATTCCAAAAATGACCCGTCTAATTCAACAAAATCTGATAACCCTTTTGGAACAGGTGGAAGTGGTGATCAAGGAAGTGGAAGCGGTAAGTTTGGAAATGACAGTGGTACTGGAAGCGGCAATGGTCCCGGCGGAACTGGAGATGGAGCAGGACGAATTAGACTTGTCGACCCAGTTGATGACATTGTTTCCGATGATAATCATAGAATTAACCTGCGTTTAACTATAAATGCTGAAGGAAATGTTATCGATGTAATAAATATTGCGGCTCAAACAACAACTGCTGATCAAAGAATTATAAATCAAGTAATTGCCGCTACAAAAAAACAAGCGAAATACAGTAAGAAACCCGGCGCTGGTCCTGAGATTGTTTTCATTACCCTACATCTAAGTGCAATCTAAAATATATTCCGAAACAATCGATTGGCTGTTTCAGCGTTTTCCTTCCTATCAAAATATTGGAGCTTCGGCTTACAAGCCAGGATTGGATAATGTTCTTAAACTTTGCACAGCTTTCGATAATCCGCAAGAAAAACTCAAATTTATTCATGTTGCAGGCAGTAACGGAAAAGGCTCAACTTGTTCTATTCTCGCTTCATTTTTAACGGAAAGCAAGCTTAAAACTGGCTTATTTACCTCACCTCACCTTGTTGATTTCAGAGAAAGAATCCGCGTGAATGGAGAAATGATTTCTGAAAACGATGTTATTTCTTTTTGTGAAATAATACTTTCCCTCCCACTCGACTTTGAGCCTTCATTTTTTGAAATCACCTTTGTGATGGCATTAGTTCATTTTGTGAAAATGGAATGTGAAATATGTGTAATTGAAACGGGGTTAGGCGGAAGATTGGATGCGACGAACATTATTAATCCACTGTTATCTATAATCACAACTATTAGTCTTGAGCACACCAATTTCTTGGGGAATACACTACATGAAATTGCTTTTGAAAAGGCAGGAATTATTAAAAAAAATGTGCCTGTTATTATAGGACATAAAAATCCGTTAACCGAACCTGTTTTCCGTAATAAAGCCATTAAAGAAAATGCTAAAATTGAATTTACGGAAGATCAACGCTGCCCGCTTCCAGATTTATTCCCTCTTTTGGGTCAATACCAAAAGAAGAATTATCAAACCGCCGTTCACGCCATAGCGTTCCTTTCCAAGTATTTCACCTTAGGAATAACTCAAATGGACGATGCATTATTGAACCTCACTAAAAACACCGGATTTCAAGGTCGTTTGCAGGTTGTGCAAGAAAATCCAAGAGTAATATTCGATGTTAGCCATAATGCAGAAGGAATTGAAGCTACTTTAAATTACTTAGAACGTGAATTTGGCACATTAAAAATTATCTATGGTTCGAGTTTAGATAAAAACTTTGATGAAATTTTCTCTTTTTTCTCGCCTAAAAACAGCTACTTTTTCACTGAATTTAGCAATGTACGCTCCGCAAAGATTGAGGTTTTAGAGAATTATTCAAAAAAATTCAACTTAAATTCAACTTTTTTTTCAGATCCAAAACTAGCACTTTTAAAGGCTAAAGAACTGTCAAACAATACAGAAACGATTGTTGTTTTTGGAAGCTTCTTTTTATTGCATGATTTTTTGAAATAATTTTTCGGTTTTTCGATTGTCATTAAAAAAAAGCAAGTTATATTTGCACTCTCGTTTTAAGAAAGCAATTACTTAAAGCGAGTAACATTAGATTACATTTGGGAGTTTAGCTCAGTTGGTTTAGAGCATCTGCCTTACAAGCAGAGGGTCGGGGGTTCGAATCCCTCAACTCCCACAAGACAAACCCAGTAACCGAAAGGCTTTACTGGGTTTTTTATTGGTTCAAGCTTTTCTGTAAAACATACTGATTTTGACCAAAAATGGGGTGAAAATGGCAAAATGTGTGCAAATTGTGTGCGAATTTTTGCATCATACAATGCCATAATTTTATCCAAAATGGCAACATTAAAACTAGCTCTAGATATGCGTAGAGCCAAGAAGAATGGGAGCAAGTCATAAATCTGTAGAGATAAAAAAACAAAAATGTTTTAGGTATAAAGTCAATCGACAAAGAAAGAAATCAACTTTTGCAAAGTGAAATCTGAAAACTTTATTTCAGTAGATACAAACTGCACTTTCCGCCTTCAGTAGTAAAATTATAACTATCTATTACGAGACCTGTTTCTCTTTTAACGATTAGACTATGGACTGCTGAACTTACTTTTCCCATATTAAATTCAACCGTTAAAACTTCGGGCGAATCACAATTAGGCGAGACATTTGAATACTGTCCACTAGAAATAGTGCCAACATTGTTGCCATCTACAAAATAAGTCAATGTAATAATACTGTCAGCGGTATATTCTTGTGCTTTTACACTATCAAACCAAATCCCTACACTGCCTTCGTACGTGCAGGATTCATCGTTTTTTTTCGCTTCTTTTTCAAAATTCATAGCGTTTTGATCTGTACATCCTAATTTCTTACAGGAGAATAAACAGATGGAAAGTAAAAGGACGGAAAGGATAACATTTATTTTCATGATGGAAAATTACAACTTAAATCAAAAAGATGCAATTCGATTAATCTTGTGATTGGCTTAATTCTTCTCAACTGCGCAGAAATGCATTGGTTTTAATGGCTCAAATTTATAGCGAATTTGCAAGGCAGGCACAGCCCGATCGCCCAATTTTGGATTTTACAAAAATGTTAGAGCAAAAAAAAAGTCCAAGAATAAACTTGGACTTTTTGGCGGAGAGTGAGGGATTCGAACCCCCGGTAGGTTGCCCTACGTCGGTTTTCAAGACCGGTGCATTAAACCAGCTCTGCCAACTCTCCGCGGCAAAAGTACTAATACTTTGAATACTGACAAGTGTATGATGAAATAAAATTTAAACTAATATTTAACGGTCTGATTTTCTTAAGCTTTCAATCCGCGGATTCATCCATTTAAGACTTTATATCTACATGTATAATTGGAAATATCCTACATTTCGTATTTTTACAGTTAAACTTTTAAGAAATGAAAATTGTTATCGTTTGTCTTTCTGTTCTTCTCTTCTCTTTTAGCGGCCTGACTCAAAGTCAAAAACTAAAAGTTTACTTAGATACAAAACAGTTTTACGAACCTTCAACTGGAAACTTTATTGAAATCAACTTTCAGTTTGTCGGTCCTTCAATTTCCTACAAAGGTGTTGAGCATGGCTTAAAAGGAGAATTAGCAATAATTTTGGAAATCATTCAAGAATCGGACACCTTAATTAGTGATGCATTTCGATTGGAGACACCATTGATGCGGGATAGCATCGTGGAGGATTTTTATGATATTCGTAGATTTTCTTTAGCTCCTGGGAATTACAAGCTCTATCTTCAAATATTTGATCTGAATAAGGACGATGATGCTATAGTAGGTAATATGAAATTTACAATTGAAGATAAATCCGAAAACATTTGTTTTGGAGATATTCAAAATGTAGAATATGCAAGTCAAGGGGATCAATCTAGTGCTTTCTTTAAATCAGGTTTTGACATTGTTCCAAGATTATCGAATTATTACCCAGAACAATTGACTGCTCTCCCCTATTATACTGAAATCTATAATTCGGAACGACTAGGGATTCCAGAATTTGGCGTGAAGGAAACTATTTTTAGTGCCGATACAAAAATTGAATTAGAAGAGTACTCAAAAATTTATCGCTATAAATCTAACAAAGTAGTATCCGTATTGCGTCAAATTAATATCAAAGAATTGCCAAGTGGCAACTATTATCTTTCGCTATCCATTATCGATAATAAAATGGAGGCTATAAGTGAAAAAATATATTTCTTTGAAAGAACGAACAATGAATCTTTTGTTTTAAATGATAACCTGGCTTTAGATCCTGCATTTGAAAAAAGTATTCCAAAAGATAGTATCCCCTTCTTCTTGGCAAGTTTGCTTCCTTTAGCAAAAGGAGAATCGGCATTAACTATTTTGAATAGCTTGAAAGAAAAAAATGATGAAAAGTCATTGAAATTGATTCAATCGTTTTGGCTTTCTGCAAGTAGAGCAACTGCCTATGAAAGCTGGTTGAAATATAAACAACAAGTTATTTATATTGAGAAACTCTACTCGAATACCTTTTTGAGAGGATATGAGTCGGATAGAGGTCGGGTTTATTTACAATATGGGGCGCCGACCAATGTAATGGCTCGTGATGCATCGGTTTCTGAATTACCCTATGAAATATGGCAATATGATAAAATAGAGCGGTTTTCAAACAAACGATTCGTATTTTACAACCCCGACCTAATCGCTAATAATTATAGACTGTTACATTCCGATTTGATAGGAGAACCAAAGAATCTAAATTGGTCTGTTGCCTTGCAAGTGCGAAATGCATTTAATGGAGATACAGACAGTCAAAATAAAAGTACCCCTGATTACTTTGGTGGACAGAGTAACGATTTATTCCGTCAATATTAATAATCAAGCAAGGTTTTGAATCAACTTTCCATTGTCATTCTAAATTATAACGGTCGTAATTTTTTAGAAAAATTTTTACCAACTGTAATTGAATACAGTGATGGCCATGAGGTTGTTGTAGCTGACAACATGTCTACAGACGATTCTGTCGTCTTCCTAAAAGAAAATTTTCCAGACATTCGATTTATTCAAAATAACGAAAACGGCGGATTTGCGCGCGGTTACAATGAAGTATTAAAGCAAATTGATAGTGAATTTTATTTGCTTCTAAACAGCGACATTGAAGTGACACCAAATTGGCTATCCCCGCTTTTAGAAGCAATGAAAGATGAAACAGTAGCTGGATGTCAACCCAAAATACTTGCCTACCATGATAAAACTAGATTTGAACACGCTGGTGCTTCTGGAGGATTCTTGGATAAAGATTACTTCCCCTTTTGTAGAGGCAGAATACTTGAAAAAACGGAATCGGACCTTGGTCAATATGACGACGAAATAGAAGTATTTTGGGCCACAGGTGCGGCGCTAATGATAAGAAGTGAATTATATCATAAAATAGGCGGTCTTGACGAAGACTTTTTCGCACACATGGAAGAAATAGATCTTTGTTGGCGACTAAAAAAACAAAATTATCGTTTTAAAGCTGTTCCAAAATCAGTTGTATATCACATTGGGGGGGGAACTCTGCCCTACACCTCGCCGTTTAAAACCTACTTGAATTTTAGGAATAGTTTGTTTATGCTCATTAAAAACCATGAAGGTTGGCTATTTCCAAAGTTGTTTTTCCGTCTTATTTTAGACGGAATAGCTGCGGCGCGTTTTTTAATTCGAGGAGAGCGTCAACAATTTGCGAGTATTTTCAATGCGCATATCTACACTTACAAGATATTCAATAAAATGTTGGCAAAAAGACGTCTGATTCGCGAAAACAGCACGGTATTCAATACTGTCGGACTCTATAAAGGAAGTATACTTTGGCAAAGATATGTCCGAAAAAATGATCAGTTCAAGAAATTACCTCAAAGTAAATTCTATAAATTTTGATTACAAAAATAAAGTAAGGCCAGTCGATAACTTTCCATTCCTAATCCAAGAATACACCCAACACAAACTGGGGTCAACATTGATTCATGTCTGAAAGACTCGCGATTTGTTATGTTCGACAAATGAACTTCAAGTACAGGAGTTGAAATGCCAGAAATTGCATCTCTTATGGCAACACTTGTATGTGTATACCCTCCAGCATTTATAACAATAGCATCGGCTTTTGTATTCTGCAGTTTATTAATTAATTCACCTTCTACGTTCGATTGGTCGTATTCAATCTCACAGTCAAATTCATTTTGCCATTGTTTTAAAGCTTGTTCAAATGTAATATTCCCGTATATTTCGGGTTGTCTTTGACCAATTAAGTTTAAATTCGGACCATTCAGTATCAATATTCTCATTCCATGTCTAATTCGGAACGCTATATTAAGCAATTTGTCGCTTACTTGAAAATCGAAAAAGGTTTAGCTGAAAATTCAATTTTCGCTTATCAACGCGATGTCCAAAAACTCATCTCTTTTTGTACTTCCGAAAAAAAAGAAATTATTGACTTAAAATATAGCGATTTAAACCACTTTGCGGGTTTATTATACGACCTCGGATTAAACCCAAGGAGTCAAGCAAGAGTAATAAGTGGTATTAAACAATTTTATTCTTTTTTGATACTTGACGACATTATTTCAGTAGACCCAAGTGAAAATCTGGAGCTCCCCAAATTGGGACGGAAACTACCTGAAGTTTTAAGTATAGAAGAAATTGACGCACTAATTGATGCAATTGACTTAAGTAAACCAGAAGGACAGCGGAACAAAGCCATTTTGGAAACTTTATACAGTTGTGGACTTCGGGTATCTGAACTAACCAATCTTAAATTTGCGGACTTGTATTTCGATGAAGGTTTTATTCGAGTTATTGGAAAAGGAAATAAACAGCGTTTAGTTCCATCGAGTCCGACCGTCGAAAAAGAGATTAATTTTTACAAAACTACTACAAGAAACCATTTGAATGTAGTGAAAGGAAGTGAAAATATAGTTTTCTTAAATCGTCGAGGCGCTCAATTGACCCGAGAAATGATATTTACCATTATTAAAAATCTGGCCAAAGAAATTGGATTGACGAAGAAAGTTTCACCTCATACTTTTCGTCATTCTTTCGCTACACATCTATTGGAAGGTGGAGCAAATTTAAGAGCTATCCAAGAAATGTTAGGACATGAATCTATAACGACCACAGAAATTTATACTCACTTGGATCAGTCCTATTTAAGAGAAGCAATCCTAAGTTTCCATCCTAGAAACATGAACTAATTTATTTTATTTCGGATTTTACGAAAAAATGAATCCAAATTACCTTCGACAATGCATACAAATACGGGCCTAATAAAAAACTAGTAATTGCTATTAGTAAGATTGGCCACCAAACGCTTAAACTCGGAAGAAAAAGAGTAAAACTTAAGTAAATAGTGACAAAAATTGCCACTCCTAGTCCATAAGAAACGTATAATGCTCCAAAGTAAAATCCAGGTTCTCTTCTAAAATCCAAATCACATTTTGGACATTTTAGATGCGTTTTACCAGCGTTTTTAAGATCGTAAGGGCTTGAAACAAAGAATTCTCCCTCCTCACATCTAGGGCATTTCATTTGCAAAATACTTCGCAGTTTGGATTTTGACATTGTAGATGATATTGAATAGTTCGACTTTACTTGCTGAGAATTGCAATCAAAATCATTGATTTTACACAAATTTATACAAATTATTAAGAATCTACCTCAATTTCTCTAACAAGAATACCTACTTTTGGACAGGATATGATGAACCGTTGGATACAAAAATTATGGCCCAAACATGCGCAAAATTTCTGGTGCATGGTTTTATTATCGACGCTCGCGCTATTCTTAATTCGAATTCTATTTTTCTTTGTTCATCAGGTTGCTTTTAAAGAAGTTAGTGTCTCAGATTGGTTAGCCGGAATTTGGTTTGATTTAATTACGATCTGCATTATCTTTTTCCCGTATGCTATAATTCATTTCTTACCACTACCTCATCGAAACAATAGAATCTACAAAATCTGGACGTACTTATATTTTATCTTAGCTAACGTTTTACTGATAGGGCTAAATCTTATCGATATTGAATACTTCAAATACACAGGTAAAAGATCAACAAGTGATTTAATTTCCATGACTACAACGGGCAATGATATGTCCCAGTTAATTGGAACTTTTCTTGCGCAATTTTGGTGGTTAGTCTTGTTATTCGGTGTAATGATTAGCGGATTGATTTGGCTATTAAAAAAAGTCCACGGAAAAGAGGTCCTAATGACGAAAAAAGACATCATTCCTCACTTTATAGTTCTAATTTTCTCATTAGCCATAGTTGTAGTCATTGGGCGTGGAGGACTTGGTTTACGACCAGTTGGCATCATTGAAGCGGCTCGATTTACGAAACCGAGCAACACGGCCCTAGTGTTAAATACAGCTTTTACAATGTTAAAGTCATATGGAGCTGAAACATTACAACCTGTTGAATTCTTTTCAGAATCAGAAGCAAATAAACTATTCTCACCTATAAAAACATCAAAACCTGCTAATCTTTTATCCGACAAGTCTAATGTTGTCATCATCATTTTGGAAAGTTTTGGAAACGAATGGCTTGCGTTCAATAATCCCGATTTACAGAAGACCTATACTCCTTTTTTAGATTCATTGGCTTCTGAAAGCATGTTTTTTGAAAACGGTTATGCCAATGGAAAAAAATCGATTGAAGCCGTACCAGCGATCATTTCCTCCATACCGAGTTTAATGAATAACCCATATATTTCTTCAAGTTATGGAAATAATGGAATAAAATCATTGGCTAACATTCTTAAAGAGGAAGGCTACAGCTCTGGATTCTATCATGCTGCTACAAATGGTTCAATGCGTTTCGATGGATTCGCTGCTCAAGCAGGATACGAAAATTATTATGGCCGTTTCGAATACAATAATGATGATCATTTTGATAAAACTTGGGGCATATTAGATGAATATTTTAACCCATGGTCTGCAAAACAAATGAGCCAATTAAAAGCACCATTTTTTGGAACATTATTTACGATTTCCTCTCATCATCCTTATTTTATTCCTGCCGATAGAAAAAAAGATGTTATTCATGGGCCTGAACCAATATGTGCAAGTATAAGCTACGGCGATTATTCTCTTCGTAAGTTTTTTGAAGAAGCAAGAAAACAACCTTGGTATAAAAACACTTTATTCGTTATTTGTGCAGATCACACACCATCTACCACTTCAGCATATTTTAGTCAAAGGGACCAACTTTATAGAATTCCAATCCTTTTTTATGAACCAAACGGGAAATTACCAAAAGGAAAAAGAAGTGAAATTTTCCAGCAATTGGACATTCTCCCTACCGTTTTGGACTTGTTGAATCTGGAGCAAAAGTACTATGCTTTTGGTAATTCAATATTTCAAAAAGGTGAGCGCGAGGCATTAACTTATTTAGAAGGTATTTACTACTATTTTAACAAACCATTTATGATTTCTTTTTCTGGCAACAATCCATTAAATATGTATAGTCTAGCTGATAAAAGGGAAATGACCAAAGATGAGAAAGACGATATGACGCCAGAGTTCAACTTAAAAGTGGATCGATTGAAAGCTATTATTCAACGATATAACCACGATTTGATTAATAATCAAACCCGTGTTAAATGAAAAGAAAAATTCGTTTTATCGTCAATCCGAAATCTGGAGTTCAAAAAAAGTATGATTTCCCTGCTTTAATTGAAAAGCACATTGACAAAACGCAATTCTATTTTGATATTGCACACACCGAATACAAAAAACACGCGAAAACGCTTGCAGAAGACGCAGCTAAAGAAGGTTTTGATATTGTTTGCGTCGTTGGTGGTGACGGTTCTGTTCACGAAGTAGGAACGGCCCTAATTGGGACGAAAACTACGCTAGCAATAATTCCCGCTGGATCCGGCAATGGATTGGCTAGACATTTAAACATTCCCATGGATTACGTTGAGGCAATTCAAACCATCAATAATGGGAAGCAAGAAAAGATGGACACGGTATTAGTCAACGACAAAGTATTTTTAAATGTTGGTGGTTATGGATTCGATGCAGCAATCGCAAAAGGGTTTGAAAACCACGTAAGAAGAGGTTTTTGGGGATATGTTAAACTTGTTTCTCAGCAATGTTTTGGTTATAAATCAACGCTATTTTCGATTGAGATCAATGGAGAGAACAGAGAAGAGAAATTATTTCTTTGCACAATAGCCAATGCGAATGAATACGGCAATGGTTTTTGTATTTCCCCTAATTCAAGTGTAAAGGACGGCGTAATTGAATTATGCATGATGAAACCTTTTAATCTTCTCTTGTCACCTTTTGTTATCTATCGGTTTTTTAAAAAAACCAATGACAAAAGTCGATATATGGAAATTGTACCTTTTCAAAAAGCACGGATTACACTTCACTCACCGATTGCACATTACGATGGTGAACCTTTTGATGTTCGAAAGGAATTGAACATTGAAGTAATGCCAAATAGTCTTCATATCTTAATTAATAAAAATAGTCATGTCAAATAAATGGAATATCGAAAATATCATTCAAACTTTGGATAAATTATCTGAAACTGCGAAACCTGAATGGGGTCAAATGACAGCTCAACGAATGGTTGAACATTTGACCGATACGATTAATATGGCTAATGGAAAAAACCCTCAAGAATTGGCCATTCCTGAAGAGAAAATCGAACGAATGCAGCATTTTCTTGAGACTGATAAGCCGATGGCCCGAAATATCGAAGTTCCTTTTGCCGGTAAGAATGTTGTTTTAAGAAATGATGAACTACCCACAGCAATTGATGAACTCGTTGATGAATGGTTATTATTTGAAGACATCTTTGAAAGCAACCCTGGACACAATGCTGTTCACCCTTTTTATGGTGCATTGAATTATCGTCAATGGATGTTGTTGAACGACAAACATTTAAATCATCATTTTGAGCAATTCGGATTGATTTAAATAAGAAATATTTTACATTTAAGCTTTAAATAAAAAGTCCCCTGTTCGTTTTTGAACAGAGGACTTTTTTATTCATTCGGTATTCGTAATTTTGAATAATGAAATTTTATTTACTCTCCTTATATATATGTCTGAATATTTTGGTATTCGGTCAATTTAATTTTGAATATTCCACTGAAATTCAAATCTCGAAAAATGGGTCAATTTTTAAAAATCCATGGGCTGGTGGTATCAACTACGCTCAATTTTCGGAAATCGATTATGACTTTGATGGTGATATGGATTTGTTCGTTTTTGACCGAACGAACGACAATATCAAGCTATTTCAAAATATTTTAAACGGATCTAATAGAGAATATCAAATAGTTTATAACGGCCGATTCTTATTCCCAACTGGTTTGAGATACCGAGTTTTCATGGCTGATTATAACTTGGATGGTAAAAATGACATTTTCACTTATGGCATAGGCGGAATTAAAGTCTATAAAAATACGGGGAATAGCACCTTAGGACTTCAATGGGAACTTGTAACTGATTTATTGTATTCCCAATTTCCGTTTTCTTATGACAATCTATATGTTAGCTCATCAGATATCCCGGCAATAAGTGATATTGATAGCGATGGTGATTTGGATATTTTGACTTTCAGCTTAGGAGGCTCTCACTTAGAATATCATAAAAATTTGAGTCAAGAAACTTATGGTCATTCTGATTCTTTAATATTTGAATTGAGAAATCGTTGTTGGGGTTTGTTTGCTGAAGATCCAAATAACAGCGCAGTTATCCTCAATGATCCTAATGCACCATGTGGAACTGGAAATGTTTCTAATCCCGAATTTGATGATAAACCTGTAAATCCAAAATTACACACAGGCTCTTCAATTCTAGCCATTGATTTTGATAATAACGGTGTCAAAGACTTGCTTTTAGGTGATGTCTCTTCCGCAGGACTCGTAAAATTAATTAATGGCGGATCTTCTCCAAATACAAATTCTGCCATGACTTCCATGGAAATGAATTTCCCGAGTAATTCGACTCCTGTTCAGTTGCAAATATTTCCTGCCGGATTTTATTTGGATGTTGATTTTGATGGTAAAAAGGACTTACTCGTTGGTGCAAATGCAAAAAATGCTTCTGAAAACGAGAAAAGTGTCCATTTCTATAAAAATACAGGACAAAACAACCAACCTAATTTTGTCTTTCAACAGACTGATTTCCTTCAAAGTGGCATGATAGAGCATGGAACAGGAAGTATTCCACTATTTTTTGATCAAAATAACGATGGTAAAAAAGACTTGGTTGTTGCCAATTTCTTTCGCTATAAGGCGGTTTTGGAAAAAGAAAGTTCTTTGGCGATTTACCGAAATACAAGTTCAGGACCAACAACTGAATTCACATTTATCGACGATGATTATTTGAACCTTACACAACTAAACCTAGGATTTCGATCTATACCAACCTTTGGCGATTTAGATGGTGACGGAGACGATGATATGATACTTGCTCGTGAAAACGGCAATTATATGTATTTCCAAAACATTGGAACAACTGGAAATGCTGTTTTCGCGACACCTGTTCAACCTATAATGACTTCCAATAATATGGTTATCAACGAAGAAACACTTTCTTTTCCTCAATTATATGATTTGGACAATGATGGATTGCTCGATTTAATTATCGGCAAACGGTCAGGTGAATTAATTTTCTTTAAAAACACGGGTAGCGCCTCTAATTTTTCGTTTACGAAAGTGAACGATCATTTGGGAAATGTGGATATCTCAACCTTAACATCTCCAGATGGTTATGCTGCACCTCATTTTTTTAAATTCAACAATGAAACACATCTTTTCTTGGGTGCTTTTGATGGAAAGCTACACTATTATAAGAACATTGATGGAAATTTAGACCTTGATTCTTCGTTTACTTTTCACGCTGATAATTTCTTAAATATCGATGTAAATGGATACAGCTCTTTTTATGTCAACGATATAGATAATGACGGGTTTTTAAACTTATTTGTCGGAACAGATCTTGGAGGCTTGCTACATTTAGAAATTGACCCGAACAGCACCTCTGGAATTGAAGAAAAGAAAGAAAACGAATTGCTGATTTATCCAAATCCATCGGATGGAACATTCTATATTCATGAAAATTCCTCAAAAATTAATAATATCCAGATTTTTAATTCACTCGGTCAACAAATTAATTTTCAGTTAATCTCGATAAATTCAAAAAACAGCATCACATTAGATAATACAGGAAAAGGAGTTTATTACGTTCGAGTTACATTTGAAGATAATTCTATTGGTCAAAAACGAATTATTGTTTTAAAATAAATTAAAATTCAATAATCCGATGAATTCCAATCTCACTCCGAAATAACTCAGGTCTCTTTTCAAATAAACCAAAAATAGAGCTTCCACTGCCAGACATGGATGCATAATCTGCGCCATGATCGTAGAGTTGCGTTTTCAATAATTCCAATTCTGGATGTTTCGGGAAAATCGAAATTTCAAAGTCGTTTTTTAGGTTTTCTCGCCAATAGGAAAAATTCATTTTTTTCAATTCTTCCCAATCAAATTCCGTTTCCTTTGGTTGAACACCAGAATAAGCTTCGGCTGTGCCAATGTGAATTTGCGGATCAATTAAGTAGATGAATTTACCCTTCAGGTTTAAATCAAATGTTTTTAAAACTTCACCTTTTCCAGTTGCCAATTGAGGTACATTTGCAATAAAGAATGGACAATCACTTCCTAATTTACCGGCCATTTCACGCAGTTTACCATCAGTTATTTCCAACTGAAAGTAGTCCTTCAACCCTTTCAAAACAAAAGAAGCGTTAGCAGAACCTCCGCCTAGACCTGCGCCCATGGGAATTGTTTTCTGAAGAATAATTTTCACATTGGGTATATCATATTCCAACTTCATTAAATTGAAGGCTCTCCAAATTAAATTGTCCTCAAGCTTTCCTGCTATTTCTTTTCCAATAACTTGAAATGAAAATTTGTCTGCTAGCAAGATTTCAATTACGTCAGAAAAAGGAATAGGATATTTTAACGAAGCAATGGAATGATAGCCATCTTCTCGCTCATTTAAAATGAAAAGTCCTAAATTTATTTTAGCAGTTGAAAACAATATCATACAACAAAAGTACTATAAGCGAAGTATTTTTGTAACTTTCGCTCCTCAAATATATAATTTATATGGCAACGTATTTAGACTTTGAAGAACCCCTTTTAGAGTTAGAAGATCAAATTGAGCAAACAAAAGAAATAGGCGCATCGACTGAAGTTGATATGGCCGACAAAATTAAAGAGCTTGAGAAAAAATTAAAGGCGAAAACCAAAGAGATCTTTTCAAATCTCACACCTTGGCAACGCGTACAACTTTCACGTCACCCTGAGCGACCATACACGTTGGCGTATATCGAAGCCATGACGAATGGTAAGTTTCAAGAATTACATGGTGACCGTAATGTTAAAGACGACAAAGCAATGGTTGGTGGATTCGGCGATTTGAATGGTCAAACAGTCATGTTTATCGGTCAGCAAAAAGGTGTTAACACTAAAATGCGCCAGTTCCGAAACTTTGGCATGCCAAATCCAGAAGGATATCGTAAGGCTTTACGATTAATGAAATTAGCTGAGAAATTCAACAAACCAATTGTAACTTTAATTGACACACCGGGAGCTTATCCAGGATTAGAAGCTGAGGAACGTGGACAAGGTGAAGCAATCGCTCGAAACATCTACGAAATGATGCGTTTGAAAGTTCCAGTAATTTGTATCGTAATTGGTGAAGGTGCATCTGGTGGTGCATTGGGAATTGGAGTTGGAGACAAAGTGGTCATGATGGAAAACACATGGTATTCTGTTATTTCCCCAGAATCTTGTTCTTCTATTCTTTGGCGTTCTTGGGAATACAAAGAAGTAGCAGCGGATGCTTTAAAACTCACTTCAGTTGATATGTTGAAAAACAAAATCATCGACGATGTTATTAAAGAGCCAGCAAACGGAGCACATCGCGATCCTGAAGCTGCATTTAGCGCTGTAAAAAAAGCAATTTTAGGCTACATTAAAGAATTAGAACCAATCGCTCCAGAAAAAAGAATCAACGATCGTATCGAGAAATTCAATAAAATGGGTGTTTGGAAATAACACTAAACGATTATAAATCAATTAAAAAAATCCGATTTGATCATTCAAATCGGATTTTTTGTACCCAGTTGTAATTTTTCAAGGCCTCCAACGTCTCATTCAATGTATTCAATGTATCTTTCGGTGTGAGTAAAAAAATCGTAATTATTGGTAATGGAATTTCGGGCATTACCGCAGCTCGAGAAATTCGGAAAAAATCTGGCTTCGAAATCGTTGTGATATCTGCTGAAAGCGAATACTTTTTTTCTAGAACGGCATTGATGTACGTGTTTATGGGTCATATGCGCTTCGAAGATATCCAACCTTATGAAAATAATTTCTGGGAAAAAAATCGAATTCAATTGGTCTTCAATAAAGTGGAAACCATTGATTCTACTCACAAAACTGTTCAACTGCAATCAGGTGAATCGGTTCAGTATGATGATTTGATTATTGCAACTGGATCTAAATCAAATATTTTTGATTGGCCAGGCACGCACTTTAAAGGCGTCCAAGGAATGTATTCCAAGCAAGATTTAGAAAAACTAGAAAATCGTTCTTCAAAAATTAAAAAAGCTGTTATAATTGGTGGTGGTTTGATTGGTATTGAATTAGCGGAAATGCTTCTAACAAGAGGTGTTGAGGTTCATTTTTTAGTTCGAGAAACAAGATTTTGGAATGGAATCTTGCCCGATGAAGACGCCGATTTTATCGGTAAACATATTAAACTTCACCATGGATTGCACATGCACTATGAAGATGAATTGGCGGAAATTTTTGGCGACGAAAATGATGAGGTAACAGGAATTGAAACTAAAAAAGGATTGAAAATTGATGCGCAATTCGTCGGGTTGGCGGTTGGAGTCTCTCCTAATATTTCATTCCTTGAAAACAGTTCAATTGAAATTGACAGAGGGATTTTAGTGAATGAATATCTAGAAACTTCTGTAGAAAATATATACGCTATCGGTGATTGTGTACAAATGCGACAAGCAATTGGTAAACGTCGCCCTATCGAGCAAGTCTGGTATACTGGGCGAATGATGGGCGAAACTATTGCAGAAACTATTTGTGGAAAACGCTCAGCTTACAAACCGGGCAACTGGTTCAATTCGGCTAAATTTTTCGACCTTGAATATCAAACATACGGTTGGGTTTTTGCGCAACGAGATGAAACGGAAGCTGAATTCATCTGGAAGGATGCAAAGAAAGAACGCATGTTGCATTTTGTTTTTGACAAGAAATCAGAAAAGCTAATTGGTGTAAATTGCTTTGGAATTCGCCTGCGACATGAACTATTGGATACTTGGCTCAGTGAAAAGAAAGACATGACTTTTGTTTTGCAAAATTTCACGGCAGCGAATTTCGATCCGGAATTTTTTAGACCTTTTGAACTGGAATTGATTAAGGGTTTCAATAAAGAATTTTCCAAAAACATTTCACTCCTACCAAAAAAATGGTGGCAAAAATTATTGACGAACCATGAAAAATAGTCAGGAAACAAATTTATCAATAGCTGGAGAGCAGAGTCAAGCACTTGATTTATTCAAAAAAATCGGAATTGGATTGTTTGTCGCAGGAATTCTTCTTCTTTATAAATGTTATAACTCAAAAGGTGACGATCGTTTTTTTTACGCGCTATTATCTTTTGGTGGCATGCTAGGTGGCTCTCTTTTATTTACCTACCGCAATGGAAATTTATTTAAGGATTCCATTTTCTCACCACAAACATCAGGATTGCGTTGGCTGGCTTTGCTGCTTAGCTTATTTGGATTCGGAATAATTGTATTTGCCATGGCTGGGTTGGCATTTTTTCCTGCCAATACCTCATTTACTATAGCTTTTGTTTCATTGATTTTAGGAATCGGTCTGAATACTTACTCACTTTATGGAAACCACACTGCTGGAATAAAAAACAATGATGTTTGGACTTCATCATTAACTGGACGCGGGGTCGTAGGTTGGGCTTTCGGTCTATTTTTGAGCTATTTCTACGTTGTTTTATACTGGGGGAATGACCCCTTTCCTGTTCTTATCAGCTTTTTTGATTCTCTTTCAATGCTTTTTAGAGGGAAATTGGCAGACAAATGGTTTGTTTACGGAACCTTTTACACTTTCGTTATTCTATTTCTTGGACTAAAATTTATAGCTAAATACCGCAACAATCGTTATCAACTGATACGAACTATAGTAGTTATCTTTTCACAGCTTGTTTTCGCCTATTTCATTCCGAATATTTTAGAAGCATTGAGTTTTAATAGTGCTACGACTCTTGTGGATGGTGAGTCGGTTTATCAAGGTTATTACAACGCCAATCCTATAAATTCTTGGCCATTGAATTACGAGGCTTTTCTGCCTGATCGCTTTACATCGTATAATAATCCGGCTTATCAGCCAATTGGAATGATATACTTATTTATCGGATTAGCAATGTTTCTTGTTATCACTCCTCTATTAACTTATTTGGTTGGTAAAAGGTGGTATTGTAGTTGGATTTGTGGTTGCGGCGGCTTAGCAGAAACAGCTGGCGATGGTTTCCGTCACTTATCCAATAAATCTGTTCAAGCATGGAAAATAGAACGTTGGGTTATTCACACGGTTATGGTATTTGTTATGATTATGACTATTGCCGTTATGATTCCTTTTTTCACTGGAAAAGAATACGGCATTGGACTTTTGACAATAAATAGACATGCATTTTACGGAATTGTTTCTCTACTCCTATTTTTGAGCTTTATATTTCTTTACAATGAATCTAAAAAACGTGACCATAAACATCGTTATCTGGCAATGGGTTTGATAGTTATGGTGATACTATTTATACTTTTTACATTCAGTTATTTCTTTGGCTATAAAAATGCATTTTTACTTGAAAGTAAAAGCTTGAAAAGTACGTACGGCTTTTTTGTTGGCGCCGCTTTTTCGGGTGTAATTGGCGTTGGCTTCTACCCTATTTTGGGAAATAGAATCTGGTGTCGATTTGGTTGTCCTATGGCTGGTTACATGGGAATTATCCAACGATTCAAATCACGATTTAGAATTACAACCAACGGCGGACAATGTATTTCTTGCGGGAATTGTTCTACCTATTGCGAACAAGGAATTGATGTAAGAGCCTACGCTCAAAAGGGTCAAAATATTGTTCGCGCGAGTTGCGTTGGTTGCGGTGTATGTTCAGCTGTTTGTCCTCGGGGTGTCTTGAAATTAGAAAATGGTCCAGAAGATGGACGAATCAACGACAATCCTATTCTAATCGGCAGAGAAGGCATTTCACTGCAAGGCGCACAATCTCTAAAAAACTAAATCAATCAAAGTCATTTTAAAAATTCATGCAAGAACCGATAATCACGGTAATTATTCCCGCCTTCAACGAAGAGAAATCTATCGGCAAAGTTATAGATGCAATCCCCAAAGATTTAGTGAAACATGTCATTGTGGTTAGCAACACATCTACTGATAACACAATCGAAGTTGCTAAATCTGCCGGGGCAATTGTACTCGAAGAATCCAGAAAAGGTTATGGTTGGGCTTGCCTTTTAGGTATAGAAAAATCAAAAGAGTTAAATACAGATATCATTGTTTTTCTTGATGGAGATTTTTCGGATTATCCAGAGGAAATACCAAATGTTTTAGCACCAATCTTGGAAAATGATATCGATATGGTAATCGGCTCTCGTGTGCTCGGTAAACGTGAAAAAGGATCATTAACACCTCAACAAATTTTTGGCAACTGGCTGGCAACAAAATTAATTCGACTATTTTATCGTGCTAAATTTACAGATTTAGGTCCTTTCCGAGCGATAAAAGCAAAAGAATTAGACAAACTTGGAATGGCTGACAAAACCTATGGTTGGACTATAGAAATGCAAATAAAAGCAGTGAAAAAAGGTTTAAAATTTACCGAAGTCCCTGTTAATTACAAAAAACGTATAGGAATTTCAAAAGTCTCAGGAACGGTGAAAGGAACAATACTTGCAGGAATAAAGATAATTTCTGCAGTTTTTAAATATCTTTGAAACTTATTTGAATAAAAAATAACTATTTTCGGTTGACTATGCAGAAATTCGTACAAAATCTCCTTCTAACTTTTGGTTCATTTTTAATCGCATTCACTACATTTTCTAGTGAAACTACATCCGTTTCTGGTGTCGTTAAAGACCAAAAAACGCATTGGACTCTGAAAGAAATAAGGTTGAATGCAACGAGTTTGGAAACCAATGAAACTTACTCCGCTCTCACAGATGCTGAAGGGAAATATACGTTTAAGAATATTCCTTTCGGTAAATATGTTTTAAACTTAAATGACAAAGACCATAACCCCAAAAGCTTCAATTTTGAAGTTACACCAACGCATCAACCAAATGTTGATTTTGAGATTTCTCAGAAGGTAACATGGATGTTTAACTGGGGCGATTGGAATGGCAAAGAGCACTACTGGTCTCATTTTACAGCCAAAATTCTATTGGGGATTTATGCCTTTTGCCTAGTCATGATATTCTTTTACAGTGTTTTGCAAGTATCACTTGCCATTACATATGCGCGAAATAGAAAAGCAAAAGCTGCTGAAATTCCACCTGTTTTAGATGAGGCGAATGCTCCTTTTGTGACCGTTCAACTTCCAATGTATAATGAATTGTACGTTGCAGAAAGAATTATTGAACAAGCTGCTGAATTTGATTATCCATGGGATAAAATGCAAATTCAAGTTTTGGATGATTCAACAGATGAAACGAAAGATGTAATTGCGAAAAAAGTTGCTGAAGTTGCTGCTCGTGGAATTAATATTCAACACGTTCACCGTACAGACAGAACAGGTTACAAAGCTGGAGCATTGGATGATGCTATGGATCAAGTACAAGGTGAATTCATTGCTATTTTTGATGCCGATTTCGTTCCGGAAAAAGACTGGTTACGCCAAGCAATGGCTTATTTCATAAATGACAATATTGGTGTAGTTCAAACGCGTTGGGGACACTTAAATAAAGACTATTCTTTATTAACTGAGTTACAAGCCTTTGGTTTGAATGGACATTTCGCTATTGAACAAGGCGGAAGAACAGCAAGTGGTCACTTTATAAATTTCAATGGAACAGGTGGGGTTTGGAGAAAAACCTGTATCGAAGATGCTGGTGGATGGGAACACGATACCTTAACTGAAGATTTAGATTTGAGCTACAGAGCACAATTGAAAGGTTGGAAATTCAAATACTGTGAAAATATTGTTGCACCGGCAGAATTGCCAATTACAATGTCAGCATTGAAAAACCAACAACACCGTTGGATGAAAGGTGGAGCGGAATGTTTCATTAAAATGTGGAAGAGAATCCTATTTGCTAAAGGTATAAAAGCGGGTGATAAAGTCCACGGTTTGTCACATTTATTCAACTCTTCTGTATTCATTTTTATCTTACTCTTGAGTTTACTTACCTTGCCAATGTTGCACATTAAGGATAGTTTTTCTGATTTAGATGCTCTGATTAAGTTTGGTTCACTCTTTATCATATCTACGATATTCTTGATGTATTACTATTGGATGTCGTACCGCGACAAAACAGCAAATACTTTGAAGTCTTTCGGTAAATTCATCGTTCGATTCTTCCAGTTCTTGATTGTTTCTATGGGACTTTCCTTGTCTAACACCGTTGCGGTAATTGAAGGTTATTTAGGAATTAAGAGCTCATTTGTTCGTACACCTAAATTCAATGTCTTGAAAAAAGGTGAATTCAAATCCAATAAATACGATAAAAAGAGTTTATCTATCATCAACATCGGTGAATTCATTCTTTTCTTGGTTTTCGGTTTCACGACTATCAACAGAATGATTTTCGGCGACTTCGGCATGGTTCCTTTCCACTTGATGCTTGCAACTGGTTACGGTATGGTATTCTTCTATACATTGTCCGAATTGCGCGTATCTAACAGAGCCTAGGTTTGATTGAAAGCAACCCAAGAAACAAACTAATTCTTTTCTCTTGGCTGCTTTTGTTTGCATCGTTCTATTGGTTGTTTCAACTTAGTCAATCTGGACATAACGGAACTTTAATTTCTATTTATTCGTTTGCTTTTGTTGCGTACTTAGCGTTAATTTTTCTCGCCGATAAAATCAGTATTCGTTCGTTCATTCTAGGAACAACACTACTTTACCTTCTGGCTTTTTGGCAACTGCCCTATTTATCAAACGATTATTTTCGATTTCTTTGGGACGGGGAAATGATTCATTTGGGCATCAATCCTTTCGATTTCACACCTCATCAAATTATTCAGCAAAAGAGTTTCTCAAACTGCTATTACCTCGACTTATACGCAGGAATGGGTGAATTATCTCGAAGTAATTATTCTTGTTATCCAACGGTAAATCAATTCTATTTTTACATTTCAACCCTTTTTTCAAAGGATATTTTTGCGAACGTAATGGTTATGCGCGCAACTATTTTGTTGAGTTTACTCTTTGGAATGTCTCAATTGAAAAGTATTTTAAATCATTTCGGATTAAACCCAAAACGGATTTTTTACTTTGTATTAAATCCATTGGTTGTACTAGAATCAATAGGAAATTTACATTTTGAACTAGTCACCGTTTCATTTTTACTCGCTGCATTTAATCTCCTTTTGAAACAAAAATATCTGTTGTCGGCAGTACTTTTCGCTCTGGCGGTTCATGTAAAATTGATTCCTTTGCTCTTACTTCCTTTTCTCCTTCCTTATTTGGGATGGAAAAATTCGCTTCGCTATTCCATTTATGCTGGAATTTCGGTAATACTACTTTTCATCATCTTTATTGATTTATCTAATGCTGGAAACTTCTTGATGAGTTTACAATTGTATTTCCGCCAATTTGAATTCGATTCTTTTGTCCTTTATCCGTATTTGCAATATGGTCAAACGAAATTTGGTTGGAATCTGACAAGTCTCTACGCGCCGAAACTAGCCAAATGGGCATTCGTTTTTATCCTCGCAATTGCTTGGAACAGATCTAAAATCGATGCTTTTGAAATGTTCAAACGTATGTTTTGGGCAACAATGATTTACTATTTCTTGACGAGTACCGTTCATCCATGGTATTGGATTTTACCGTTAACTCTTTCCGTTTTCCATTTTTCTTGGTCCATCGTATTAGCAACATTATTAGCTATTAGCAGCTATGGAATTTACGAATTTGGCAATCAAGATACCTACCGTCACGTTTTGGCTTACTTGAATTTTGGGATAATGGTCGTTTTCTTTATTGAGCTTGTTTTTCCAAAAAAATGGAAACGGTTTACGCCCAAACTATTCCTCAAATAAATTATTTCTTCTTCTCAGGAACAGGATCATATCCATGTCCACCCCAAGGATGGCAGCGTGAAATTCTGCGAAGGGCTAAGTATAATCCAACAAATATTCCTCTTTTCTGAATTGCTTCTGCTGCGTAATGTGAGCAAGTTGGTTCAAATCTGCAATTCGCCGGCCAAATAGGGCTAATGACGTACTGATACATTTTTATCAAAAAAAGAAACGGGAATTGCAGTATTTTTTTGATAAAAGACATTCGAAAATTGAAATTAGTGTGTTTTTAACATTTAATGTTGGAAAGAAATCGAAATCCCTTGTAACCCTTGGCTACAAATCTACATATATTTACTAAACAGTATTACTCTAAAAAATGAACAAAATCTCTTTATTCCTCTTTACATTTCTTAGCTTTTCAATAATGGCACAACCCAATGTCGATTATTTAGATGAACAAGTTGAAGTTATCATGGCCAACCATGTTGGTGTAATAATGGGTGCTCAAGATCTTTTTGTAGACAAATGGGATGTTTTGGCGCAGCCTCAATTCTGGAAACAAATTATGTTATTGTCGCCTGATACAGTTCTTGTAAATGTATCCGCAACGCGTCAAATATTGAGAAAAATGAGCGTTACTGAATGGGGAAGTCAGACAAATGACGAAAAAGAAAGTTACAAAGATCGACTTAGAGAACAATTTGGATTACCTGCAAACGAACAATTGTACGTTACGTCTGGTAAAAATGATTTTTATAAATTCGACGCTGTTTATCCCCAATTATCCAAAGGAGTTGCTGCTTTTGAGGAAGCTGGCGTAGATCCTTGGTATGCACAAGCAATTTTATTAATCGAAAGTCCCGGTCAGCTGAAAAAATCTAGAAGTGGCGCTTATGGTGCGTTTCAATTGATGCCTTCTGTTGCACGTGCTCAAGGTTTGACTGTAAACAAATACGTTGACGAAAGAGAAGACTTTGAACGTTCAGCTTATGGTTCTTCTCGTTTGATTTCTCGCGTTTGTATTCCTGAGGCAAAAAATATTCTTAAAAATCACAATATTGCTTACAAAGAGAGTGATGTTTGGTTCCGTTTATTCGTTCTCCATATTTATCATGCTGGAGCAGGAAATGTAGCTGCAGTTGTCAATAAAATTGCTCCGGAACAAGGTGGACAACAATTGATCAAAGATATGTGGCAAAATTCAGCTGCAGGTTTTGGCAACAATTCTCAAAACTACACACAATTGGCTTTAGCTTCTCAATTGATTCTTCACGAAATGATTGAGACACAAAGTCAAAAAATGTATTTCTGTAAATATCCTTGAATCGATATAAAAAGTATTGAGCGTAAAGCCAATTTTCCAAACGGAGAATTGGCTTTTTAGTGATAGTTAAATCAAAAACTTCTTTAAAATTGGGGAATTAGCTCCGCTGCTGCTGTCGCGGTAGCCAATTTACCAACAAGATATCGTTTTAGTCAAATATCTAAATTCATTCAAATCTATCTCTGTGTTCCCTTTTTTTTTAGAAAGATTAATCTCTTGAAACATATCTTATAGAAACTGAATTCACGCAATGCCGCGTATTCTTATCTGTAAAGCGCTCACCTGTAAAAACGTGACCTAAATGTCCCTTACAGTTTTTACAAACGATTTCTACGCGCCGACCGTCAGCATCCATTACTCTTTCTACATTTTCTGAAATGTCATCATCAAAGGATGGCCACCCGCAACCTGATTCGAACTTACTGGATGAATCATATAAAGGCGCTTCACATTGACGACAAACAAAGGTTCCCTCCGCTTTAAAAACGTTGTACTCTCCCGAACCTGGATATTCCGTTCCTTTATTGATAATTACACGTCTCTCCTCCTCGGTGAGTTGATTCCAATCTGCTTTTTCTTTTGTCATGGTTTAAAGGTAAAATGTTTTCAATTTAACAAAGAACTATTTTGTTAAAATTCACATTATTTGTTTATAATTTATTTTTTTATTCTATATTCACACTTCACCACAAATTAAAAAGCCTATGTGAAATTGAAAAAGTCAACCTTATAATTTATCGATTTTTATTGAAACTCTTTTCAACAAAAATTACATTCAAAAAATCTATTACTAATTAAAAATGTTTAATATGAAAATTCAAAATTCAAAATTCAAAATTCAAAATTCTCATAACAATTACTGCTTTTTTTAGCATAATTTTGTTTAATTTGAAAACATTTTCCCAAAGTGGAGATTTGTATCCTAAACTAGATCCGAGGGTTAGTGGAGGATATACTTTTTGGGATGATATTCCAAATGCTAATTCCTATAATATAGAAACATACACCGAAGATGGAGCAGGAAACTCAATTCTGCTTAATACTACAAATACTCAGAATAACTATTTTCAGTTTAATTCTTCTTTTTTCCAAGTACCTTATGCTAAATTCAAAATTATAGCACTTGCATCCAATGACGAACAATTTGACTATTCGGATGAAATTGGTTGTTTGGCTTGGGGAGATTTAGGCAATTATGAGTTATGTCATAAAACGTGTAATGGTGTTTCTTATGCTTATAAAATGATAATAAGTGAACATCACTGGCAAAATGCATCTGCGCCAAACGGTGTTTTAATTGACCCTCCAATTCTGAATGTACAAAGTGCCTTCAGATTTTACGATCCTGTTTTAGCAGTTGCACATCCATATTGGCAAGCTTTTACAACAACCGCTTTAAATAATTTACCATTATATCATCCTTATAATTTACAGGGTTCGTGGGATCCTAACGCAAATGGATTTTCATATAATTATGATAGAGTAGATATAAGTCAAACTTTAAGCCCAGGGCCTTTTTACGATAAATTTAACGTCCAAGTTATTAATGGTTGGTTAATTGAAAAAAAAATGGACCAATACAATCACTTTAATGGTGCATATAGTCCGCAATCTGTAATTATTAAAGAAAATGATTGCGCAAATTCATTGAACGGTTATGGGGGTTGGGTTTGGAACATTAATAACCACTGTAGTTCAACTGTCAGTTATCCAACTGTTCAAAATCCATTTACTAACACAATTGTTCATGATCTCGCTTGTGCCGAATCAAACGCATTAACGAATTCGAATCCTTTGGATGATAATTGGAATAATTGGGTATTAGCTCAATATGACAAAGTTGATTATTTCGGAGATGTAATTGCAAATGGTAATGGCAATGGCGTAGGTAATACAAATTGGCAAATTGTAGCTGATGAAATTGTCTCATTCGGAGAATTAAGTAACAGTAACGGTGGATATATTACAGGTATTTCACTTAAATGTATTAATAATGCTGGAAACGAATCTGTCACGTTTGCTCGTCCATCAAATGTTGAACAACTAAGATTAATTGATGATTTCGGGGATGAGATGACTGCAGGGTTGTATAAAATGGCAATTTACACTTCTGAGGGTGACGTCTTTCCATATTATTTGGATAATGTAACCAGTGTTGACATTCCAGAAGATAAAGAATTTTTAAACTTAACAATTATTCCAAACCCTATAGCTGATAACACTTTACGTTATGAGTTAACATCTGATAAAAATATGAATTGTCAAGTATATATACATGACATGAATGGCCAATTAATAAACTCTGAAATAATTGTAATTAGTAGAAGTCAACCTACTTATCGTGAAATTGAAATTTCGGGAACAAATAATTCAGTGACACAATATATTGTAAGTGTTATTTGCCCTGACGGAAGTGCAGAACAAGAATTCGCACTAAAACTGTAAACTTTAATTTTGGATGCGCGAGAAATACATTCTTGCGCATCCTTTTTTACCTATAAAACATGAAAATTTCCATACTAATTTTATTTTTGCTTTATAGCAATTGTTTCTTTTCTCAAAACCTCAACATATCAAATCAAATGCATTTTGGTGGCACGCAAAATGACGCTGTTGGTGTTTATGAATCACCGCTAAATGATGGTTATTACCTTATTGGTTTATCTAATTCTGATATTTCAGGAGATAAAACTGCAAATTCTCGCGGTGGATACGATGTTTGGATAATTAAAACAGACTTGAACTTTAACATTCTTTGGGATAAAACCATTGGGGGATCTATGGATGATTTAATTTCTGATGTTAAAATTGAAAATAATAAGATATATATTTCATGTTTTACAGAGTCTGGTGTTTCTGGTGAAAAAACTTCTGCAAATACTGGCTCATATGATATATGGTTGCTCTGCCTCGACTTAAGCGGAAACATTATTTGGCAAAACCAATATGGGGGTACGGATGATGATTCAAATGCAAAAATAATTGATTACAAACCAAATTCCTTTCTTCTAACTGCCCAAAGTCGATCTCCTATTTCTGGCAACAAAACTGTTGGCACAAAAGGATTTGATGATATTTGGTTAGTTGAAATTAGTAAGACTGATGGGCAAATTTTAAATCAAAAAAATATTGGAACCACATCTGACGACAAATTTCCTAATTGTGTAAAATCCAATAATCATTTATATTTGGCGTGTGTTACGCAATCAGACACAATTTCAGGAGATAAAACTGACCCTGGTTTTGGTTTTGGTGGCGACATTTGGCTTGTTAAGTTAGACCTAAGCCTTAACATTATTCAAGACAAATGCTTTGGAGGAACGGGCACAGAAGAATTTCCAAAGATTGTGAAAATCAATAACAATTTTTATATTAGCTCAAATTCTAATTCCAACCCAAGTGGAAATAAAACGGCTCCAAACTATAGTCTTATTGGACGAGATGGTTGGGTTATAAATATTGATGAGAACTTAAATATTATTTGGGATAAATCTTATGGTGGTAATGCCGACGAACGTATTGGTAAAGTTTTTCAAAATATAAATGGAAATTTAGTTTTGTCGTTAAGCTCACAGTCTATCCCAAGTGGCAACAAGACTTCTCCCCGCTATGGAATGAGTTATGATTGTTGGGTTTTAATAACCGACAACATAGGTAATATTGTTGCTCAAGTAACATACGGTGGAACAGAAGATGAATATGGAGGTGTAAGTCCTTTTTTAAATTCAAACAATGAGTTACTTTTAATTGCGAATTCTTCAAGTGGTATTTCAGGAAACAAAACAGTTCCTACCAATGGAAATGGGGATGCGTGGATAGCAAAAATAGACGCCTCCAACTTTTTAAATACCGAGAAAATCACAAATACAAGCAGCACAATTTCTGTTTATCCCAATCCTTTTACGGACAAAGTCCATTTCGATTTCAACGATTTGAGAGAAGATGCCGTGTTAACTTTATTTTCTGCTAATGGAAAAAAGATATTTGAAACGGCAATAGTTAAAGGGCAAACAACTTTTTCTTGGTCACCAGAAAATGCCGAACAATTTTTCCTTTATCAATTAAAAGGAAATTCATTTCAGCATCAAGGAAAAGTGGTGAAGAAATAAAAGTAGTAAAATAAAATAAGGGGCTGATTCTTATTGAATCAGCCCCTCTTTCATTTAGTATTATACAACTACAGATTAATCGAACTAATCTGCGATTCAAATTCCTTAATCATAAAACTAGAAGCTTGTTTCAGTACATTCGTTTTATCGTCTTTTAATTTTATTACAAGTTCGCCGCCATTTGCGTCGAAGGAGAAATTCAGGTATTTCACCAATTCTATCATTTTCGCGCCGCCTTTAAATTCAAATGCTTTCGTATCCATTTTTTCTAGATCAGCATAGCCAGTAAAAGCTGTTTTCCCGAATGTTTCGCATCCTTTGGGAACAGTGATTGAATCCCCAGCTGCGCTCTTGTAAGAATCAGCTGAAGCACCTTGAACGCCTTTTTCGTTGATTGTTAACAACATCGTTCCTTTGCTCAAGAAATTCTGCGCCATTTCTGCCAAAGGTTTTCCTTGCGGACCGAAACCAACATAGAAACTAAAATCCGGAACCATTGCACCTGCCTTAGGTTCGCCGTACATGGCAAATCCAATATTACCATTCATCAAATTGGACAATTTCCCACCTGCCATCATCATTGCCATTTGCAATGGTCCGGCTTGTTCCAACAATTTATCCAATACTCCGGGAGCAAAATCATCCATCCACGATTGCAATTTTGCTATGTCAATATTTGTAGCGACAGCAACTTTAGGCTCACCTTGGCCTAAACTCTGACGAATAGAAGCACTGTCATCCGTCATTAACATCGTTCGTTTTTGTAGACTAGCCGAAAAATGATTTTTCATAGCCATTCGCAATTGACCGTTCTCGAAATAGATGTTAGCTTGCGCATATGAATCTTTCATCATATCTTCCAATTGCTTTTTATTTTCTTTTGTAATTGCGCCCAATTTTTCGTTGTTCGACATATAATTGTTGAACAAATGCACATTCATGGAAATATCTGACTTTTCCGCTAAAAGCTTTTCAGGTGTTCCCGTAAGTAACTTTCCTCCTGCATTTTCGAATGCTTCAGAAATAAGTTCTTTGGTGTCAAATTCACCAGACTTCACGAGCATCAATGCCAATTTATTTTTAAGTCCAAAAGCAACATCTCCACTACGGAAATAATCAATGCCACTCGCATTTTCTAAATCGTATCCGCGCTGTGTCAGTTGAAGTTTCAGGCTGTCGATATTCTTAATTTCAGCAAAAGCGTATACAGCGCCGACGTTTCCGTTTGCAAATGGTCCAGTAACAGCGTAATAGATTCCTGCATCTAAATTTAAACCACTTTCCACATTTTTCAATTCACCTTTTACCATACCACCAAATTTGGGAACAGAAGCATAATCAGCTTTTTCCAAAATAGATTTCAAGTCAACTGAACCAAAGAATATCACCTCATTATTCTCATTTACAAAGGCAGAAGCATATTCCTTCACACTGCGATTTTCATCATCGCTGGAACATGCCGTAATGAGCAATGCAGCAAAGACTAAAGTCAAAAAGTTTTTAAAACATTTCATGGTACGTATTTACGTTAATTCTCGTCAAAAGTAAAATATTATTTCCACATCCGTTACCAAGATTGTGCCAACTTAGTGTAATTTTGCCTATGCATTTTGTAGAACCATTTTTTGAGTGGCGCGACTTTTACATTGCCGCAAACGACCCCCAATCTCCCTTTTACGAAAGAGAGTATTCGGAATTTGAATTTGAGCATAAAATTTACAACTATATCATTCATCCACAGTGGGACACGATAGGTTCTGAGACACTTTTCATAAAAATTATTTTTGTAGAATACGATGAGCAATATGCCATAATCGAAATGATTGGTGAATGGAATGATGCTATTGAAAACGATATTATGACGTTAAAGCGCGACATTATCGAAGAATTGATGTTGGCTGGAATCAATAAATTCATATTAATAGGGGAAAACGTTCTTAATTTCCATTATTCCGACGAAAGTTACTACGAAGAATGGTTTGACGAGTTGGAAGACGGCTGGGTAGCCATGATTAATTTTCACGACCATGTTTCGAGAGAATTTAGTCATATCAACCTAGACCAATATTTTGTTAGTGGCGGCGAACTGGATGATATGGATTGGCGCACGATGAACCCTTTCCAGTTTTACAAAAGAGTAAATAAAGTAGTTGAACATCGGTTGACATAAAAAAATCCGACACTTCAAAAGCGCCGGATTTCAAAAAAAGTTATTCTGACACTATCTTTCTACCACAATCGTTTTAGACATTGGGTAATTGTTTACGAAATATTGTACTACGTACATTCCGTTTTTTACATATTCAGGTACGCGAACCATATCTTTGTTTACACCAATTGCAGCTTGTCCCATGTCCATATTCAGAACACTTCTACCGCTCATATCAACGATATTCACGTAATTAGAACCATTTATTAATGAAGAATATTGGATATAAATCATTGAATTTTCAGCTGAAAAGGAGGCGTTAAATTCTCCCACTGCTTCCAATTTATTCTCTTCTAACCCTACTGTACTATTAAAAGTATGATTTGAAAGGTAAATAACATCACCCGAATTCTGGCCGTTGTTATTCGCTTTGTTTGTTGCAACATAAAATTCTACTGCTCCAACATTTGTAGCTGGCGCCGTCCATTCCCAAGCCCAACCTGGAAAAGAAGACAAAGTACTCGCCGCCATATGGTTTGCATATGATTTACCACTTCCTGTAGTAATTGCAACTCCTCCACCAGTAATTGCGGTAAATGTACCTGCAGCTTGATTGCTTGAATTTAAAGCCGTTACCTGCATTCCTTTTTTCGCAGGACTTGAACTCATTGAAAGTGCAACTGTATATGTTTGTCCAGGAACATAACTCGTTACTGGTCCACTTCCATCTGCTAGCATCAATACGTTTTCTGTTGCACCTGGTTGTACTGTTCCCGAATGACAACCTGTACAATTTCCTTCACCAGGTGCTCCCGTTCTGCCCGTCGGTGCTCCAGAATTATTCCTATGCGATATTTTGTAGGAATTCTTTTCAACCGTATTCGATTTTTGCCAAGAAACGATGGCAACACTCAATCCGAAGGTCAACGCTAAAATGTAATTTTTTTTCATAATTGTTTTAATTTATAGATTTTAAAATCTTCGTTACTATTTATTTTTCTATCAATTGTTTAGCTTACCTTGGAGTATCCAACAATTAAGTTGAATAGCTACTGTATCACCTAATTTTGCTTGTCCTTGAGGCATTGATTTTACTCCACTGACATGACGTATTGTTTGTAAAATCCGATCAGCATTTTGACTTATTTGAGCATGGGCAGTTAAATTATACCCTCCAGCGCTTGATGCATCATGACAGCCAGATGTGTTGCAGTTTGCATTGATCATTGGATAGATGGTGCTCTGAAAAGATATTGTATCAGGGCAATCTGTAGTCAAAGCAGATAAAGGAACTTTATCTTTCATACAAGAACTCATTTGCAAAGAAACACATCCAAGAGCCAGCAGAATAAATAAGGAGAAAATTATTTTCATGCCGTTTTAATTTTAAAATTTCGAGAGATACTAAAGCCTAAACGAAATTGACCTTTTAACCAATTTTCTTGTGTTAGTGCGACGTACTGTAACTCGCCAAATCCTCTAGCATTTGTCAAATTTATATGGAAATTATGTCCATTCGTAACGAATTCAAAGCCAACACCTAAACTATTCATGGCATCTGATCTGAAATTTTCAGATTCCACATTTGCGAAATACTCCAAAATGACTCCTATACTTTTCGTTATTTTAAAATTTGCTGCGAAACCGACGGAAAATAAGTCATTCAAATCAGTTTGCGAAACATAATTTCGGTGAACATAGGTAGGCATTATTGCCAGACTGAAACGATCTGAAAATTTCCGGGTCAAAACCAATTGAGTTGAATAGGCCACTCGTCTTGAAAATTTGTTGTCAAAATAAGCAACCGACTGTCCGTCATTAATTTGCTTCATATACGTATAGTACAACGTTTGAACCAAAGCAGCCGATACGGGCATATGCTTTTCTTTGTTTTGCGTCAAAAACCTACCGGCTAGAAACAAATCACACAGAGATGTATATGGTCTGCCAATTCCTTTGCTGCGACCTAGACCAGCCATCAATTTATCTGTAATGCCGTATTCCATTGCCATTCGAATATCCGCTGCTTGATCAAATCCAAATGCAGTCTGACCGCCACCATTTGCTCCAGCAATATCTCCAAATCGATGTTCAATCCGATATTCCCACATTTTTTTTCTCAAAATTTCCGTCGAATGTGAATTAACAATTCGAGTCGAGTTGAAAGTTTCTGTGACGTCTTGTCCAAAGCAATGAAAACCTGCGATAATGAGTAATACAACAAATACTAATTTCTTCATTCTTATTGTTTTTCTGCTAACTGTGTCAAATATGCCATTAAGTCTTCAATTTGCTGGTCACTCATTTTATCTTTCGTAAAACGCGGCATGTATTGATTTCTTCCCGGCATCGCATAGGTTCCTTGACGTATTATCTGATATACGGATAAATCATCGTAAGTGGATTTATTTTTTAGAAACATTTGCGCACTTAATTTATCATTTCCTAATTTTAAATAAGTGACTCTACCATCTAAATGACAATGAAGACAAGCTTTTTCATAAATAAACTTTCCATTATCGACATCACCTCCTACTCCATACTTTCTATCATCGCGCGGCATAGTTTCAGCAAAATGTGCCGAATATCCCTGTGTAAATGAATTATTAATGCTCGCAAGTAAATCCGACTTTTCAGTTTCACTCAAACTCTGGATTCTCGATATAGCATCTTTTTGATTATTGGTCAAGGACAAATCTTTTATTTTCAATTCATTTGCCTTAAAATAATGTATGATGGCTTCTAATTCCCAACTTTTCAGATATCTACCAGAAGAACAATATTTAGCACAGACTTGTATGGATCCTGGCAAAGATTGTTTTGCATCTTTAATAATATCACCATATTTTTTGATATAATCGTCATTAAAAAATGACGTTCTATTGTAAATTCCCCAAAATGTCGAGGCCGGTAAAAATGGAAGATTATTCACTTTAGCAAAATCTAACCTGCTGGATGGATTTTGATCAGAAGAATTTTTAAATTCTCGCCCTACATTGTGGCAATCCGTGCAAACAAAATAAGATGATATGACTTTACTTTTAAAAAACCCTCGTTTAGTTTTGCCTTTTAAAATTAATTCCAAACCAATTTTAGCTTTTTCAGGATCAAAATTTTCCATGTGAAATGAACCTTTGTCTGCCCCTAATGCTAACCTAACCGCTTCCAGAGATAAGTTTTCAGTATCACTATTTAAAACTTTTTTCCACTCACTTTCACCTGAATTAAAGGAATAGAGAACAATTATAAAAATTACACAAAGTGCAAGTAAAAATTTATTCATTTTAATATTTTCATCATCATATTGGTATCCAAACTTACATAAACGTATTTTAATAGAATACGGTTGGGCTATTTTTTTGGCAACATTTTTAATTGGCAACTTAAATTCATTAGATTCGCATTTGTATTTGCTTACAAATGACAAAAAAAGAACTACGAGAAATATTCAAAGAAAAGCGAAAAGGACTCTCTCCTGGTGAGTTAAATGCGCGTTCAGTTGCCATTGTGGAACTTGCGCTTTCAAGTTTTCAGATGGAACAAAAGATGGTAAGTCTTTTCCTGCCGATTGAGCGTCAAAAAGAAATAAATACATATTCTTTGTGGGAAAAAATAACGGGATTTGGCAGTCAAGTAGCAGTACCTGTTATGAATGCTCAAAAAGGCGATTTGAAACACATCTTATTTGTAAATCAAAATCAATTGGCTGTGAACGATTTTGGAGTTCCTGAACCACAAACAGGAAAAGTTATAGCGGCGCACAGAATAGATGTGGTATTCGTTCCTTTACTTTGTTTTGATAAACAAGGGCAAAGAGTTGGCTATGGTGGCGGATATTACGACAGATTTTTAAAAAAATGCAGTCCGCAATGCAAATTTATTGGATTATCCGTTTTCCCCCCGATTGAAAAAATTGACGATATTTTACCAAGCGATATAAAACTGCACGCTTATATTACTCCAGAAAAGGTCTATCGCTTTTAATTTGGCCTTATTCTTGCCACAATTTTTTTTGTAGACACAAGCTTTTAGAAAATATTACGCTCTGTCCAAAATCTAGAGTGGATCAATTATTATAAAAATTTATCATGAAAACATTAACAATATTAATTTTATCCGTCGCCATTTTAGGATGCGGAAATGCAGTCCCTGAGACAAATGACAGCATTATTAAAACGTTAATTTCAGAAACAAATTCGATAGGTAAAGAAACTCCGAAAAGCTCAAGCAACAACGAGGAAGAGCATACAATTGAAAACGAAGAGGTCAAATCGGCGAAAGTTTTAAAAAAGAAAGTGATCAGCGAAGCCGAAATTCACTTAGTTTCAGAGGAAAGGATAGAAGATCCACTGGCACAAGCAATGCCGAAAGTGGATTTTTCAAAAGTATATCCGCAAATTTTGTCAAGTTATGTTAGTTCCTCTGGAAAAGTGAATTATGCTGAGATAAAAACGAATTCTCAAATGTTAGATCAAGCAATCAATCATTACCAAGAAAACACGCCTAAAAGTTCCTGGAGTTCCAATCAAAAATTGGCCTATTGGATTAATGCTTACAACTTGTTTACCGTGAAATTAATCATTGATAATTATCCCGTTTCATCGATAAAAAATATTGCGAATGGAAAACCTTGGGATAAAAAATTCATTCAACTGGATGGTAAAACACTTAGTTTGAATGACATTGAAAATGGAATTATACGCAAACAGTTCAATGAACCAAGAATTCATTTTGCGGTTAATTGTGCTAGTATTTCTTGTCCGAAACTTTTAAATCAAGAATACACAGCTTCGAACTTAAATTCACAGTTAGAAAAACAAGCAAAACGTTACATCAACGATAAAAATGAAAATACATTTACCTCAAATTCCGCAAGTATCTCAAATATCTTTGATTGGTATAAATTGGATTTTGACGGGGGTGTAATTCCTTTTTTAAATAAATATTTAGACAATCCTTTACCAGAAAATGCGAAAATAACTTACCAAGATTATAACTGGAATTTGAACAATTAAATTCTTCAGTCTATCCAAAACAAAAAAGGTTGCTTTAATGAATAAAGCAACCTTTTCTATTTTTTATAAATTTATAGGGTTACCCCTTTAAGCCACATTGCATTTAATTGATTTATAGGTCATTGGAGGATTGGAAATCATTTTGTTTAGCAGTTTTTCTAGAATCGTAGTTCTGAAATTCAAGCGATTGAATCTAAAGAAATATTCTTGAATGTATTGATTTATATAGCTTTCATGGCAATAGGAGTGCACTCCTCTTAGCCAATTTTT
>Ga0209702_10000883_pt1 | contig 61600 bp, 54 predicted proteins | sample FRY01_FD_187210 | JGI IMG/M metagenome (GOLD analysis project Ga0209702, IMG submission 187210) | Freshwater microbial communities from Lake Fryxell liftoff mats and glacier meltwater in Antarctica - FRY-01 (SPAdes) (version 2) | ecosystem: Environmental > Aquatic > Freshwater > Ice > Glacier...
GCCACTCGGCACGCTACGCCTCACGGCCCCAAAGTTCGGAGGCCCACGCCCATCCGACAACTGCCAAAACGCAGCCCGCTTCACGCTGCGCAGACAAAACCCGCCGGTTCGTACAATGGACGGCTACCGGCTTTCGTAGCCCCGCCGAGATGGGCTACGACACTCGCTTGAAACGCTGAGCGTTCCTCGGGCAGTTCCTATTTTGTTTCGTCGGCGAGTGTGGCGGCAAATGTGATTTCGTCGCCTCGCGCACAGCAAGCGTCGCGGAGCATCTGCCAAGCCTGCCCTGCTTGAGCCAATTCGACCAGCGACGGCAGCATGCCTGTCGCTTGCAGCGTGCTGGGCATGGCAGCGTCGCAAGGACGTTGGAGCGCCGCGTGCAACGCCTCTGCTGGCCGCCCCAATCTCCAGAGCAGAAGCACCAGCGTGTCAGCAGGGAGCGTACCCGACTCCTCCAGTCGAGCCGTTGCCGCCGCACGACGAAAGAAGGTAAGGGCCTGCTCCCGATCGTGGCCCAGCTGCGCACCAAAAAAGAAGCGAGAAGCCTCGCCGACATTTTCAAACGGTGGTTCGCCTGGATAGACAACGTCGGCCGGTAGGCAGCAGGCGTAACAGGCCAGTTCCCATGCCTTTTGAATCGCATTTGGGTCGGTGCAAATGCGGGCTATCCGCAGCACCGACTGCAGGTGCGAGACATCGACGTAAAGAGCACGCATCGATTGATCGTCCGCCAGTCCAGTGCCAACTTTTAAAAGCTGAGCGAGTGAATGCCCGACAGCACCATCTGTGCCAAGTTCCACATGACCGCGATCGCCCAAGTCAGCCGCCATTGCCTCCCGCACCTCGCGGTAGAGATGATCGATGACGACGCTGGCGGCCGGTTTTTGAGCAGTGGCTGGCAGACGCGAGACGGCCTGCTCATAAGCTGTGATTGCATTGCAGGTGCCGTTTGTTTCAAGCAGCAGCGACAGGCCTAGCGCCGGATCAACTCCCTCCCAGAGGGCTAAGTTGATCATTTCCTGAACCGTCTCGGCAGCTTTTTCATCCGTCAAAAGAGCGTCTCCATCGGGAGCATTCAGAGCCTGTTGCCGCACGCGAGCTACGAGAAGTCCAAGTCTTTCTTGAATCTCTGCTGGCTCGACGGCGGCGCGGAGGTAGATCCAGCCGGCTGCGACATGCCCTTCTTCCAGCAGCGGCCAGCCCACTTCGCGGCAGGCCTCGAGCGACCGCTCGTCAAGTCGCTGGCGCATCTCCGGCAGGAGCTGGGTTGTGTCGCCAACCAGCGAGAGACCAAAAGCCAATCGCGCCTGCATGAGCCGCAGGTCAAAAAGTGCATGCCAGCGTTTGCGTTTTCGCAGAGATTCTGCCAGCACCGCAAGCATCGCTACGGCTCCATCTCGCTCGGCGACTGCGACCAGCTCTGCGTACAGAGGGTCAGCGTTTATCGGTGTTTGGATCGTCATCGCTTTTTGACCAGTCTGAGATACGCAGTCCAATGGAAACTTTTGAAAAGGAGAAAACTATCAGTCCGGCAGAGTTCGCTGCCTGAGAGCTTCGTAGGCAAGCACAGCGGCCGTGGCCGAGACATTGAGGCTGTCGGCACCGCCCACCATCGGCAGACGAATGGATTCAAACGCAATGGTCTTTAGGGCGGCGGCCTGCTGCCAGAGGGGTGAGATTCCGTGGGCTTCGCTGCCGAGCAGGATCGCTACATTGCCGGCTAGATGTGCTTGGTGCCAGAGGCGTTCGCCCGTTGGCATCGCTGCGGCCACACGTCTGCTGCCGGCATGGCACCAGTCGATTGTCTGCTCGGAGGATGCGAATGCCAGCGGCACGGTGAAGACGGTGCCCAAACTGGCACGAATCACCGCAGGGTTTGCCGGGTCAGTGCGGCCATCGCAGACGATGACGCCAGCCATGCCTGTGGCGTCGGCCGTACGGAGGATCGCGCCGAGATTGCCCGGCTTTTCGATCCCCTCAACCAGGAGCACCGGGCGGTCGACAGAGAGGGTAAGACGCTCGAGGAATTGTGCGGCAAACTCGACGACACCCACGCAGCCTTCATTGCGGCCGCCAAAGGCGATGCGATCAAAGGCTTTTGGTGAAAGGCTCACGATCCGCGTGCCTTTTTCGGAGAGTTCGCTGAGCCAGCGATCGAGTTCGACGACATCGCCATGTGTCGAGGATGTTTCCAGCGAGTGTGCATCCAGAAAAATTTCTACGATCGGCACGCCAGCCGCAGCGGCTTTGGCCAGTTCTCGCCGACCATCGACGAGCGTCAGCCCTGTCTGGCGGCGGGCATCGGATTGGCGGAGCAGCGCCGCTTGTCGCACGCGGGGGTTGGCAGCACTTGTGATTGTGTCGTGAGGAATCATTGTGTGGGGGCCTGTCGAGCGTAGCCGCCGAGTTGGAGTGTGCGACCGGCGGCATCGGTGCAGGTGAGCAGGCCTGACTCGGTGCGACCGCGGTGAAACAGGCTGGCTAGTGTGTCGTGAAGACGGCGGTGATGCCAGTCGGGCGTGTGGCAGGTGAGCAGAATGGGACCGGCGGGGGCTGAGTGATCGTGTTGAGCGTTGTCGGTGGCTGCCTGTCGAACGGTGTCAGGGCGAACCAGGAGCGTGGCAATGTCGGTGAGCAATGGCACCAGATCGCGATCGATGGCAAAGGCTTGCCCCTTCGGGCCATGGCCCCACGAAGGTGGATCGAGCACGACGCCCGTGTAGTGAGTGCCCCGGCGAAGTTGCCGCTGAACGAATGTGCGGGCATCTTCGCAGACCCAGCGAACCACTGCGTTTGTTAGCCCAGAGGCCTTGGCATTTCGGCGGGCCAATGCGATCGCCTGCCGGGAAGCGTCGACATGCACCACCTCGGCACCGGCCGCTGCCATTGCCAGCGTTGCAGCCCCTGCATGGGCAAAGAGAGAAAGGATTCTGCTGCCGGATGGTGTGACGCGATTGAGCCACTGCCACTGCTCAACCTGCTCTAGAAAGAGCCCAATCTGACCCGATGGGGCCGGCCGCACCTCCAGTGACAGCGGCCAATTCTGCAGCGGCACCTCGACTTGCCATGGCTGGGGCAGGGAACCAGTCAAAAGCCACTCGCTGCCTGAATACCGGGCCGCGGCGCCTGTCCAAAGAGCAGGTAATTGCCGCGAATCTCGTGATTGCGGCAGCGGTCGATCGACCAACAGGCCGCCGAACCGTTCGAGTCGCCGGCCATCGCCAAAATCGATGAGGGCAGGGTCGCGAAACTTTTTTTCATCTGAGCCGTTCATAGACAGGTAGCATAAACTCTTCGCTCGTCATTTTCTAAAAATCCTAAGGGGAAATTTCCATGATTCGCTCCTTTTATGCCTCACTCATGGCCGTCATGTGTGCGGTTGTGCTGGTCCTTGTGGCAGGTTTGCAGCCGCTCGCGGCAGCCGACAGTGAATCCAGTTGCTTTCAAACGACAGTCACTGCTTGGATGAGCGTGGTTGCACTGGTGGGAAGCGATGCTGCCCAGAGTGATCGTGACGAAGACGAAGACGAAGACGAAGATGAAGATGAAGATGAAGATGAAGATGAAGATGAAGATGAAGATGAAGATGAAGATGAAGATGAAGATGAAGATGAAGATGAAGATGAAGACGGCCAGAATGAAAAGAGCCAGCGGCAGCACCAGCATCATCGTGGACATACTCAGGGCCGCCCTCGCCCCGGTATGGAGCACGGTTCGCACGGCCCTCGCCCTGGTATGGAGCACGGCCGTGGGCCTGGCATGCAGGGCCCTCCGGGTCGGCCACCGCAGATGCCCGACATGAACCGTATGGTCATGGAGCGACTCAACGAAGTCATCGGCAGGCTCTCGCGAATCGAGAGTAGCCTTCTTCATGGACAAAATGTCGCCCGTCACTCGCAGGGTGAAGGTAAACCAGATCGCAAGGCCCAGCGTGGTCCAGAAGAGATGATGCGTCAGATGTCCGATGAACAGCGACGCATGGTCGAGCAGCGGATGCAGGAAGGGCGGCAGAGAATGCAAGAGGCTGAAAAACGATTCAATGAGATGAAGCAACGCATTGAAAAGCTTGAAGCCGAGGTCAAAAAGCTGAAGGCAGAAAGCAAGTAATCCACACTGTCGATTACGGAGAAACCCAGGGACGCTCAGAAAAACTCAGGTGACGCTCAGGCGATCGAAGCTCACTTCCGGCGGGTGCTTTTTTTGCGGCGGGTCGCTCGGCTTTTAGGTGCTCTTGAGCCTGAAACTGCCGGTGCTGACCCAGAAACTGCACCCGGCATTGTCTGGGACACGATGATGCAATTATCGCCCAAATCGAGGTCGTCTTCTTCCTCTTCGATAGGACGGCCACGGTCGTCGAGCTTGACATCGGCCTCGGCTGTCTTGCGTTTGGCCACCTCCAAGAGACGCTGATACAGTTTTTCGCGATCGACGCCGTTGATGGTCGAGACGGCCGTGGCCACTTCGCCCAGATAACGCAGGAAAACGCTACGGCGCTGGCCTTCCTGTGCCACGCGCAGCCGCCGTCGCAGATACATGCCGAGCTTGCGACCCACGGCCTGGAGCGCCAAGCGGATCTCCTTGGTGATTTCCGGATACGAGGCAATCGCCTCCTTCGACTCGCTTGTAAACGGCACCCAGACGCTTGCCATGTGCACCATAATCGTCACTGGGCTGCTGGGTAGGCTGCCCCGGGATTGCGAGAGCCCGTACGACCGCCAGTTGGTGGAGAGAATAGTTTGAGTGACAGCGCAGGCCGCATGTTGAAACTGCAGCGGCACGCGATTGGCGTAGCGCATGACGGTCATGCTCTGCCCCTCATCGACGTTCACATGCTGCATCGCCCCATGCAGGGCCGCGAGTGTATCTTTCTTAAGCTTGGACGGCGACTGCCGACTCGCAAGCTGAGCCGCATCTAGAATTTTGTCGGCTGCCTCGCCGCCGAGGCCCGCAAATGTTGTGGTGAGAAATTGCCGCAAGCTGCGCGAGTCGCTCTCACCGACAAGTTCTGAGAGCACCTCCAGCGACACCTTCTGCGCCGCCGGCCCGCCGCCGTAGGCCAAGGCCGCCTCGATCACAAAAGGATTGCCACGGTACACGCCTGGCGGTCGGGTCGCGGCCACGAAAAATTCCCCGGGCACAACCTGTCTGAGCCCAGCCAGCAATCGTTGCTCACCGATGGGCACCACGCAGTCGGTGGCTGGCGGCGGAATTTTTGTTTCCTGGATTGCCCTGTAGATCGCATCGGCCTCGCCGCGGCCGATTTTGGCACCGGTGGCCCGCGGCGAGAGCTTGGCTGCATCGCAGATTCGTTTGGCGACGCCTGGGGAAACGCGAGAGAACGAACTGGTAAGAAACTGGGAGAGCGAGAGCTTGGGCTGCTCCTGAAGCATCGTGACAAGCCGGCCGAGCTCGATGCCGTAGGGATGCGGCTTGATCTCGCGGGGTTCTGGCGGGAGGTCGTGGGTTGAGCGTTCGAGAATGCGCTCGGGTGATTCAGCGCTCTGAAAGTGAATCCTGGCGTGCGGATTGGAGATCGCCGTTTGCTCCAGATATTCCTCGACGCTGCCGCGACCGCGTTGAAACTTGGCCTCCATCTCAATCGTCACGCGCGTGCCGTGGTCGATCGATTCGCCGAGATCGTTGATCGCGACCCATTCGATGCCGTGCTTGGCCATCAGATCGTTGCCGTTCTTGCCGGCAGGAATATCGACGCCGGCTCCTTTGCCGTTCAAAATCTCCGGATGGTTGGTCTTTGTGTCGATGCGGAGTTCGTAGTAATGAGCCGGATCCTTGGCTGATATTTTGGAGATGATCTTGACTGGCTTGCCGGTGGTGAGCACACCGTACATGCCGGCTGCGGAGATGCCGATGCCCTGCTGGCCACGACTCATCCGCAGGCGGTGAAACTTTGAACCGTAGAGCAATTTTCCAAAGATCAGCGGAATCTGTTTGCTGACGATGCCGGGTCCGTTGTCTTGAATGCCGACGCGGAAACGACCGGGAGAGGTTTCTTCAATGTGCACCCAAATCTCGGGCAGGATGCCGGCCTCCTCGCAGGCGTCGAGCGAGTTGTCGACCGCTTCCTTGACGCTTGTGAGCAAGGCTTTGCGAGGCGAGTCGAAGCCGAGAAGATGTCTGTTTTTGGCAAAGAATTCGCTGACAGAAATATCGCGCTGGCCAGCAGCAAGAGTCTGTGCTGTGGCACGCCGCTTGGCCGGGGTCTTACCAACCGGAGTTGGGCTGGCCGGGGCGATGGCTGGCTGGGTGACGACGCCATTGGCAGGAGTGCTCGCCGCCGCCAAGGCTCGCTGCCGAGCAATTCTCGCAGGCTTAGGAGGTTTGATTGTTTTAGTCATTGGATCTCAAAGTTTCAGTCAAGACTGTGATCTGAGGCAACAGAGTTGGCAAGAGGGGCAGATTGTAGCGGTTGTAACGAGGTTGTCTCGGTTGGGCTTTGCAGGCAGCGGTCGTCGGTCTTCTTGCGGCGGACTTTGCTTGTCGGGCAGAAGTGTCGGAGTCTCTCGTAGTGAAGTGATTGACCGGGCCGCTATCGGTCGACATTTTATGTGAAGTCGAAGGGTCGAAGAGTCGTATGAGTTTCAAAAAAAAGGTGATCTGATGCTGCGAACATCGCCAGCGGCACGTTGCTGCCAGGCCAGTGCTGGAGTGGTTGCGGCGCTGGTTTTCCTCGCGGAAAGCCTCACGCTTGCCGCCCCGATCAACGGCGGCGTGCAGGCTCCCACACCCGATGTTTTTTATAATTTCTATGCGCCGCCAGTTGCCGCTGGAAATGCACCTGGCCTGGGTGCCCAGCTTTATGTATCGCCCCGTCCAGTGCCGCCTCGCGTCGGTCACACCTGGATCACATACCCGCCTTTCATGCCTCACGAATTTCTCTACAAGCATCACCGGCGGTATATCCGCCCTGCCGGTGCGATGGGCATGAAGACGGTGGCCCGTGGGTATTGGTGGTAAGGAACGAATCACGCTATGAAAAATATTATTTCTAGACAACGGCTCGGCGGAATCTCACTCGTTGTCGTGTTGCTGGCGATCTGCCTTGTTGAATTCATGCACGCGGCCTGCGCTAGTGGGCACGATGCAATCGAAAAAAGATATTTTTTGCGCAGTCAGAGAAAGAGCTGGCACAGCGCGTGGTACAGCCCGTGGGAGGGCCGACCAGTAGCGCTGGTGGTGCCGCCGACGGCCGAGTTTACCTCAGAGTATGGCTGGGGAGTGCCGAGTTCGCGCGTGATGCCGCTCTACCATCAGTACCATCGACCCTCTCCAGGGCCGGGAGCGGTGTCGGGGCGGTCACGATTCATGCCGACCCCCAATCAACCGAGCGACACGGTGCAATTTGGCGTGCACTCGATTCGAGGGCCGTGGTAGTCGAAGTGCCTACTTACGATGGCAGCTTGGCCCTTGCCAGCACTGCCCACGGGCTTTCCGGCGCGAGCGTGAGAAACGCGCGGAGGTGACGATGGGCATCGGTTGTGCGGCCGATATCGTTGAGAATGCCCGCCATGTGCCAGTGGGCATCGGCGTAGTCGGGTTGTTGGCGGAGCACGCCTTCGAGTGCGGCCAAAGCGAGTTCATGTTCGCCTAGTTCGGCGAGCACACAGCCAAGACTTGATCGGGCCTCAAGGTGATCATCGTCGAGCTCGACGGCAGCGTAGTACCGCTCGCGAGCAGCCGTCAGGTCGCCCGAACGGTAGAGCAATTCGGCAAGCATAAATGCCACCTGCGCAGTGGGTCCCTGCGACTGCAGCACAGCACGGAGGGCTTCGGCCGCTTCGACAAATTTTCCCGAGGCCTCCAGATCGGCCGCCAATGCCAGCATTTCATTCGCATCCATCAGCGTGCTGTCACGATTGGTATTCGCGTCGACTGCGATGCGGCATGGGGCGTACGCCGCGACGCGTGGTGGGTGCTCACAGTCATCATCGTCGTTCATCTCGAGCGTGGCCCACGGATGCCTAATTGCGGGCGGGGCGTCGCTTGCCCGCAGGCCAGTCGTATAGAAAGGAAACTGTAATTGTCCGCCTGCTCCGACAAGATGGTCGCCGCGACGGATGCTCAGGCGGCTGCCATCGGTGACAATTCGCTCGGCGATTGTCGCGGCTTCTGGGGCGCCACCAGGAGCCAGTTCCGATAACTTGGCTGTGATAGCACGCAGCGACAGGCCGGTCGATAAAAGGCGGACGAGTTGCCGGCCCACAAAAAGTTGTTCAAAATCAAACCACTCAATTGAATCGGCGCGTTTGGCAGGCTTGAGTAAGCCGCTGCGCACCCAGTGTCGGACTGCCGCCCTGGGTGCTTGCAGCACATCGGCCATCATGGGCAGCGTGTAGAGCCCTTGCACGGCCGCCGGCTCGTTTGCAACGTGAAGTGGCATGGATGTTGTCCGGAAAAAAGATTGTTGCCCTTTTTGATACTCACCGCAGGATATCACTCTACTTGACCGCCAACGCGAAAACCACAGTCGGCTGAATCTGCGCAGATGCCAGCGGGTGGCGCACTCGCTCACCGATACGAACGGCGCTGCGTCTCACCGTCTCTAGGAAGCCCGGAGCACGAGCGACGGGGGTGGGGTGAAAAACCATCGGCAAAATATGGCGGTGGCTTTCAACAATTCGGCACGCCAACTCTCCCTCGCTGGCGCTACGGGCTTTTCAGGAAGCGGGCAGAGAAGCCCAACCCAGAGCGTGAATGTGGAAACAGACCCATCGCCGTTTTTATCGTTTTGGAAATGGTCGGCTAGTGGCCTTTTCGGCTGTTGGAAAGTCGGTCGGTAGCGGCACGCTCACCTTGCCGGTGGCAGCCCATTGAGTGCCACGCTGGAGGGAAGTGATGAAGCCGACACATTCCTGCGAGTCATTGCCGTGGCCCATCGGCGTGTGAAAAATACGCCCCTTACCATACTCCAGAGTCATGATCATCGGTTCGTGTCGCTTGGTCGTGGGAGAATAAGCCGTGGCGAGAATCTGCATATTTTCCGCTGGACCGCGGAGCTTGTCATAGAGTTCATCATTCCCGTGCATCCAGATAGCAGGCATGCCGCTGGTGATCGGATGCTCGGCATTGCGAATGATGACCGGAAATTGCAACTGCGGGCCGTGATTGCCGCCAGCACCGGGAGTCGTGTCACGAATGAGTTTTCCTTCCGCATTGAAATAGACATAGGGGCCGCTTTTCTCATTGCGTCCACCCCAGCCACCCAACCCAATCATCTCGTTGTAAGCGACCCATTCTGGGAACGAATTGTCGGCCGCATGCACAACAACAAGTCCACCACCGCTGCGCATGTAGTCTTCAAACGCAGTTTGAGTCTCGCTGGGCCAGGCGGCGGCACCGTGACCGAAATTGCTAACGACCACGGCATAAGTGGCAAACGCTGGTCGAAACGAAGCATCTTTGCCTTGTGGAGCATGTGTGACGGTATCGACTGTGAACCATCCGGAATCCTCCAGATACTTCTTCATCATCTGCGTCGTCTGCGGCCAGTTGCCGTGATTGTTTTGCCCATCGACGATCAGCGCCTTGAGCGGCTCAGCAGCAACCGTCTGGGACAAGAAGACACAAACAACAAAGGCCAATCCGCCACGCAGAAGCAAACGCATTTTTTCTCCAGAGACATAGTGTCAAGGGGGTTTGCAGAGCAGATCGTTCAGGTGGACTGATCGGGCTGTGCATATTCGATCTGAGGGGCTCGGTTCAAGCCGGAAACTTCTGCGGCCGGAACATCTTTGGGATCGCTGGCCGGTGGGGCTGGTTCGACTGCTGGCCCAAGTGGCGCAACCGCTGGCTCCGTGCTCGACTCATCTGGAGCAGCAACGCGAGCTGGCCCTGGCTGCTTGGCGGCCGGAGCCGGGATCGTTTCAATCGACAGATCACTCGAGCCGGTGCTGGGCTCACCGGCCTGAGGGAGAATCGATTTTTCCGCGCGGAATGTCCGGGCAGGAGCCGGTTGTTCGCCCGATTGTGTTGAGGGATCAACATGGTTCAGTGACGAATCCTTCCAACCCGCTGCCGCCTCGCTCGCGGCATCGGCCGGCTTGTCACTGAATGTTTTTGTGAGGGGAAGATCTGTTGGAACGAGCGACGGTGCGACGGTGGCGGTGCTGCCCGGAGCCCCTGTCGGCCCTGGGGCTGCTAGCGGTTTTGCCGTCGCTGAGGGCAGGTTTGTCAGAGAGATCGATGGCAGAGGATTGCCGCAGCCATCCAGCGGAACCCGCATCACCACAGTGCGTGGCGAACGGACGGTGTAGATGTAGGGAACCTTTTTTTCGACAATTCGCGGTACCTGTGCGGTGCGCTGCTCGCTGACATACCGACAAACTTGCACGGAAACAGGCTCAACGCGGTCTTCGCTCACGATCTTGCAGACTTGCACGGGCACCTGTCGCACCTGCTCCTCGGCCACCATCCGCATCGTCTGCACAGGGACCTTATGATCGATTCGTTCAACAACTTTTCGCACCGTCTGCACGGGCACCTGTCTCACCTGCTCCTCGGCCACCATCCGCATCGTCTGGACAGGGACCTGTTGAACGACCTGCTCGTCGATGTAACGCACCGTCTGCACGGGCACCTTGCGCGTGACAATACGGTTGACAACGGTTGTCTGCGGAACCTGTACGGCCACGACGCTTGGCTGGTAGACGCGGTTGACCTGATTCATCACAACGCCCGGCGTGACCGTCCAAACATAGCCACCCCGTTGCCATACCATCAGTCCTGTGCTGGGGTTGACGGCCCAGCCGGCCGGCACAAAACCCAACTGCGTTGCGCCAGGCGATACCATGGGCGTGACTTGATCGACATAGCCGCCTTGATCGGCGTAGGTGGTGCGCATCGTCGTGACCGGCTCGGCAACGGTGTAGGCTTCATCACGTTCTAGAGTTTCATAGACGGGGCGTCGGACGACGCTCGTTTGCTGCTGGAGGGATGTTTCGTAGACCGGCTTCATGACGGTGAATCGTTCTTCACGGGAACCGGTCTCAACAACATCGCGAGTGATGTCGTAACTCATGTCGCGGATTTGCGTCTCGTAAACGGGCTTCATGACAGTCGTGCGTTCTTCACGCGTGCTGGTTTCCCAGACGGGTCGCTGCACGGTGTAGCGTCGCTCGGATGTCTGTGTTTCCCAAACAGGCTTGGTGACGGTGTACACGCGGGCATCGTAGACGGTTTCATAACTGACGCGGTAGGCAGTCATCTGCTGTTCGTCGTAAACGGTCTGAAAGTCGAGCCGGTACGTTTGCGTGGGAGCCGGGGCAGCGGCCTCACCACAGCATTCCGCCATCACGGTGCTGGGAGTCGTCAGTGTTGGCAATACAAAAACAAGTGCCATCGAAACTGGAATTGTGCAGAGCAGCCATTGCCTGCGGGGGGTAAAATTCGCGTCGGATGGATAAGAGTTCAACAGGATCATTATTTTTCTCCTCTAGAAAGACCCACCGAGCCTAATCTCCCTGACGCAGGCTTCAAGCGTTTCGTTCAATAATTCTGCCGGGATTTTTGCAGAATTATAGGAAAAGCCCCGTACCAACGGTGCAATTGCTCCATCTTACGCCACCGAAAAGCCAGTTCGGCCAATCTGGGGAAGAGGGGCGATTTTGCTGGGGTGGTCTTACAGGCTGGTTTCGAAAAGCCGTCGGCTGCGGGCGTCGAGCAAGAGAACGCTCTGGATAAAGTAGCGCACACCAAACGAGTCGGTGATCACAACGCTTGAGTCGGGCAGGCGAAGAATGTCGTCTGTGTGTGCGACTGTGAATCGCCGTGGGCCGCGATCGGTGCTCACCAGCCACTCAGTTGGTTCGCTGTCGGATACGGTTTCGATGCGTTTGATGACAGGCAAAAATTCACGGACGGCAAGTTCCTTCATCAGCAGTGATTGTAACGTTGCGTCGAGCAGGGCCAGCGAATCAATCCAGGCCAGTTCCGTTCCATCTGCTGCCACGATCGCAATCGGTCCGGCAGGAACAGAAATTGGAAACGCTCGCACGACATCAACATTGCTGTGCCGCTGCCCACGACTATCGATCAGATCGAGGTGGCCATGCCGTTGCCGTTCCAGTTGCCACTCGGTCGGAGTTTGCTCTTCTACTGAGTGCATGGTGTCGGAGCTTTTCATAATGGCGATCTGAAGCAGAGGAGAAACAGTTGGGAGGAGAAACAGTTAGGACCCAGCGGCAGCTTCCAGAGCGGCCCTTGTCTGCGCGTGGTACAGTCTGAAGTAGGCGCCCTCGGCGGCAAGCAGTTGATCGTGCGTGCCGGTTTCGATAATGGTGCCGGCGTCGAGCACAACAAGCCGGTTGGCCCGCCGGAGAGTCGAGAGCCGATGGGCAATGGCGATTGTCGTTCGCCCCGTCACAAGCCGGTCAATCGCCGCTTGAATAACGACCTCTGTTTCCGCATCAACGCTCGATGTTGCCTCATCGAGAACCAGGATCGACGGGTCGACGAGCAAAGCCCGAGCGATCGAGAGTCGCTGTCTCTCGCCGCCAGAGAGCGAGCCGCCCCGCTCGCCCACGCGGGAGTCGTAGGCCGCCGGCAGAGCGAGAATGAATTCGTGGGCGCCAGCGGCTCTCGCAGCCGCCACAATCTGCTCCCGCGATGCCTGGGGCTGGCCGTAGGCAATATTTTCGGCGACCGTGCCAAAAAAGAGAAACGGCTCCTGCAGTACGCAGCCGAGGTTTTTCCGGTAGCCCGAGATCGAGAGGTCGCGAACGTCTTTACCGTCCACTGTGATCGTGCCGCTGGAGGGATCGTAAAATCGGCAGATCAGGTTGGCCAGCGTGGTCTTGCCCGATCCGGAGGTGCCAACCAGGCCGATCATCTCGCCCGGCTCAATGACAAGATCGATGCCGTGCAGCACCTCTCGCGATCCGTAGCGAAAGTGAACGCCGGATAGCTCAATCCGCCCTCGCACCCTACCCGGGTTGATCGGCTGCGGAGATTCCGCAACTGTCGGCTTACAATCGAGTAGCTCAAAGATGCGATGGGCGCTTGCGGCCGCCCGCTGCGTGGCAGGCACCATGCGAATCATTGACTCAATGCGACCATAGAAGCGGGCGATGTAAGCCAAAAATGCCGTCAGCGCGCCGACGGTCACCGTGCCGCTAAATACCAGCCACGCCCCGGCGCCCCAGACGACAAGCAACCCAGCCTCGCTAAAAAAGCTGATCAGGGGGCCGAAGAACGACCAGACAATATTGACGCGGTCGTTGGCTTCGAGCACGCGATCGTTGGCGGCCCGGAACCGCTCGATCTCGCGGGACTCCTGTGCAAAAGCTTTCACAACGCGGATACCAGGAATCGTGTCGGCGAGTGTGCTGGTCATATCAGACCAGGCCACATTCGCACGGATGAAGCCGCGACGCAGCCGCGATCGCACCGAGTAGACCAGCCACACCACCAGCGGAAACGGTGCCAGTGTCACCAGCGCCAAGAGCGGATTGATCCAGATCAGCACGCCGGCAGTGAGCAGCACAAGCAACACATTGGAAGAAAAATCGATGAGATTGACAGAGAGAAATGTGTTGATGCGGTCGGTGTCGCTGCCGACACGCGACATCAAGTCGCCGGTGCGTTTGCCAGAGAAGAAATCGATTGAAAGCGACTGCATGTGCGAATAGGTGCGGACCCGCAGGTCAGCCGCCACTCGCTCGCTGACCCACGCCAGCGTCCAGGCCTGTGCCCAAGAGAGCAGCCAGGCGGCAATGGCAGCACCTGTGAGTCCAGCCAGATACCACCAGATCAGCGAGAAGGGCACGGCTTCTCCCGATTGCCTCGGGATCAACACCTTATCGACCAAGGGCATCGTGAGATAGGGTGGCACAAGTGTGACTGCGGTGCTGGCCAGCGAGAGCAGGCCGCCCACGAGCGCCATGCCGGCATGCGGTTTGGCAAAGGCAAGAATGCGAACCAGCGATCGCCACGATGCGCCGCCAGTGCTTTCTGGGCTGCTGCTGGCATCGAGCGTCTCGTCATCACTCGAGGTCCTGGCCCCGTCGGCTAACGCGACAGACTCGGTCGCCTGCGATTGATCTCGGGCGGTGGTTGCCTTGGCCGCTCGCGTTGCGAGTGCATTGTGAATTCGCTCCCCCCGAATGCGTTCATCGAAGGCGTCTTCAAGTGCCAGCACGCCCTTGGCTCGGGCGGGAGTGAACAGCCAGCGGGCCACGACGCAACCCCCAGACGCTAGTTCGATGCGGCCGACAGCAGCGAGCATGTGCACATCGATGCGAGTTGAAGGAGCAAGCAACCACGAGTGCGTTTTTTTCGGAGACGTTGCGGTCTCGAGTGAACCGAAGTCTCCATCGACAGAGGCCGGCGTATCGGCAACCAACCGGCGATCGGTGAGCACAATCCAGCCGTCGGTAAAATTGAGATCGGCATCTAGGTCAAAGCGACAAGCCGCTACCAACTTCTCTCCAACCTCTAAGAGCAGGTGTTCGGGGAGTAGAGCCCGTTCGGCAAGGAGCTGGCCACGACTCGCGGAGGAGCCATCGATCTGAGGTGCAGCAGCAGGCAGGGATGGCATGAAAAGTGAGGGCTCGTATGGATAGCGAGGATTTATGCGAAGAGCCGTTTTGGCGCGTAAAATAGGGATGGAAAAGCGGTTGAACGGGGTTTTGAGCCGTGATAAATCGGATAATTGGCTTTTGTGGCAGCGGCAATAGAATTTTCGCTAGCTTTCCGAATATCCCTAAACTAACCTCCTAGAGTTTCGAGCGACACTGGCCTGCCTTTGCATTCCAGAGCCCGCCGGAATCCTGACGGGCCGTGATCAAAGTAAAAAATACCTGCCCGCCAGCCCGCCCGACCACCTTTTTTACAAAGACGTCAGCAAGAATTGCCATCCCATCCATGAGCCGATCTGGTTGCCATCGACAGCATAGAGGTTTTTTAGCCCCAGATGCGGTGTCATCGAATGTGATTGGTTCTCGGCACAAGAACTGCATGCCAGTTATTTTTTTAGAGAACGATTCGCAATCCCAAAAAGAAAGCGTAGACTTTTGTGCGTGGAACGTGAAGAGCCGCGAAAATAGCGGCATACTCGCGTTCCAAGGGTTTGTCAGATGTTTTGTGCAAGGTTTTGTTTGTGATCTGTTGGTAGGTTGGAATCATGGTGCCGCGAGGAACGCGCACCGCAAGCGAACGCGCGTCCGTGTGGCGTGCGGCGGTGTACAACGATCTCACGGTGAGGGAAATAATTCGTCCCATGGCCCCTTTGGCCGGTTTCTTGTTTGTCGGGAAAGTATCCCCCCCGTTGTGCTACAGCCTGCCTGCAAAGATCTTCTTTGCCAGAGGCATTTCTCCCGCGGCCCCAGATTGCTGGCCGCCCTGACGACATTCTATGGACGACATTCTGTGTCAGGGTTACTTGCACGATGGTAGCTATTCAAGGGGCTTTTTGGGCGACGCGCCCGCTCAGCCTCGCGGTGACAGGTGGAGCCTTTTTCCAAAAAAAGTTAAGCGGAATGTCTGCTGACTGGAAAAGGCACACACAACCCCAACCCACGCATGCGTCTGCGTTCGGGTAAGAGAGACACGTTTTCCTTCCATGGAGATTCAAACGCTCAAGGTTCTGCGCGGTCCTAATCAATGGGCTTCGTTTCCTGTTCTTGAGGTGTGGGTTGACCTCGGTCGTCTGGAGGAATACCCATCAGATTTAATTCTCGGTTTCAACGACCGGCTTATGCAGTGGCTGCCCAGTTTGATTGAGCACCGCTGCTCGATCGGTGAACGCGGTGGCTTCTTCGAGCGACTGCGCACCGGCACATGGATGGGACACATTCTTGAGCATGTGACACTCGAACTGCAGTCTCTCGCCGGCCAGCCTGTGAGCTTTGGAAAGGCCCGCGAAACTTCGACTCGAGGTGTCTACAAGGTAATTATTCAGTTCAAAGAAGAAGCGTTTGCGATCGATTGCCTGCACACATCGCACCGCCTGATCATGGCTGCTGTGGCGGGCGAGCCTTTCGATGTGGCCTGCGAGATCAAGCGACTCAAAAAGGTGTTGCTGGATGTGCAGTTAGGCCCGAGCACGCGGTCGATTGTCGAAGCGGCAGCGGCAAGGGGCATTCCTTCCAGGCGGCTCACCGAAGGATCGCTTGTCCGACTGGGATTTGGCGTTAAGCAGCGGCGGATCATTGCCGCAGAGACTGATCGCACCGGCGCCGTTGCCGAATCGATCGCACAGGACAAAGAACTGACCCGCACGCTTTTGGCCGAGGCCGGCATTCCGGTCCCGGAGGGCCGCCCTGTGAGCGATGCTGCCGACGCATGGATCGCTGCCGAAGAGATTGGCGCGCCAGTTGTGGTGAAGCCTCGCTACGGCAATCAGGGCCGAGGGGTTTCCGTGAGCTTGTCGACCCGAGAAGAGGTTGAGCAGGCGTGGCATGTGGCCCGCGAGCAGGATGCTGCTGTTGTGGTTGAGCGATTTGTTAGCGGAGACGACTACCGACTGCTTGTTGTTGGCGGCGCCGTTGTGGCCGCAGCACGCAGGCATCCACCCACAGTGACGGGCACGGGCCAGGCAACTGTCCAGCAATTGGTTGACCAGCTCAACGAAGATCCCCGCCGCTGTGGCGATCATGCTGGCGCACTGAGTCCTGTTGTCATCGACGAAGTGGCGATGGCTGTTTTGGCAGAGCAAGAGTTGTTCCTAGAGAGCATTCCGGCAGCGGATCGCGTTGTCCTCCTGCGGCAAAATGCCAATTTGAGCACTGGTGGGAGCGCCCAAGATGTCACCGACAGCGTGCATCCTGAGGTCGCCGCGCGGGCGGTTGAAGCGGCGCGGATCATTGGGTTGGATGTGGCCGGCATTGATGTTGTCACGGCAGACATTTCTCAGCCACTTGAATCGCAGCGGGGCGTTGTCATTGAAGTGAATGCCGGACCGGGCCTGCGCATGCATTTGGAACCAACGGTTGGCACGCCGCGCAATGTCGGCGCGGCGATCGTCGACATGATCTTTGCGCCAGAGGAAGACGGCCGAATTCCTCTGGCAGCCGTGACGGGGACCAACGGAAAATCGACGGTGGTGCGATTGCTCGCCCATCTGGCAACAGCCGGCGGTGCCACGGTTGGCACCACCTGCACCGAGGGGATTTGGGTGGGCAATCGGCAGATCGACAGCGGCGACTGCAGCGGCCCAGCGAGTGCCCGTCGCGTGCTGGCCAATCCATCGGTCACAACAGCCGTACTGGAGACGGCCCGAGGCGGCATTCTCCGTGAAGGCTGTGGTTTTGACTGCTGCGATGTGGCCGTTGTGACCAATATCGGATCGGGCGATCATCTGGGTCTCAATGAGATCAATACTCCCGAGCAGTTGGCGTGGGTCAAGGGAGCGGTTGTCGCAGCGGTGCGAAAAACAGGATCGGCCATTCTCAACGCTGCGGATCCACTCGTTGTTGAAATGAAGCAGTGGTGCAAAGGACAGGTCGTTTACTTTGCACTTGATCCTCATAATCCAGTGATCGTGGCCCATCTTGCCGCGGGCGGCCTGACGGCGACGGTACGCGAGGGGTGGATCGTGCTCTGCGACGGTCCGCGCGAAACTCGATTGGCCAACCTCGATCGCGTGCCGCTTGTGCACCGCGGCATGATTGGCTTCCAAGTGGAAAATGTGCTGGCGAGTGCTGCCGCTGCCTGGTGTTTGGGCGTGCCGCTTGAATTAGTGCGACTGGGTCTGGAAAGTTTTTCAGCTGGATCGGCCGGTTCACCCGGACGGTTTAATCTGCTCGACCTGCAAGGCACATCCATCGTGGTCGACTATGGCCACAACGTGCCGTCGCTGGAGCAGATTTGTGGGGCGATCCGCACGCTGCCGCACGCGCATCGAACTGCGGTTTATTCAGCGGCCGGGGACCGTCGCGACGAAGATATTCTGGCTCAGGGCCGGTTGCTCGGGGCCACCTTCGATCGGGTTGTGGTCTACGAAGATGCCTACATTCGCGGTCGAAAGCCGGGCGAAATCACACGGCTTCTGTCTGAGGGAATAGCCCAGGGCATGCGTGCTGACAGGGCGACAACGATCCAGGCCGGAGGCAATTGGTGTGAGTCTGCAGCACTTGTGCTCAATGCGGCAAAGGCTGGAGAACTGGTTCTTTTGCAGCCAGACTCGGTCGAACAGACGATTCCATGGCTCAAGGAGCATTACGGCAAGCGACTCCGAGAGACCAATTTTGACGAGATGGCTGGGCTGGCTGCTCATGGAGAACAACAGCGTTTGCCGGCCAATAGCGAACCGGTGGAGATTAAAAACGGGCATCTTGGTCGAGCAGCCTGTGCTGCTCGGAATCTGGTCGCCGGCGAAACGATTCTCAGAGCGTGGGGTCCGCAATTGCCAAAGCGCACGCGGCACTCAATGCAGGTCGATGTCGATACGCACATTTTGCCAGACGGCGTGGTTGTGTTGCTCAACCACTCCTGCGAGCCCAACTGCGGGCTGTTGATTCGCTCCGGTGTCAAAGAGATAGAAGCCAGAACCCTGCGGCCAATTCAAGCTGGCGAAGAACTCACATTTGACTACGAAACGTTTGAATACGAGATTGAGTACTTGAACGGTCCATGCCTCTGCGGCTCGGCAAAGTGCCGGGGACGACTGACTGGTTACAAGCACCTGCCTGCGGAAGTTAAGGCTCGGTACGGCGAATTTATTGCCGAATACCTCCGCGCTTTAGAGGGTGAAGTTACGGTGCCAGTCGGCGCCTAGGCCGTAGGCCGCCATTGGAACGCGTTCACTTTGACCGAGATATGACTTCGGGGCTCTCCCGAAGCGATGCCCTGTTACTTGACCCCGGGGCGACGGTCGAGCGCGCCACGGACGCCGAGTTGCTCTGGGTGGCGGGCGATCTTGTCGGTGAAGACCCGTACGTCGTCGACAATGGGCCGCAGTTCCTTTGTGATGTTGTTGATATTAGCGGCGGCTTGGGCGAGATCATCATAAACCTTTGGATCGCGGACGAGTTTGCCCAGCGTGCCCTCCGACTGGTTGAGCGCTTTGGTAAACATGGCAGCCTGCTGAAGGACATCGTCCAGCCGGCCAATGGTGCGGTCCACTTGTGCAACCATCTCTTCGCCACGCTCGCCTAGCGGCCGCGTCAGTCCTTCGAGGTTCCGCAGATTTCGATCGGCCGTGTCGACTGTGGTGCTGATGCCTTTGACAGTAGCGCGCAGGTCAGCCAGAACGTCGGGCAAAACCTCGATCGCAGCCTTCATCTTGTCACGAGCCTGTGGATCGCCGAGCACATCGTTGATGTTGCTCATTGCGACGCTGAAGGATTCGAGAGCTTGTTCTGTTTTGCGCACCATGCTTTCAAACTTCTCATCCTCCCCAAGAAAGAGTTTGTCGAGATTCTTTGAGAGCTTGCCGATCGACTCACTCGCATCGGTGAGCGAGTCGAGCGTGGTGCTAAACTTAGGCTCAAGCGACGCCAGTGCTTCAAAGGGATCACGTACAAGCGAACCGACCAGCACTTCCTCCTTGGCGATGCGTTGGCGCGGCGGCACAATTCTGCCAGGCACCAGCGAAATCTCTGCGTCACCCAAAAGAGAGCCATTGATGCGGGGTTGCTCGTCGCGGTAGATCGGCACATAGGAATCGATATCGGCAACGACGCTCACCCCGCCGCGCTCGTTGAGCGAGATGCTGGCGACTCGTCCCACAAGGATGCCATTTTTTCGAACCGGGGTTCCGGAAGATACGCCTCGGGCATCGGCAAAACTCATCTGGAGTGGGTATGTCGACTGCACCAGCGACGGCAGATCACCAAATAAGACGACGAGAATGCCGGCGATAATGGCTGTGGCCAGCACCATCACGCCGACGCGAAATTGCATGACGCGGTCGTTCATGGGGAGTCTCCGCTGGGTTGCTCTGGAATGGCTGACCAGGCAACCTGCTCTGCAGAGAGTTGCGAGGGTGTTGCGAGAGCACGGGCCTGCTCATCGTGCAATTCAGTCAGCCGAGCACCGGCCCGGCCCTCAATAAACTGGCAGATTCGCGGGTCGGTTGCCTGGGCGAGTTCGGCTGGTGTGCCGTCAAAAACAATCTGCTCTTCCTCGGGCCCGAGTCGGGCAAGTGGATAGAGCATGACGATTCGATCGGCTACTTTTCGAGCCGACGCCAAGTCGTGCGTCACGACAATGCTCGTGACATCATCCCGAGACCGTACACGCAGAATCAACTCGTTGATGACATCGCTCATGATTGGATCAAGACCAGTTGTGGGCTCGTCATAGAGAATCAGATGCGGATCAAGCGCCAGGGCACGGGCCACCCCCGCTCGCTTGCGCATGCCCCCGGAGAGTTGTACCGGTTTTTGGTTTGCCACCGATCGGGGCAAGCCAACCTCAGCTAGCAAGGAGTCGACAATGTCGCGAATCTCAGGCTCTAAAAGATGAGTGTGCTCGCGGAGCGGAAAAGCAATATTGTCGGCAATGGTCAGGCTGTCAAACAACGCCGCGCCTTGAAAAACAAAGCCATAGCCAGTGCGAAGCGCGTCGAGCTGACTCCCCTTGATGCCAGAGAGAGCCTTGCCCTCAAACCGCACCTCGCCCAGCGAGGGCCGCACCAAGCCGATCATCGCCTTGAGCAGAACCGTCTTGCCGCAGCCACTTTCTCCGAGCACGACGAGCGTTTGCCCGCGAGGGATTTGGATCGAAACATTCCGCAGCACTTCCTGTTCACCAAATCGTACGGTGAGTGCGTCGGTTTCCAGCACCAGTGGTTGTGATGTGTCGCGGCTGTGGCTTGTGGCGGATGCGACGGCTGGCATTGGGCGTGAGGATTGTGGCGGTGAAAGAGTCGTCTGCTGATGGGCCTGCGTGAGAGCCTAGAGCAGTTTGCGAGGACCCTCAGGGCGGAAAAAGTCATGAACGTTATCGAGGCCGATGCCGAGGAACAGATCGAGCACGAGTATCAGAACAAATGAGTGCACAAATGCGTTGGTGGCCGCTCGCCCCACTCCCTCGGCCCCAGGCGTGCAGTGAAATCCTCGGTGGCAACTGACAATCGCAATCGCGCCCCCGAAGAAGAAGCTCTTAAAAATTCCCATCAGGAAGTCAAAAGCACCGACGTATTCGCGGGAATTATTCCAGTAATGGTGGTAGTCAACGCCAAGCAGCAGGTTTGAATAAAGATAACCACCCAGCACGCCCATGAAATCAGCCATCACGGTCAAAGTTGGGATCAGAATCAGGCAGCCCAGAAACCGGGGCACGACTAAATAATAAATTGGGTTAGCCCCCATGCTCTCCAGCGCATCGATCTGTTCAGTCACACGCATGGTGCCGAGTTCTGCCGCCATCGCGCTGCCGACGCGGCCGGCCAGCATGGTAGCTGCCAGTACCGGGCCGAGTTCACGCACCAAGGAGAGGTTAATGACGGCCCCGAGACGGGTCTGCAAGCCAAGGGCCTTAAACTGGGCAAAGCTCTGCACGGCCAGCACCATGCCGATAAAGAGGCCAGTGATCGCTACCACGGGCAGCGAGAGCACGCCAATCTGGTAGAAGCTAGGCAATAAAACATCCCGTCGCTGCCGTCGCGCAAAGATCCAACCGACGGTCTGGAGCGAAAAGATCGCAATGTCGCCGATGCCGGCCACGCGGCTCAGGGCAAAATCGCCGAGGTTTGCAATGTGAGATGCCAGCCAATGGCCTAGGCCGCTGGCTGGAGGCGTTTCAAGTGTGGAAGTGAGAGCCATGATTCTTCTGCCGACAGGGCGCGCGGTGATCCTTACCGTTGGCATCGGATCTGCGGGTCGCGCAACTTGAACCGCTTGTGCGGCAAGCGAAGAATCAAGGCTGTCTGGGCACGCTAAGCAACTTAGGCGGGTGGCCCGGCGGCGACGACTGGTTCGGCTGTGACGAGGCCCTTGAAGATAAGCTGCTTCTTGTCGGCCACCTCGACGCAATCGACTTGGATTGTGTCCTTCCCCTCAAACTCGCCTTTGAGGAGTTCTTCCGAGACAGGGTCTTCGATGTAGTTCTCCAGTGCTCGACGCAGCGGACGGGCACCGAAGTCTGTGTCGGAGCCCTTTTTAATCAGAAACTTTTTCGCCTCTTCGGTGAGTTCGAGCTTGAGGCCGCGTTCCGCCAGTCGTTCGCGTACTTTTGCCAGCTCGATGTCGATGACCTGCTTGAGGTCTTCTACCGTCAGGTGATGAAACACAATCACATCATCGATGCGGTTTAAAAACTCAGGGCGGAAAACCTTCTCGATGCGTTCGTTGACTCTGCTTTTCATGCTGTCGTAGCTGGCGTCGCTATCTGGTTTTTGGAAACCAAAAGAAGATTCATTCTTGATCGCATCGGCGCCGGCATTGGTCGTCATGATCAAAATCGCATTGCGGAAGTCGACGTTGCGGCCAAAGCTATCGGTCAGACGACCTTCCTCCATCACCTGCAAGAGCATGTTGAAGACATCGGGATGGGCCTTCTCGATCTCGTCGAGCAACACGACCGAGTAGGGGCGACGACGGATTTTTTCGGTGAGCTGTCCCCCTTCTTCAAAGCCAACATAGCCCGGAGGCGCGCCGATCAGACGACTGACATTGTGCTTCTCCATGTATTCGCTCATGTCGATCTGGATCAACGCATCGGCATCGCCAAACATAAACTGCGCCAGAGCCTTGGCGAGCAGCGTTTTTCCGACACCTGTAGGCCCAGCGAAAACAAAGCAGCCGATGGGACGCTTGGGGTCTTTGAGCCCCGAGCGACTGCGACGGACAGCCTTGGAAATGCTTTTCAGAGCCTCGTTTTGACCGATGACCTGGTTGTGGAGTTCGCTCTCCATTTCCATCAGACGTTTTGTGTCTTCGGTGCTCATGCGCGTGAGTGGAATGCCTGTCATCTTGGAAACGACCTCTGCCACGACTTCTTCGTCCACAACGCCGTCGGCCTCGCGCGACTTATCCCGCCAGTCGCGCGTCATGGTCTGCTTCTTTTTCTTGAGTTTGTCGGCTTGGTCGCGGAGCGCCGCAGCCTTTTCAAAATCTTGATTGGCAACAGCCTCTTCTTTGTCCTTATTGAGCTTCTCAACCTCTTCGTCGATCTCCTTGAGATCCGGCGGCTTGGTCATCGCTTTGAGTCGCACGCGGGCGCCGGCCTCATCAATCACATCGATCGCTTTGTCGGGAAGGCAGCGACCGGTGATGTAACGACTGGAAAGCTCAACGGCTGATACGAGAGCTGCGTCTGTGATCTGCACGCGGTGGTGGGATTCGTAGCGATCGCGGAGGCCCTTGAGAATCTCCACGGCCTCGCTCTTGGTGGCTGGTTCGATCATCACGATCTGGAAGCGGCGGTCAAGGGCCGAATCCTTCTCGATGTATTTGCGGTATTCATCAAGCGTGGTCGCACCAATGCACTGAATTTCGCCCCGGGCCAGCGCCGGCTTGAGCACATTGGAAGCATCGATCGCCCCTTCGGCCCCACCTGCGCCGACGAGCGTGTGGAGTTCGTCGATAAATAAAATCGTATTTTTAGCCCGCCGCACTTCGTTCATCACGGCTTTGATCCGCTCTTCGAATTGGCCGCGGTATTTTGTGCCAGCGACCATCATCGCCAAGTCGAGCACAACGATGCGTCGATCGGCCAAAAGTTCGGGCACATTTCCGTCGACAACACGCTGTGCAAAGCCTTCGACGATGGCTGTTTTGCCGACGCCTGCTTCGCCCAGGAGCACGGGGTTATTTTTCGTGCGGCGGCAGAGAATTTGAATCGCCCGCTCGATCTCCTTTTCCCGGCCGATGACAGGATCTAGCTTGCCTTGGCGGGCCAGTTCCGTCAGATCGCGGCCGAAGCTGTCGAGGGCTGGAGTCTTGCTCTTGCTCCCTTTCGTAGCCGTTTCACCACCACTGCCAGCCCCGGCACCGGCCGTTTGCCGACCGCCCATGCCAGCCCGTTCACCGCCTTCATTTTCCATGCCGTGCCCCAGCAGGTTGAGCACCTCCTCGCGGACATCCTCGAGCTTGAGGCCAAGATTCAAGAGCACCTGTGCGGCCACGCCTTCCTGTTCGCGGAGCAAGCCCAAAAGAATGTGCTCTGTGCCGACATAATTATGGTTGAGATTACGGGCCTCCTCCATCGAATATTCGATCACCTTCTTGGCCCGTGGGGTTTGCGGCAGTTTTCCCATCGTCACCATATCGGGGCCGCTTTGCACCAGCTTTTCAACCTCCATGCGGATCTTCCGCAGATCGATGTCGAGATTTTTAAGGACATTGGCGGCCACGCCGCTGCCTTCCTTAATAAGACCCAGAAGGACATGTTCTGTGCCGATGTATTCGTGGTTGAAACGCTGGGCCTCTTGGTTGGCCAGCTGCATCACTTTGCGAGCACGGTCTGTAAAACGCTCGTACATGAAAAGGGTTCCTTAATGATTTGACTGAAGTGGGCATTGCCATTTCGGCAGTCACCCTTCAGTGAACGGACTCATAATGCAAAACTTACGCCAAACAGCCAAACTTTCAGACACCCCGAAAGTTTTCCGGCCACCTGGCAGGGTTTCCCCTGGCATTCTCTCTGGTAAAGTTATTGTAGAAGTGTTTTTCAAAATTGTCTGTCGCACAAGCGAAATTGGCTTGAACTCGAACCTTTACGCAGCCAAGCCATCCTCGACAGCCGCCGTACGAGCCGCGTTTAAAGGCAGTGTGGCAGCGGCAGGATCGGCTGCGGCCGCTAGAGCGACAGCAGGCTCGGCCGGCTGCGGGGCAGTGAGGTAGGCCAACTCCCGATCAATCGCCGACTTCCAAAGCCCGCCAGAGTCGCTGCGGGCGAGTTTTTCCAGAGCCTTTCGGGATTCCTGCCAGCGGCCTGCGCGGCGCAGCAGAGTGCCCAGCAGCAGTTGGGCCTCGCCATCCATTGCGGAGAATTGTAAAAGAGCGCGTAGATTCATTTCGGCAGTCAGCCAGTCACGCGCCAGATAGGCATCGCGGGCCTTTAAAAAAAGAGCGTCCGTGGCTTGATCGCGGGCCGCTGGGATGGGGGGCGGAAATGCCGAGAGAGCCGACAGAGTGGCCACGAGCCAGACTGCGGCCGTGGCCGTCCAGAGCCCGAGCCAGATTTCCAGATCAACCAGCCCCGACCAAATCCAAGTCGAAATCACAGCAACATCTAGGACGAGAGCAAAAGCAAGTGCTAAAATCAGACCGGCCAAACTGCCACGCAGCCAAAGCCACGGCAGGCCGGGCCAGAGGAGTGTCAGATAGCGTGCTGTGCCCACGGCGTTAAGATCTCAGGGATACAAAATGGGTGGCAGATGGTCGTCAATCCAGCACTCGCCATCATTGCGGCGGCGGAGTGTAGGGCGGCCACCAGATTTTTCCAAGGCATCTCAGAGGCTCAAGCAGTTTAAGAATGGGCACCACCCTGGAAAACAGCGATTTCACGCAGCCTGGGCGGATGGCGGGAGTCTGGCGGGCTCTGGATGCTTCAGCCAACCGGGCCGGCGAGGCTTTGCGCGTGATTGAGGATGTTGTGCGATTTGTCTTTTCCGACTTGCATCTGACGCAGCTCGCCAAGGATTTACGGCACGATTTGACGGCAGTGCTGGCGCGAGACTCGTTGCGACCAAGGCTGTTTGTCCGGGATTTGCCGGGAGACGTGGGCGTCGATGCGGTGGCGGTAGCGGCGCTGCCTCGCGGCTCAGCCGATGACATGCTAGCGGCCAACGCGGCCAGGGGATCGCAGGCCCTGCGGAGCTTGCAAGAGTGCGCGGCCATCGTGGCTCCGGCCACCGCAGGACAGTTTGAAAAGCTGCGATACCGTCTCTACACGCTGGAGCGGGCGGCCCGCGGCACAGCCCGCGCTCAAGAACGGTTGCAAGGGATCAGCCTTTGCGTTCTGATCGATGGTCGGGCCGACGAGCGGGTCTTTGATCGAATGCTGGAATCGCTGTTGGAAGCGGGCGTGCGGATGATTCAGATTCGCGATAAACAGATCGGCGTGCCGACACTGGTACTGCGGACGCAGCAGGCTCTGGCGATTGCTCGGCGACGGTGTCCCGATGGCAGCGCGATTGTGGTGGTCAACGACCGCGTGGATGTGGCTGTAGCGCTTGGCGCCGACGGCTCACACACCGGCTCCGGCGATCTCTCAACGGTGCTCACGAGGCGAGTGATCGGTCCCCGCTGCTTGCTGGGTCGAACGGCCCACAGCCTTGCTGAGGCTCGCACGGCGGTGATCGAGGGCGCCGACTATCTGGGCGTGGGGCCCTGCTTTCCGTCGACAACAAAATCATTTGCCACGTGTGCGCCGCCCGAATTTCTCAGCACGGTAGCCGCAGAAGTCAGTCTGCCGCAGTTTGCCATCGGCGGGATTAGCCTTGAGCATCTAGATGGGATTGCATCGCTGGGAATTCGTCGCGTGGCTGTGGCCTCGGCTGTCGTTTCGGCAGTCGATCCTGCCCGGGCCGCCGTAGCAATCATGGATCGACTTGCGGAGCTTGCGCCGTCGATGGTTGATCGAGCCACGAAACCTCTTTAAGAGCTTTCAGAATGGCTTGGGCCATCTCGGCTTCATCGCGGGAGCGGTAGCCGATCCAGACGGCCCGCACCCTAGCGTCGGGGCCGATGAGATAGGTCGTTGGATAGGAGTCAAAGCCAAATGACTCGCTGAAAAGGATTCGCACAAAGCCAGCGGGATCGGCCCACGCAGCGAGTGAGATTTTTTGTTTAGCAAGGAAATCACGCGTCGTGGCCGCGATCTCAGTGAAGTCGTCAGGGCCTCCCGATCCGCAGGAGACAGCCACGAATTGGAAGGCCGGTTCCGACTGAAGTCGATCGGCAAGCCGCACCAGTCCGGGCAATTCTCGGCGGCAAGGCATGCACCACACGCCCCAGAAATTAAGAAGCGTCACCTTCCCTAGAAATGTCGGTGAGGCAGCGGCGGAGGGATTTTCCCCGGCTGTCGGATCTGCCAGTGAAACCAGCGGTAGGTTGCCGATGAGTCGGCCGACTGCCGGATGCGATGAGGTTGGGGCGCTACAACCGCCAGCTACCAGGCTGGCCAAGATCAGGCTGCCCAGAAAAAGATCAATCCCAGCAGGAGTCTGGCGGCAGCGGTTTAAGAAAAGAGAGTGCATGGGCCGACACGCAGGCTGGCGGGGCGTTATTCTGAACAGGGAACAAACTGCCATTCTAGCGATTGCGAGAGCAGAAAAAACAATGCCAGCGAGATGAGTTGCCAGAAACCCGTCGCTCGCGCTCGGGGCTTCTCAAGAAACGGTCGTTTGCGCTCGGTGTTTTTTGGAAACGGTTGCTTGCGCTCGGGAGGTTTTGGGAACTGGTCGTTTGCGCTCGGGGTTTTGAAAAGCCCGTAGCGCTAGCGAGGGAGGCTGGACGTGTACGAAGTTGAACTCAAATTTTATCTGTCAGACCGAGCAGCGATCGAGGAACGATTGGTGCGCTTGGCGGCACGGTTTCGTGAGCCGATCGATCAGGTCGATCGGTACTTTTCGCATCCCTGCCGCGATTTCGCCCTCACCGACGAAGCACTCCGCCTGCGGAAGGTGGGAGAGCATGTGGAACTGACATGGAAGGGCCCCCGCATCGATACGGCGACAAAAACGCGACGGGAGATCGAACTGGAACTCGGGCCGTCAGCCACATCGCTCGGCGTCTGGGGCAGTGCTGTAGCAACCGTCGATCGCTGGACGGAGATGTTAGAAGCGATCGGCTTTCGCCGCCTGATGGAAGTGGCCAAGCGACGGCGGCCGGTGCGTGTTGTGTGGCATGGTACGGAAGTCGATGTGGCGATCGACGCCGTCGCCGGACTGGGGCATTTTATCGAATTGGAGATTCGGGCGCAGCAGGGAGAAGTGCCTCTGGCCAGAGCGTGCCTGGAATCGCTGGCCCAAGAACTCGGTTGCACAGCCCCTGAGCGACGCAGCTATCTGGAGCTTATCCGTCTAGAAAATGCCCCCCGGTAGGCGCTAGGGCAGATCGCATCGGTTTTCATCGGTCTGCCAGCCATTCTGGCTTTCCAGCAGAATATCGGTGGCGAACTCGCGATGAAAATCTCAGCGTGCTCCTCGAACGATGACGCGATTATCTGTGAATTGGTCTCGATACCAGCGGCACTTCTCAAAGGTATCACCGAGGGCTTTCATCCTCGCGTTCAGCTGCTCACGGAGACGTGCAAGCGTGTCGAGTTCGATGATCTGGCCGCAAAGATCGTGCTTTTGCAGGGGGTCAGCGACGATGTCGAAAAGGAGTTCGCGGCCATCGCGCAAGTAGCGGGCGTAGGTGTGGTGCTTATTACGCAGAGCCCTCCACTCAAATCCGTCCTTCCATTGAAAGGTGTGCCCCATGCCTTGCAGCAACGCCGCCTCCGGTTCTGGGCCGTCTTGGCCAAGGGCAAGGTGTGAGAGGTTCATGCCTTCGACCGCTACCGGGATTTCCCCTGAGGTGAGTCCAAGGAGGGTGGGCATGATGTCGACGGTGGAGATGCATGCATCTGACTGCACGCCTGCCGGGATGTGTCCGGACCATCGCATGATCATGGAAGTGCGAACAGATTCTTCATAGAAAATCATTTCGTAAACCCGCCCGTGGGCGCCAAACATTTCGCCGTGGTCGGCCGTGAAGACGACGATCGTGTCCCCTCGCACACCAGCCTTGTCGATCTCCGCCAGCAATCGCCCAACCTGTTCATCTACGGCCGCAGTCATCGCGTGGTAAACCCGTTGAAACTCCTCCATGTGTGGCTTCCAAAACTCAACCCATTGTTTTGCATCAGCATTGCGGTCCATGGAGGGATCGGGCGTATCGCTCCAGGTGGCGGGCAATGGAAAAGCAACATTCTTGAACCGCTCGTACCAGCCGGCAGGCACATTTGTCTTGTTCCACGGATCGTGCGGCATGCTCAGGGCGAGCACCTAAAAAACGGCTTCTGATCCTGGGCGTGCTCCCGCACGCGGTCAATCGCCAAGTCGGTAAACTGCGCGTCGCCGAGCCCATCGATCCGCTGAGGTTCGGGCGTGTCGTGGAAATACCAGGCTTTGTAATTGTCGTGGCCGAAGTTAAAGCTGGCCCAATGAGTCGTCCAAGCCCATCCGGTAGGGGCCCGGCGGCGTGTAGGCGTTCTTGATGTCGTGGTGGCCGCCGGCGTAACCCACCGACTGGTATCGCAGTTGATCGGCCACAATAACAATGACATTGGACAGACGGGGTTCGACTGCCGTTGCGTGAACGGGGAATGGCGCTAGAACGAAGGCCGCCATTAAAATCGTACGCGGCATGCCAACGAGTACCCCATTTGAGTGAAGGCTCCGGGAACCCAACTCTTACTGCGTGCCAGCGCCTAAGGTGCTCTGCGGGTGAGGAATGATCTGATTGTGTGCATCGAGGAGGATCAGGGCGGGGTGGTGCCTGGCAGATTCCGCTTCATCAAACCAGCCAAAGGACATGATCGTCAGCCGATCGCCAGGATGGCCGAGGTGGGCGGTGGCGCCGTTGAGTTCGATGACACCCGAACCACTCTTTCCGTAGATCACGTAGGTTTCAAACCGCTCGCCGTTGGCGAGATTGCCGACAAGAATTTTTTCATAGGGCCTCAGATTGACTCGCTCCGCCAAGTCGGCGGCAATCGTCAAGCTCCCTTCGTAGTCGACACTGGCGCCAGTGACGGTGGCACGATGAATTTTTGATTTGAGCAGGCAAATGGTCATTACGGGTATCAGTGTGGTGGACTTGAATGTCGTGCGATCGTGCGGGTATCAGCGGGAGGGTTCAAAGCAAATGCAGACCGGCACGGGAACAGTGAACGAGTCACCGGTGAAGGTGAGGCGGCCTGTTTGTGGGTCGATGGCAAAGAGTGTGACAGTGTTTGAGTTTTGGCCACCTGCAAGCAGAAACCGACCGCTGGGATCGAGGACGAAATTGCGGGGTGTTTTTCCACGGATTGATTCGCTGCCGAGAAATGACAGTGTGCCGGTCGCCTCCTCAATCGTAAACATTGCGATCGAGTCATGCCCGCGATTTGAGGCATAGAGAAATTTTCCCGTTGGATGAACGAAGATTTCGGCGGTGGAAAACCCCATGCGTTCCTCAGGGCTGCCGTCGGCAAGATTGCTCGGCAGCGTCGAAATCGTCTGCTCTGGGGTAAGCGTGCCGGCCGCCGAATCGAAGGCAAAAACCGTCACGGTAAGATCGAGTTCATTGACGCAGTAGCCGAATCGTTCGCTGGGGTGCAGCGCGAAATGCCGAGGCCCTGCGCCGGATTTCAGCGGGCTCTGGCCGTGGGGTGCGAGCGTTGCCTGGACGGGATCCAGCGAGTAGACCAAGATCTTGTCCGAGCCCAGGTCGCAGGCGAGGGCAAAGCGACTTTTCGCCGTGGAATAGATGGCATGCGCGTGCGGCGATTCCTGTCGCCGCTTGTTGATGCTGCGGCCGGAGTGCTGCACAAAGCCGCCGGGCGAAGTGGATGCCACTGGCTTGAGGCTGCCGTCGGCAGTCAGCCCCAAGCAGATCACACTCCCGCCGCCGTAGTTGGCCGCCATCACGGTGCGGCCGCTGGGATCAACAGAAAGATGGCAGGGCCCGCTGCCTCCTGAGGGCTGCTGATTTTTGAGCGTCAAGCGGCCCGTTGTCCGATCGATGGCAAATGCCAGAAGGGTGCCTGTCGGTCGGCCATCGGCGGCGGTCACTTCCGATACGCAATACAGCACAGGCAGCGTCGGATGCACCGCGAGAAACGAAGGATTACTAACCACCGCTGCTAACTCCAGCGGTGCGAGTGTGACAGTGTCGGCAGCAAACCGTGAAGTATAAATGCCCTCTGATTTGGCGGGGCCGCCTGTGTAGGTCCCAAACCAGACAAGCGCGCCCTGGTCACTCTGTTCGGCCGCAGAGCCCTGCCGAAGGCTGCCAAAAATCGAGCAGAAAACGACAGCATATGCGAGGGTCAAACGAGCGGCGTTTGCAGAGCGACAAAAGAGTGTTCGCAAAAAAGGTTGGCCGATAATCGTCATCGCTGAAGCCCTCATGCTGCGCAGGTCGCTCGCTGCCTACGGCGGTTGCCGAAGCATCGTCCGAGATCACTCTCAAAGCCTAATCTCATGCCCGACAGTTGCAACGAGAACAAAGCAGACGCGAGCCAGAGCGTTATTGGCCGGGGCCTGCTTTGCTCGGGGCATCCAAGGGGCTCGCTTTGGTTTCAGACAACTCAGGCTTCTCGCTCCGAAAGTGGTCCCATTTCAACCGTTCAGCGCCCGGTATCGGTTTTCAAAAAGCCCTGGATAAAGAATGAATTCAGCGGCTTAAAAGGATCAGTTGCCTTCGCTCTTGTCGCAGGCTTAGACTGCCGGACTGGGTATCAGCTTTTCCAATCAGTTCTCTTTTTGCAGCCACCTTATAAGGAGTCGTACATTCCATGAAAATTTCTAGGAAAATGAATCGCACAGGATTAATGCTCTCGCTGTTTGCCGCCACGATCTGCTCAGCAGTGATTGTTTCGGCTGCCATCAAGGAGCCGAAGGATGCTAAGTGCCCGGTTTCCGGGAAGAGTTGTGACCCCGATGCGAATGCTGCCTTCGACGGTGGCAAACTCTGGTTTTGCTGCGACAAATGCGCAGCGGCTTTCAAGGCCGACTCGGCTAAGTTTGCTGCTAAGAGTCACCAGCAGATGGTTTCTACCGGCCAGCTCACACAGAAGGGTTGCCCGTTTAGCGGCAAGCCAGTGAATGCCGCCACCGTGATCGACATCGGCGGCGCTGAGGTGGGCTTCTGCTGTCCTGCCTGCAAGGGGAAGGCTGAGAAGGCTACCGGCAACGAGCAAATCGAGCTGGTCTTCGGCGACATTTCCAAGGGCTTTGCCCCGGCTGGAAAATAAGGTCGGAATTGGCCTAGGGCCGCTCGCTGGACCATGGAATACTCCGCTCAGGATTTTTCCCTAGCGGAGTATTTCTTTTTCATGCGAGTCTTTCTGTCAGCCGGCGAGCCTTCAGGCGACCATCATGCGGCGCTTCTGGTGCGGGCGCTTCGGGCTCGTCGAGCAGATATCGAATGTGTTGGGCTAGGTGGCCCCTGCATGGCGGCGGAGGGCTGCCAACTGCTGGCCGATCTGACTCGCTTGGCTGTAATGTGGTTTTTGCGAGTGATCCCCAACCTCCACCACTTTCTGGAATTAGTCCGCCGGGCTGAACGCAGCTTTTTGGAAGACAAGCCAGATGTTTGCGTGCTGATTGACTTTCCCGGATTTCACTGGTGGCTAGCGTGGCGGGCCAAGCGTCACGGCATCCCGGTCGTCTTTTATTGCCCGCCGCAGATCTGGGCGTGGGCTAGTTGGCGGGTCGGCAAGATGCGGCGACTGATCGACCATGTGCTTTCGGCCCTGCCCTTTGAGCACGACTGGTTTGTGTCGCATGGCATTTCCAGCACGCTTGTGGGCCATCCTTTTTTCGACGAGCTGCTTCCCCATAGCAGTCAGCCAAACGATCTCTCGCAGCCGCCACTGGTGCTTTTGCTACCCGGCTCGCGCCATCAGGAAATCGAGGCCAATCTGCCGTCGATCCTGCGCAGTGTCGGATTGATCCATGCCGAGGTGCCGCAGGTGCGGTTTATCATCGGCGCACAGCACAAGCGGCACGCCCTGGCGATTCGCGAAAAGCTCGACGCGGCTGCGGGCGTGCTGGCCGGCGTGAATCTGAATGTGGAAGTCGGGCAGACGCGGAAGTTGATTGCGGCGGCGCGATGTGCGATCGCAGTCAGTGGATCGGTGTCGCTTGAGCTTTTGGCTGCCAGAGTGCCTGCCGTCATTGTCTACAGGATTGGGGCGGCCGCATTTGTAGTGCAGAGTTGGTTGCGACACGCCAGATTTATCACGCTGGTAAATCTGCTGGCCGTCCGCGATCCCATTGGTCCAGTTCGCGGCGTCTGGCGGCCACCGGCGACAGTTGCCCCAGCCGATCCAGAGGCGATTTATCCCGAGTATCTTGCCGTTCGGGATCCGGCCGACCTTGTGGCGGGCCATCTGATCGGCTGGCTCAAGCAGCCAGAGTCTCGGCAACGCATGGTCCAACGCCTGCATGAGGTGGCCGCTTTGGTGGAGCAGGGTGGTTCTGCAGGCCGTGCGGCCGAGGCTGTGCTCGCGATTGGCGATGGCCGGCAACCGCAAGGTACCCGCAAGATGCGGCAGCAGAAAGCCCGATGTGTCACGGTGGAAAATGCGGCATAATGCCCCCCATGTTTCTCTCTGCACCACAACCGACTCCAGCCGATCTGCAATTTGTTGTGAGCGGAATAGCCGTGCGTGTCTCGGCTTGGTTTTGGGTGGCGGCGGCCCTCTTGGGCTGGGGCGTTTGTCAGAGCATGGCCGGAGGTGACCAGCGTGAGATAGTGCGTTATCTACTGGTCTGGGTGGGCGTGGTGTTTGTGTCGCTTTTGGTTCACGAGATGGGCCACGCGTTGGCCTATCGCGCATGTGGACAGTCGGCGCACATTGTGCTGTATCACTTTGGCGGTCTGGCGATCCCCGAGACTTGGGGCAACCGGGGCGTGCGCAAGCCGTTTGATCGGTTGCTCGTGTCAGCGGCCGGTCCGCTGGCGCAGCTTGGCTTGGCTGCGGCAATCGTGGCGATTCTCAAAGTGGGCGGCTACAGCGTGCCGTTTCCGATTGAGTCAGTGGGCGACTGGCTGGGGCTATCGGCGGGCCAACAGCTACCGTCGAAACTGGTCTTTGCGATGATCTGGTTTCTCTTGCAAGTCAATATTTTCTGGCCGCTCCTCAATCTGATTCCGGTGCCACCGCTGGATGGTGGGCAGATTGTGCGGGAGGGACTGTTGAGCCTTCGCGTGAGTGATGCTGAGCGGATCGCCGGCATTGTCGGCGTGGTTGTCGGCGGGGCCGTCGCCTACTGGGCCTACTCCCATCAAGAAATGTATCTGGGCATCATGTTTGCGATGCTCGCCGTCTCGTGCTACCAGAATCTCTCCGGGGGTTCGTCTTGGAAACGCTAGAATTGAGCCATCTCAAGCTAGAATTGAGCCATCTCAAGCCCAATGCGTTTGTTGTGCTGGGGGCGAGCAATGTTGCCCGAGGCCTGCCGCGATTCGCGGCGGCGATCGATGCGAGGAATCGGCCGAGCGATCTTTTTGTGGCCGCTGGGCATGGCCGTTCCTACGGAGCCAATAGCCGCGTCTGGATCCGTCGCTTGCCGTCGATTTTACACTCGGGCTTGTGGCGGGCGCTCGATCGCGAAGGCTTTGCGGAAAATGTTCCGGCAACCCGTCGGCTGCATGGGCTTGTGACAGATGTGGGCAATGACTTGCTCTATGGATTTTCGGTGGAACAGGTGGCGGCATGGGTGCGGGAGGGCGTCGCTCGGCTGGCTCGGCGGCAGGCCGCCATTGCGATCACGCGGTTGCCGCTGGCGGCCATCGCTCGCGTAGGAGCGATCCGCTACCGGGCCATGCGCACATTCTATGTGCCCACGTGCCCGCTTTCACTGGCTGAACTCAAAGCGGCCACCATTCGGCTTGATGCTGCGCTTGTGACAATCGCCCATGATTTCAAAGCCGCGACGATCGAACAGCCCGATGAGTGGTATGGCCTCGATGCCATGCACGTGCGGCGATGGCATCTCGATGGGTTCTGGCAGCAGGCCTTTGACGCGTGGCACCTGGAAAAAAAAGCGACTCGACCACGCACCTCTCTGGGACGCTGGGCGACGATCGGTTCACAGGCCGCTGAGGTGCGATCCCTGTCGGATCGGATGCTTTTCACACCGCAACCGGTCGTAGAAGAGTCAGCCGGAGTGAGCATCTGGATGTATTGAATCGGGGCGTTACGGGCTATCCTGCGAATCGCTGCGGCGAGATTGCATGAGGAGTTTAGCTCAGGCCAAGGTGATACCAATCAACAGGTGTTGTCCGGTTCAGACTTGTGCCAGTTGGGTGGTGTGCGGCCACTGCGCACATGCACTGGCACCATTGTCGGGCGATGGCTTTGCGACAGGATCAAGCCAGTTTGAAGCCAGCGTCGCCGCTGCCATCGACACTGCCCAGACAGCTACCAGACCCAGCAGGTTGGCAACCGCGTTATCCTCCCAGTGTGATGCCACTAGGGCGCCGACCAGCATGAGTGCCGGGTAGTGCAGCACAAACAGTGGGAATGAAATACGCGAGAGGTAAAAAGCTAGGCGTGTCGGCCAACCGCAGGACAAACTGCGATACTTGCCCAACAAGACCAGCACCAGCACCGTCACTGCGCTCACGGCGATGCGGCTGCGCCATGGCACGAGCACCAGCATCATAACCAGCGTCCACATCGCCTTGTGCCAACCTTCACAGCGGGACACCCAGTAAGCGGCAATACCGAGACCATAGGAGCCGAAGAAATAGATGCCCCAGATATCCAGCTCACTATGGAGGTTGAATTCCATGAGCGAACATGTGGCCAAGGCTGTCACCATCACGAGCGCAACCACCTTGGCAAAACTACTGCCGCGAGTCACAAAGCCGGCGGAGGCGCACATCAGGGCCAGCATCGCGTAGAGCTGCAAATCAATTGCCATATACCAGGCACCGGCAGTCAGGGCCGGAACACCGAGCAAGTCCGGAGCAAAAAACAGGTGGGCAACCAAGCCCAAAAGATCGGGCGCGGCTGGCATAGAAGGCTCTTGAATCCATCCTCGCGCGATGGCAGCACACATCAAAGCAGCGGCCAAGCCAATGAAATACACCTTGGCTAGGCGACTGTAACGGCCCAAGACAATATTCGGCACATGGGCAAGACGCGGCGGCGACCAAGGCTTGGAACCGCCAGGCAGCAGCCATAAAGCCAGCCATGACCAGAAAACACTGCACACTGCTGCGGCCGTAATCGGCCAGCCATTGAAACAAAAACGGCGCAAAACCACCGGCCGCTTCTGCCATGGGGCCAAAAATACTGAAATGATGCCAGGTGATGATTTGCGCCGCGCCGCCCTTAATGATGTCGGGTGCAAGCAGGCGGCTGCGTGCAGTCGCCCTCGCCTTCACTTCAGGCAAGGCATCGACAGTTGTGAAAACGATGGGTGACACAGCAGAATAGGGATGCAAAAACGTCCTCGTGCTCTTGCCGTCGGTGGGAAAGGCGTTCACTCGTGCGTTCATCGGCTTTGGTTGTGGTCGGGACGGACTGAAAAAGTGGCTGGTAAGTGCCGGGGAAATGCCAAAACAGACACGGCCAGCGAGCTTCTACGAGTGCGAAAGAAACTGCTGTCAGATTTTAGCGAAACGCTGAAGGAGACTAGGCCGAGCAGCAAAAAGTTTGCAATTGTATAGCACGGTTTTGCAGAAGCCCAAGGCTGGGCCGATGCAGACCAGTCCCTGGTCGCTGGCGACCAGGGACTGGGGCGAATCGCTCCAGTAGGCTGGTCGCCAGCGACCACCCCCCCGGAGCAAATCGCTCCAGTATCGCCGTGTGACTCCTGTCTAGCGATACGGAAAAAAATAGTTTTTGCCTTAAAATACAGCCAAAAACAGTTTTATTAGGGGTTTAAACCTGTTTTGCAGCACCCGTCAGAAGGTTTGGCACACGGAGTGCATGTGTATGAGTGGACAAGAGAGGGAATGAAAAGAACGGTCGAGGAAGGCCCCGCAGCCTGAATCCCCGGTTCAGAAATTCCCCTTCTGTTCATAAACGCCTCCGGTTCAAAAATTCGTTCCAAGCCAAGGAAATCAAGCCATGAACTCTTGCTCGCCAAGCCCTGCTTCGCCAGCCGGTTATTCAACGGTCGCAGCGCTGTCGCTGACCCGCGTTGATGTCCTGCTGTGTGTCGTGCCCATCGCCGTCTTTCTCTCGATTGTCTCGCTCGTCTGATTTGTTTGATCAATTAACTTTTAAGAAGAATAATAATAAATAGTCCTATGCCATCTAGAAATCGTCGTCTTGTTTTCGGTTTTGGGTCATCGTTTTCACTGAGTTGCCTGCTGGTCGTGTCGGTTGTTGCATTCGTTGTGTTTGGTTGATTTGCACCCTTCGTCCAGAGCAGAATATCGTGTTATCAAATCGTTTTCATGGAAGTTCAGAGTCAAATATCATGAACCGCATCGGTCAATACAACGCAAAAAATCCTGAGATCATCGTCGTCGATCCAGCCTGCGATCGTTATGCTGAATTTGTGCAAGCCGCCCAAAACGGTGAAATCGGGTTGCACTTTTGCTGCGACGGTCAGTCTGCTGTGCGGATGTCCCAACGATTTCGCGCTGACATTTGGATTGTGAGTTCGGAACTGCCGGATATGTCCGGCTTTGATCTGCTCGACATGCTCTCGCCCCATGTGTTGCAGGGCGCTGTGGATCCGCTGTTGTCGGGTTCCAGAATCTCGCTCGACCAGATTGGTTTTGGCATGCGATCGGGCATTTTTGTCGTGTCGGAATCGTACGCAGTCTCTGAAGAGCAAGCCTCGCTTGCCGCTGGAATTGCCGGTTATCTCGTCCACCCCGTGCCGCTGAATGTGATCCGTTCTGCCCGCGAAATGCAGGGAAATGGCGAAGTCCTGCTCGAAGAAGGTGCTGTCAGCGATCAGCAAGCGGTGTAAGAAAGAAGCCATTGATTCCGAAAGTCCTCTCTCCCTCTCTCCCTCCGTCAAAGCATAAGGTCTAGCAATGATGAACTCTCCGGAAACCCAATTCGTAGCGAATGAACTCGCTCCTCGCATCCCAAATATTGTGGTCGTGGACGCCCGGTTCGATGCCTACAAACAATTGGCTCAAAGTGAACGACTCGGTAGGCTCAATCTGCACTTTCGCACCAGTGGTGCTGAAGCCATTCGGCTGGCTCGCCATCAACGGGTCGATGCCTGGCTGATTGCCACCGATTTGGATGACATGTCGGGAAATGACCTCGTGGAATTACTGCAACAAACGAGCGATTCTGCTGGACGCCAAGTCGGCAAAGTTGCCTTAGTTTCAACCAAAAAAACGAGCGCCCGGCAGTCGACTATCGCAGAGTGGGAATCGCTTGAAATGTGGGCCGACGCAGTGCTCTCGCACCCGATCTCGCTCAGTGACATAGAAGAAATTCTCGGTGTGAACCATCAAGCAAGGCAAGCAAGGCCTCACAATTGGTTCCCCATCGCGGTTGGTGTAACTGTCATTTCTATCGCACTGCTGATCATGGGCTGAGGCAGTCGATGTTGAATCGTCTTGCCAATCTCTTCCGCTCGAGTGTTTTTTGGGCCACGCTTTTACTCTGGAGCGGGTCTGAATGCTTGGCTCAAAACGACTGGCAGTATCCAGACCCGTATTTTGGGATTCTGGAAATTGAAAAGTCGGTTGATTCGGCCAGTAGCAGCCGCTGGCGCAGCGAAAGAGCAGCAATTGCCAAGCCGCTGCCACCCATTCGCGGGCAGCATTCCAAGAGACCCAGGATGCGTAGACGACTCCAAACCGCACCGCAGGTAGAAAAAAATCCTGATCGCCAGAGGGTATTTTAGAGCACAGGCAGCGATGGCATCGGAGGACGGGCAGCGTGGGCCGCTGCCAGATTACCGATGAGGCATGCGCAGATCGCTTCCAGGAATGGTCGACTGGCCGGATCGTCGAAGTTGGCTGCGGTGCGACCGGCGTCGCCGTGCTCGCGGATCGGAATCTGCAGAGGCACCTCGCCTAAAAACGGAATATCCAACTCATGGGCCGTCCGCTTTGCGCCGCCTGTGCCAAAGATGTCGTAGCGTTTGTCGCTGTCGGGGGGGAGGAAAAAGCTCATGTTTTCCACCATGCCCAAGAGCGGAATATTCACTTTACGAAACATGGCGATGGCTTTGGTGGCGTCGAGCAGCGCCACGTCTTGCGGCGTGCAGACGACGACTGCCCCGGTCAGCGGCAGCACCTGCGAGAGCGTCAGCGCAATGTCGCCTGTGCCCGGCGGCATGTCGATGATCAGATAATCAAGTGGGCCCCAGGCTGTGTCGCGGAGCATCTGCGTGATCGCACCATGCAGCATCGGCCCTCGCCACACCACAGCCTCTCCAGCCGACACAAGAAAGCCCATCGACATCACAGGCATGGCAAACTGCGGGCGGGGAGTGCTGCCATGTGCCAGCGATCCTGCCGGCAGGGCTTCCACTGGCAGGGATTGATGGAGCACAGGCAGAATTTTTCCGTTCTGGATTTCGGGACGGCCGGTGAGCCCCAGCAGGTGCGGCACGCTGGGGCCGTAAACATCGGCATCTAAAAGCCCCACGCGACTGCCGGCCCTCGCTAGACCCAGCGCGATGCAGGCGGCAATCGTGCTCTTGCCAACGCCCCCCTTGCCCGAACCGACGGCGATCACACTCTTGGCTTCCAAGCCAATCTGGCCAATCTTCGACGGTGGCCGCAGATGCTCGACAATCGCTACGAAAATGTCTGGCACTTGTGGAAATCGCGTGCGCAGCAGTTCCTCAACTCGGCTGCGGGTGGACCCCCAGAGCATCGCTGAATGACTGGTGAGTGCGACGACGACGCTGATCGAATCGGCGGTCACCGTGATCGAGCGGAGTTGATCCATTTCGGCCAGTGGTCGGCCAGTTTCCGGGTCGGCTACGGCGGCGAGTGCGAGGGCAACAGACTGCTGATCGGGAGGGTTTTGTATCATTTGTGATTTTGCCAAGGGGTGGGTTTTGGTGATTTGCCTGCTAGATCCAGATAAGGAGTCTGCTCAAGGCGTGATTGTTTTGGAATCGCGGATCCGAGCCTGTTGCACATCCAGAGGCAGTTGAGCATCAACGGCGGCGCTGCTTCCGGCCCGTGAGGCCGAGACAAACAGTCCGCGTGGCTGGAGCGTTACCATCAGCGCAAGGGCCAGGCAGACCAGCATCGCCACGCCGGCCGAGAGCCCGCCATCGGCCTGCACCCCGCGCTTGGTCGAACGGAAGTAGATCGCGGCAATGATCCGCAGGTAATAGGCCGCTGCAATCGCCGCATTCACAACAAGGATCACAGCCAACGCTACAAATGCGGCTCGGCGGTTGCCGTACGCGATGGCGGAATTGCAGTCGACTTCAAGGGCAGAAATGGCCAGCGAAAGTTTGCCCCAGAATCCCGGCAGCGGTGGAATACCGGCCAGGCTCAATAAAAAGAGTGCGATGGAAAAGGCCGCGACAGGATTGGTGCTCGACAGACCGTTGAGATCATCGACGGTGGCAATTTCCTCGCGTGGCGGCCGAGGCCCGCTCGCGCTCGTCCACTCTGGCCAGCGATGGCCCAGATAGGTGAGAGCGGCAAAAATGCCGATCGTCGCCAACATGTATGTCGCCAGATAAAAGAGCGTTGCACCCAGGCCCCCGAGGCCCAGCGAGCCCGTGGCGATAACTGGTAAAGAGCGATCGGCCTCTGCTGCCGCTGCTGCCGCGGCCACCGCCACGCCCACCAGCAGGTAGCCAGCGTGGGCGATCGAGGAGCAGGCGAGCAATCGCCGCAGATTTGTCTGCATCAGTGCCATTGCGTTTCCCACCGTCATCGTGACTGCCGCCAGCACAGCCGTCAGTTGCCACAAGAGCGTCAGATACCAGATGCCTCCGCTGCCGACTGGGCCTAGTGTCGCCGGAATTCCCAGTGACACGAGCCGTACCAGCACCACAATCCCGGCAACCTTTGGCAGCGTTGAAAGAAGTGCTGCGTTGCCTGGGCTTGTGCCCTCGTAGACATCGGGCGCGTAGAAATGCATCGGCACCGCCGCGAGGCGAAAGGCCACGCCAGCCATCGCCATGGCTAGCGCCACAGGCAACAGCACTGTCACAATGCCGCCAATCGATTCGTCGCTCGATCGCAGGCGATCACCGATCACGGCCAAGTTTGTCGAACCCCCGATCCCATACAGGCAGACGGCCGCATAGAGAAAGAGCGATGAAGCGATCAGCGAGAGGAAAAAATATTTGAGACTCGCCTCTTGGCCGTGCGCGTCGGTGCGTTTGAGCGACAGCAGGATATAGGTTGGAATCGAAACGAGTTCCAGCCCCACAAACAGAAGCACGAGGTCGCTGGCCACGCCGACGAGCGATAAGCCCGCCAGCAAAATCAAAAAGGTACCCGCCTCCTCGCACGTGCTGCCAAGCGAAAATCGCTGCTGCAGCCCACTCAAACGGCTGACCGCTGAACGAAAGAGATCCCCCCCCTGGACCAGCGCCAAGAGAGCACCGGACGCCAGCACAAGCCAGCGAATGAATGTGGAAAAGCCATCAATCATGATCCCGCCCGAGACGATCGTAGCTCCGTCGCTAGATTGCCCACCAACAAAAACCATCGCGATCACGATTCCCACGAGCGCCACCCCCCACCCGCTCCGCAGGCCAGCAAAGGCACCACCCAAAAAGGCAACCAGCGCCGCTGCCACCAGCGCGATTTCAGGAGCGAGCAGGAAAAATGTTTCGAGCGATGTGGTCTGTGTCATGGGGCAGTCTGAAAAGGAACGCTCAAAGAAGTGGTGACCGTACGCGGGCGTGGCTGGCCAGTCGCTGGAGAACTACGATCGGTGAGACGATCGGCGACGACGGGCGCAAGCCGGTTGAGCGGCGAATGTATTGGGAACTCCTCCATACGGATGGCAAAGGCCTCGCTGGCGGCGCTGGTTAGGTTAGAAACCGCTGCAGCCGATGGGCCAAGGAACGTGGCCGGCACCAGTCCAATCCAAAATACAAAGACTGCCAGTGGCATCAGTGCCGCTGTCTCATACCAGCGCAGGTCGCACATTGCGGCAGCAGAATGATTCGAACCGGCATGGCTGCCTGGAGGTTCCCGCGACGGGCCGAAGAAAACGCGTTCCACTGCCCACAGCATGTACCACGCGCCCAGCACCACACCCACCACAGCCGATACGCTCAGCACCAGATAGATGCTTTGTAAAGACGGCGCGACGCCCGTCCAGGCTCGCTGAAACGCTCCGGCCAGAATCATGAATTCACCGACGAAACCGTTGAGCCCAGGCAGGCCGATGCTGGAAAATGTAAAAAGCATGAAGAACACCGTCAGCCAAGGGGCCTTGCTGGCGATGCCGCCGAGATTGGCAATCGACCGCGTGTGAAACCGTTCGTAGATCATACCCACCAGTGCAAAGAGACCGGCCGATGAGAGGCCATGATTGATGAGTTGCAATGTGGCCCCCTCCACCGCCACGCTTTCCAGCGCAAAAAGTCCCATCACGCAATAGCCCATGTGGCTGACGCTGGAATAGGCAATCAATCGCTTCAGATCGGTCTGCACCAGTGCCACCAGCGCCCCGTAGAGAATCCCCACCACGCCCAGCCCAAACAGCCAAGGCGCCGCAGCCGCCGACGCATCGGGCAGCATCGGCAGCGAAAATCGCAAGAACCCATAGATGCCGATTTTGAGGAGCACGCCAGCCAGATCGACGCTGCCTCCGGTGGGAGCCTCCACGTGGGCCAGCGGCAGCCAGGTGTGAAACGGCACGATCGGCACCTTGATGGCAAACCCGGCAAAGAGGGCCCAGAAAACGACCATTTGCAACCAGCCCCCTGCGGCATTCATCGGCAGTGGATGGGCAGCCATGCCGGCGGTGAGCGTGTCGATGTCGAATGTGATGCTGCCGACGTGGGAGGCGTGCCAGAGCACGATCGTCAGCAGTCCCAGGAATGCCAGCACACTCCCGGTCAGCGTGTAGAGGAAAAATTTTACAGCCGCCTTGCGCCGCTCTTCGTGGCCCCAGATTCCGATCAAGAAGAAAAGCGGCACCAATGTGAATTCAAAGAAAACATAAAACAGGATCACATCGCGAGCCGCAAAGACGCCCAGCATGGCCGCTTCAAGCACCAACAACAGCATGTAAAATCCAACCGGCCGATCCTGGATAGCTTCCCAACTGACAAGTATGGCCGAGAGCGATAGCAGCGACGAAAGGCCAAACAACCAAAGCGACAGCCCGTCGATGCCCAGCGAAAGCCGTACATCAAAGATGCCGCCGACCAGCCACGGCACCGTGATCAATGCATACGGCTCACCGGCAGCGGCCTCGGGGCTCTGGAGATAACGGACAATCAGCCAGGCGGTCATCAGCAGTGTGATCACCGCTGTCACCAGAGCGCTCTGCCGAACGGCATGGCGGCCGCGGGCGCCGATCACCCACGCCACTAAGGCCCCGACAAGGGGCGAGGCGATCACTAATAACAGGTGCGTGCCGGGCGTAAAACCGTTCATGCGAGAGATGAATCCCAATCAAAGACAAAGAAGAAGAAAACTATTTTCGAACGAAAAAGAGAATCAAAGAGAGCGGGCCTGAGAGTCAATGTGAGTTGCATATCAAAACGCAGTCTTAGCTCCGCAGTTGCCAGGCCAATGCGAGCACCATCAAAAGCACGCCCATCACACCAGCCAGAGCGTACCGCTGGAGCATGCCCGATTGGAGTTGTCGCAGCAGTCCGCCAATGGCCAGTGGCACTCGAGCAACGCACTCGACCAGGCCGTCGATCACAGAGCGATCGATGATGGCCGCCAGCGTTGCCAAGAGCATGAACGGCTTGATGATCAGCCCACTGTAGAGTTGATCAAACCAAAATTGATTGGCGAAAAGCGTGCCAAAAGGGCCGAGGAATCGCTCCATCTGGGGTCCATCGCTGCGGCGACCGAGGTGGCCGATCGCGGCAATGACAATGCCGATCGCAGCAGCCAGCGTGCCTTGAATCGCTAGATTCAGATGAAACACAGGGGCCACGGCCGTCTGGGCCACAGCCGCAAAAGTCAGCGAAGGCGTGGCTGAGAGAAAGTGCGCCAGCCAGTCGGTGCTCCAGAGCACCCAGCCGGAAACGACCGAGGCAGCAGCTAGAAGCACCAGAGGCAGCGTCATCACCGGGGGCGATTCATGGACCGAGTGCCCAGCCTCTTCGGGCACGCAAACGGGGCCTGTGAATGTCATGAAGACGGCGCGAAATGTATAAAACGCCGTCAGTCCAGCGGTCACCAGCGACATCAAAAAAAGCACCCGCCAAACGTCTGGCCGATTGAGCGAGTTGAGGCCATCTTTGACGCTGGCAGCATTGCCGCTCGGAGAACCGACAGGTGCCGTGCCGGCAGACGAGATCAGAGCCGTGGGCATCAAGCGACTCATTTCCGTGTTTGCATGACCGGCTGCAGGTGATTCCTGCTGATGGTTGCCGTGGGCCTCGGGCCATGCCTTGGAGTGGAGCGTGGCCAGGATTTCATCTTTACTAAAAAAGCCGGCGAATGGAGCAACGCCTGCTAAGGCGCAGGCTCCACACAGAAAGGTGGCCGCGGTGATCGGCATCACACGTCGCAATCCGCCAAATCGCCGCATGTCGATCACGCCGCCCATCGAATGCATGACGCTGCCGGCGCCCAGAAAGAGCAGGGCCTTGAAAAAGGCATGGGTCAGCAGATGAAAGATTGCGGCCGTGAATCCCAGCAGCGTGCCTGTGCCGAGGCTGGCAAACATATAGCCGAGTTGGCTGATTGTCGAATAGGCAAGGACTCGCTTGAGATCGTTTTGCACCGTCGCAATCAGGGCCGCAATCATAGCCGTCGTCGCTCCGACGATGCTGACCATAACCAGTGCGCCAGGATAGGCCACAAAGAGCGGTGCACAGCGAGTCACCAGATAGACGCCGGCGGTCACCATCGTGGCGGCGTGGATCAGAGCGCTCGCCGGCGTGGGGCCTTCCATCGCATCGGGCAACCAGACATGGAGCGGCACCTGTGCGCTTTTACCGCAGGCGGCCAGGAGTAACAGCAGGCAGATCACCGTACCGATCGTACCGCCAGCAAAGCCAGCCGCGTCAGAGAGTTGGTAGCCCCCCGCATCGGCGAGCCGCGTTTGACCGAGAATGCCAGGCACAATCGTGCCGTTTGCAGAGAGCGTGTCGTGAAAGTCGAGCGTGCCGTAACTCATCCAGAGTAAAAACACAGCCACGGCCAAGCCAAAGTCGCCAATGCGGTTGACGAGAAAAGCCTTCTTGGCGGCGCGGGCCGCTTCGGGTTTGTGAAACCAGAATCCGATCAACAAGTAACTGCACGCGCCGACCGCCTCCCAGAAGACATAGACAATCAAGAAGTTGCTGGCCGCAACGAGCATCGTCATCGAAAAGACAAACAGGGCAAACAGTGAGAAGAACCGTGGATAGCCCGGATCATGGTGCATGTAGCCGATTGAATAGATCGCCACGAGCAAGCCCACGCAGGTAATGATGGCCAGCATTGTGGCGGTGAGCGGATCGAGACGCAGGGCCACAGTGATCGAAAAAGGACGGGCCTCGTGAGTGGTTGCGCTGAGTGGCGTGCCGGGGATGGCAGCTTGTGTGTCGGCGGCAGGAGTGTAGGCGTTTTCGACAGTGGCCCATTGCCAAAGCGGGGTGATCATCTCGACCGGCCGCACGGGCTCGGCATGAACGCCTGCCGCGACACCGACTTCCAGTGAAGTGCCGACAAGCAGGACAAGCGAGCCGAGGGCGGCCCCGGCAATGCCAGCGATGGCCGGAAGATGCGCCCGCGAACCGAGTGCTTTGCCAAAGAGCAGCGTGAGGATCGCTCCAGCCAGTGGCAAAAGCGGCACCAGCATAAGCAGCGTTGAGGGGGAGATATTTTCCATGGTTGGCAGAGAGATCGTTTTTCTTTAGACGTGCTCACGCTGGAGGGGTTCGTTTTCGTCTGCTTGCGGCAGCACGCCGGCCGGGCTGAGCGTTGGCCAGACCTGCGGCAGCGTGTCGATTGAGGGAAGTTCTTGATCGACCACACGCGAGAGGCTCGACTCGCGTAGCGACTGCCACGCGGCGGCATCGAGCCGGCCGGTGCGAGCAAATGCCTGCAAGACAAAGACGAGCGCTAGCGCCGCTTCGCAGGCAGCCACCGTGAGGACAAAGATCACCAATATCTGTCCGCCCCAGTCGCCGTGAAACCGGCTCCACGCCACAAGGCTGACGGAAATCCCTTGTAACATCAGTTCTGCAGAGAGAAACATGACGATCAGATTGCGGCGAGTGAGAATTCCCACAAGGCCCAGCGCAAAGAGGATCGCCCCGACGGTTAAGGCGTTTTGGAGCAGCGGCAGAGGCGTCATCGGGGGACCCCCTGCGGCTGTTTTGTAGCCGTTGCTGGCGGCAAGGCGAGTCGATTGTCAGTGGCATCAGGCTCGCCTCGCGAGACAATCGCAATCGATCCGATCAAGGCCACAAGCAAAAGCACACCAGCGGCCTCCACGGCCAGGAGGTGGCGGCCAAAAAGTTCGCCGCCCAGACGGGCAACATGATTTTCCTCAAGCGAGTCAATCGCAGCGGCACCAGCGGGTGCGGTAGGCGAATCGCTAGCCACACTGGCAAGAGCGAGAGCCTCGGGCGTTGCTGGCCCGACCGACAGCCTGCCTATCGAGAGCGTCAAAAGGCCCAAGAGCACAGCACCAGCCACGGCTGAGAGTAAGGGTTCGCTCGAGACCCGATCGTAGGATGCCAGCCCCGATGGCTGTGCCAGCATCAGCACAAAGAGAAACATCACAAGAATGGCACCCGCATAAACAACGATGGTCGCCACGCCCAAAAACTGTGCCCCCAGCACCAAGAGCACGCCGGCCACACCCGCCAGCGTGAGTGCAAACCAGATCGCCGAATAGACCGGCGATCGCGACACGATCGTGGCCGTGCCCGAGACAATTGTTACCAGCGAGACGGTGAGAAAAACAGCCTCCTCGCCGATGCCGCCCAGTCGCTTTCCAGCACACACAAAACCAGCCAGTGCGACGGCGCCCAAAAGCCAACCCAGCCACCAGACAGGGCGGCTCTCGCTGCCTCTGGGCAAGAGCAGCCAGAGGCTCAAAGCCGTCAGAGTGACGGCGATAGCTAGCAAGAGCCCAGGGGAAAATAGGGCAAGATTCAAAGCGAACCTCCGACAGACTCTGCCACGCTATGTTCTGGTGACGCCGACTTCATCGGCTCGCTGTCCTTTGTCATGTCATAGACGCTGAGCAATTTTTCCTTGTCGAAGATCATCTCCTCGCGGCTCTTGCCCGTGAGATCGAGCAGGCTGGTGAGTTCGATCGCGTCCACCGGGCAGGCCTCCTCGCACATTCCGCAGAAGATGCAGCGGAGTTCATCAATCGCAAAGCTCTCGGGATATTTTTCGCGATCAGGCCAAGGGCTTTCCGTGGCCACGATGTCGATGCAGTGGGCAGGGCAGGCGGTGGCGCAGAGAAAACAGGCCACGCATTTGACGCGACCGTCTTCATCGCGATTGAGCCGGTGGACTCCGCGATAAATCAGCGGGTTGCCCAGAGTCGGCCGCTGTTCGGGAAAATTCACAGTGACCTTCGGGCTCACCATATGCCTGGCCGTGGTTGTAAGGCCCTGCAAAAAGAGCGGCAGATAGAGCCGCTCGGCAAGGCCCAGCGGTTTTTCTTCGAGCCATGTGATGGCAGGATCGGTTGGTTTCATCGGGTTTCCATCAGTTCTGGCGATGCAGGTCGTTGTTGTGGCCTATACGAATCGCGTTCCAAGAGGCCTTGGTCGCCTTCCAGCGATCCACGCGTGAGGATCGGTCGGTTGTCGGTGCGGGAAGGAGTCAGCAGGCCAGCACCGATCCAACCGATAAAAAAGACCGCCCACGGCGCCGCAATTGCAGCGGCCTGTGCCCAAGGGCCGAGCACGGCCAGCAACTGCGGCCGAAATTCCTCGACGGTTGCTACGACGACGAGATTGGCGATTCCCAGTGGCAGCATCACTTTCCAAGCCAGGTTCATCAATTGATCAAAGCGAAATCGAGGCCAGCTCCAACGCACCAGCATAAAGAAAACAATCACGCCCAGGATTTTTGTATTCAGCACAGCGAAGCGAACCAGCGCCCCCAGCCAGGTCACTTCCTGACCAGAGCCAGTCACGCCCCACAGGTGCCAACCGCCCAGAAACATGATCACGATCAAAAACGCCGCCGTGATCATGTGCAAAAACTCAGAGACTAAAAAAAGCAGGAGGCGGATGCCCGAATACTCTGTGTGGTAGCCGCCGACCAATTCTTGCTCGGCCTCCGGCAAGTCAAACGGCAGTCGGGCCGCTTCAGCAAAGCTGGCCACTACAAAGACGAGAAAGCCCAGCGGCTGGGAAAACGCATACCAGATGCCACTCTGGGCCTGCGCATTCATGATCACATCAAGTTTGAGCGAGCCGGCGGCCAGCACGACGCCGAGCAATCCCAGTCCCAGCGGAATCTCGTAAGCCACAAGCTGCGCACTGCTGCGAAGGCCACCCAGAAAGCCATATTTATTGTTGCTCGCCCAGCCGCCAAGGAGCACGCCATAGACAGCGATGCTGGAGAGTGCAAACACCCAGAGCACGCCGACATCGAGACCAGGCGCTACCAGAAAGGGAACCGGGTCGGGCAGGCCGGGGATATTCAGCGGCGGCAATACGCTGCCAAACGGAATGGCCGCAAAGATTGCCAGCGATGTAGCCAGAATTAAAAGTGGTGCTGCTGTGTAGAGCACCTTATCGACATGGCTGGGCGTAAAGTCTTCTTTGAGAATAATTTTGAGACCATCGGCAAGCGGCTGCCCTAGGCCAAACAACCGAATCTTTGTCAGTGGAATACCAACGCGATTAGGGCCACGCCTATCCTGCACCCAGGCCGCGATCCAGCGTTCCAGCAAGACCAGATAGGCCGCTGCAGTCATCAGGCCGCCAACGAGCAAGCCAATTTTGACAAGCGCGGCCAGTACGGTGAGTGAGGGAAGAAGCGAGGTCATGAAGAGCGACTCAGGGTAAAAAACCCAAGTTCAAGTTTTGCAGCCTGGACGTGGAGCGGTAAAAAATCTATCAGGCGAGTTGGGGGAGACGGAGGTCGACGCCGGTGGCGGGCATTTCACCGGCAAGGGCGGCAAATGTCGCCGACGATTCGGCAATCTGCTGGCGAACGGCTATCGGATCGTAGAGGCCACGGCGGCCCAGCATATTCCAAAACAAACGGCCCTCTGGCCAGACGCCCGCCGGAGGACGGATCGCCTGCCCAAAGCTCTGGGCGCGGTGTGCGGCATTGACCCAGGTGCCGGCCCGCTCGGCAAAACCCGCCGCTGGCAGTCGCCAGACGGCGAGATCGGCCAGAGGAGAGTTGAAAAAATCTTGCACCACCAAACACTCAAGGCCAGAAAAAAGAGCGGCTGTTTTTGCATCGATCCAAGGCTGGACAGCTGAACTGCTGGGGTAGGCGGCGGTGATCCAGGCCGCGGAGGCGTTGCCCGCTGCCACATGCACGAGCAGGTCTTCCCAGTGGTGGACCGATGCGTCAAAGGCAGCGATGACGGCCTCGACACCTAGGCGATTGGGACATTTTTCAGCGCGAATCGTAAAGCCACCCGGGAAAGATTCGTCGGCCTCGGTCTCGGGGATATAGCCCACGGCCAGAAAAGCCTGCGGATCAATCGACCTCGCGATTGCGCAGAGCATCCAGGCTTCTTCGACTGTCAGCATGGGTGATACAGCTACGGCCAGTCGATTGGCCGATTTCAGATCGCTGCGCAATCGCGTCACGACCTCGGCCCATTCGATCACAACCGATTCAGCCAGAGCCTTGCCGTTGGCGGGCAGTCGACGAGTTGCTTCGAGCAATCGAGACTGATCGTGGAGGTGGTGCCAGCCGTAGCGGCCCTCGTCGCAGATCCACCATTTGTTGACATGGGCATTCTCGCGGGGCTTGAGCCGGTAGACCGTGTCTTGATTGTGTTCGGTGTGAATCGAACAGCCGGTCGCACAGCCGCCGCAGACATTATCCTCGCGCTTTAAAAACCAGACGCGTTGCTGGTAGAGAAAATCCTTGTCGCCCAGCGCCCCTACAGGACACAGATCGACGACATTGCCAGAGAGTTTGTTGGCGAGCGGATGGCCTGGAAAAAAGTCGATCTCTTCCTTGGTACCGCGGTTGATCACCATCAGTTCGCTGGTGCCGGAGACTTCGCGGGCAAATCTCACGCAGCGAGTGCACATCACGCAGCGGTCAACAAACAGAGTAACGGTCGGTCCCACATCGCGGCGGCGACTGGTGAACGGATGAATGTCGGCCCTCCGCTCCGCTTGGCCGTGTTGGAAGTGGTAGTCTTGCAGCAGGCACTCGCCAGCTTTGTCACAGATCGGGCAGTCGATTGGATGGTCGATGAGGAGGGCTTCCTCGACGCGAGCCCGGCTCTCTTTGACGAGCGCACTTTCGGTGACGATCACAGTGCCGTCCTTGACCGGTGTCTGGCAGGCCGGAACGAGCTTGGGCACCATCGAAACCTTCCCCGTGGCGGCATCCCGACTGCCGGTTTCGATCAGGCACATCCGACAACTTGCCACGACCGAGAGGCCCGGATGCCAGCAGTAGTGTGGGATCTCGGCACCAGCGAGGCGCGCGGCCTCAATGCAATTGAGCCGTTGGTCGGCACCTATCTCAATCTCTTTTCCGTCAACAAAAACTGTGGGCATGGGTTTCGAGTCGTTTTTTGAGACACTCTTTTGAATCGACGGTTTTAGTGGGCACTGATGATCTGCAGTGCCGGAACAGGGTCGGTGACCATCCAGCCAAGGGGATTCGTTTTTCGGATGAAGTCTTCAAATTCGCTGCGAAATTTTTGAATGGCATTTTTGATCGGCCACGCTGCGCCGTCGGCGAGTCCGCAGATTGTGGAGCCGGGCATCATACCCATCGTGTTGCCAATTTCGAGAAGCAGCTCCAGATCTTTGAGCCGCCCTTTACCCGCCTTGATCCGTTCCAGGAGCCGCAGTGACCAGCTTGTGCCTTCGCGGCAGGGCGTGCACTGCCCGCACGATTCGTGGGCAAAAAATCGACAGGAGTTGTGCAGGAAGTCGACCATGCTCACCGTCTCGTCGAGCACCACCACCGCCGCAGTGCCCAGCCCGAGGCAGCCGACCCGGCCCGGACCGGCAAAGTCCAGCGGCGTGTCGAATTCGGCTTCCGTGAACAGGCCCATCGAAATGCCGCCCGGGATCGCGGCCTTCGCTTTGCGACCCTTCCAGACACCGCCACCGAAGTGGTCTATCAGTTGCCTCACAGTGAGCCCCAAGGGGGCCTCATAGCAGCCGGGCTTTTCGACGTGGCCAGACAGGCAGTAGAGCTTGGGGCCGTAGCTGCCGGGATCGCGAGGATTATTTGGATCGCTGGGCACACCGATTGAACGAAACCAGTCGACGCCCCGCCTCGCTATCTGGGCAACACAGGCCATCGTCTCCACATTGTTGACAACAGTCGGCTTTTGAAAGAGCCCTTCAACGGCTGGAAACGGTGGCTTGATGCGTGGCCAGGCGCGTTTGCCTTCAAGGCTCTCGATCAAGCCTGTTTCCTCTCCGCAGATGTAGGCAGCCGCACCTCGGTGCAGATAGATGTTGAGCGAAAACCCGCTGCCACGAATGTTGTTGCCCAAATAGCCGGCCGCATAGGCTTCGTCAATCGCCCCCTGCAACCGATCCCAGCTCTGGGGATATTCGTATCGCAGATAGATGTAGGCCGTGGAGGCCCGCGTGGCAAAGGCCGAGAGGATCGTGCCCTCGATCATTTGGTGCGGGTCGTCTTCCATCAGGATGCGGTTGTTAAATGTGCCCGGTTCGCTTTCGTCGGCATTGATGCACAGATAGATCGGACCGGGGTGATCCTTGGGCAAAAATGTCCACTTCAGGCCAGTGGAAAAGCCTGCGCCGCCGCGACCGCGGAGCCCAGAGGCCTTCACCATATCGACTACATCCAAGGGCTTTTTCTGGGCCAGAATTCTTTCCAGCGGCGCGTAGCCGCCCCGCGACTTGTAGCTGGCCAGTGTGTAGCCGTCGGGAATGCCAACGGCCTCAAGCAAAACGGGTTTAAAGGTTTGCATAAGCGAATGACTCAGGGCCGATTTACTCGGGCCTCCCTCGCACGCTTTGGAGAAAAGCAACGGCTGTTTCGGGCGTCAGATTTTTGTGGAGATCTTTATTGGCGAGCATGCAGGGGGCAAAGTCGCAGGCCCCCAAGCACTCGGCCGATTCGATGGTGATCGATCCATCGGCAGTGGTGCCGCCGGGCTGAATCCCAGCCGCATGGCAGATCGTTTCAAGCACCTCCTCGCCGCCTCGCAGGGCGCAGGAGATCGAGCGGCAAACCCAGGCCCGCACCCGGCCAGCCGGCTGCTCTTGATGGAAGAATCCGTAGAAGGAAAGCGTATCTTGCACATCGGCTGGCGCCAGCCCCAGCACCGCCGCGACTTCTGCCACGGCCTCCAACGGCACATGCCGCAAGACGTCGTTGACAATGTGCAAGGCCGGTAGTGTCAACGCGCGACGATTGGGGTAACGGGGCGCGAGTGCCTCGATCTTTTCAAGCATCGGATCGGTGAGAATGCGGTTAGGATTGCGGTTGGATGCGATCATGGTCAGCGGTCGAGCTCCGCAGCGATAATGTTGAGACTGCCCAGCACGGCCACCACATCGGAGAGCGTGTGGCCGCGGATCAGGTGGGGAAAGAGAGCAAAGTGGAGCACCGATGGCGGACGGCACCTGGCCCGATAGGCCGACTCGCTGCCGTCCCCAACGATGTAAAAACCAAGCTCCCCGTTGGGCGCCTCGATCGCAGCATACGACTCCTCGTGGGGGACTTCAAAGCCACGGTTGCTCATCGACAATTCGAAGTGAGAAATCGTACCTTCGATCGTGGAGTAGACCTGTTTTTTGGTCGGCAGAGCCGCCCGCTGGTCGATGCCGACATTGGCCTCGCCAGCCGGCAGATTTTCAATCGCCTGCGAGACAATCTTGAGGCTCTCGCGCATCTCCTGCATCCGCACCAGATAGCGGGCGTAGCAGTCGCCCGAGGAAGCGCAGCAGATTTGAAAGTCAAAATCCTGATAGGCCAGATAAGGCTCGTCTTTCCGCAAATCGCGAGTCACTCCGCTGGCCCTGGCCACTGGCCCGGTGGCACCGCGATTGATCGCCTCGGCCTTGGAAAGCACGCCCACGCCTTGCGTACGGTCGACAAAGATGCGGTTTCGAGTCAGGAGCCGCTCCATGTCCCGGAGTGTTTTCGGAAAATTTTTGACGAAGTCGCGGATTTTTTGGATCACCAGCGGCGTGAAATCGTGCGAGACTCCGCCGACCCGCGTGTAGCTATTGGTGAATCGAGCCCCGCAGAGCGTTTCAAAAATGTCGTAAATCACTTCCCGCTGATAAAAGGCGTAGAGGAAAAATGTAAATGCTCCGGTGTCGAGGCCGACGGCGCCGTTGGAGAGTAGGTGGTCACTGAGGCGAGCGAGTTCCGCGACAATCGTGCGGATGGAGCGGCAGCGAGGCGTCAATTCGATGCCCAGCAGTTTTTCGACAGCGCCGTGCCATGCCACGTTGTTGGCCATCGGCGAGATGTAGTTCATCCGGTCGGTGACAGTGACATACTGGTTGTAGGTCAGGTGCTCGCCGAGCTTTTCAAAACCAGAGTGGAGATAACCCATCTCCGGCAATGCATCGACAACGCGTTCGCCGTCGAGTTTAAGGACGATCCGCAGTGTTGTGTGGGTAGCCGGATGCTGCGGCCCGAAGTTGAGCGTCCAGAGATAGTCTTCGGATCGCTCCTGCTGCTGAGCGGCATCCAGCAGAGTTCGAGAAGTGAGGGGGGCAGTGGCCATGGGGAAAACGGTGACTGAGCGGTGAGTGGAGTGAGTGGAGTGAGTGGAGTGAGTGGAGTGAGTGGAGTGAGTGGAGTGAGTGGAGTGAGTGGAGTTTTGTACGAGGGGGAAAATAAAAAGCATCAGCCGTCGTGTCGGGTGAGGATCGGAAAATTGTGGCGTTCCCCGCGGCCCTGCAAGGGATAGTCTTTGCGGAGTGGGTGGGCGACAAACTCCTCCGGCATGACAAGCCGTCGCAAGTCGGGATGGCCTGCAAAGTGGATGCCAAACAGATCCCAAACCTCGCGTTCCAGCCAGTTGGCTGCTTCCCAGAGCGGCACGGCACTGCGGATGCTTGGCGCCGGATCATCGACATACACGCGCACAGTCAATCGCTGATTGGTCGTGGTCGAGGCGAGTAGGTAGACGAGCCCGTAGCGGTGCTTGGCACCTCGGTATTCAAGGTAGTCAACGCAGGTTACATCGACGAGCAGGTCGAAGCCGCGGTCTTTGAGAAACTCGAGTACCTCAAGCGACTCTTGTTCGGGGACGACAAGGCGAGTATCGCCACGGTAGACCGATGTTTCCATCGTGCCGAAGTGCGCGGCAAGGGGCTCAAGAATGTCGTCGAGCGGGGGCGGTGAGTACGGTGAGTGCGGCATGAAGGTGGGTAGTGGTGGCAAACCGAAAAAATAAAAGAGCAGCGTTAGCCCCGGGCAGACGGCAGCACAATGCGGCTCGCTGTGAGCGGTGGTTTAAACGAGAGCTGTTGTTGGATCAACGGATTGCGGGCTGCGTCGACACAAAGCAGATCAGCCGATTCAACGAGCGCCCGTTTGCGCAACTGCCGCTGGGCGGTGTCAAACTCGCGGCCGGTAATCGTGCCCTCGGCTTGAATTTTATCTTGCAGATCGATGATCGCCTGAATCAGTTGCTCGGGCCGCGGCGGGCAACCGGGCACATACATGTCGACCGGCATAAAGCGATCGATTCCCTGAACCACTGCGTAGGTGTCAAAAATACCCCCCGTGCTGGCGCACGCTCCCATCGAGATGCACCACTTCGGTTCGTGCATCTGCAGCCAGATGCGTTGCAGCACCGGAAGCATTTTCATGACGACGCGGCCCGCCACGATCATCAAGTCGCACTGCCGAGGGCTGAAGCGAAAGACCTCCGCACCAAAGCGAGCCAGATCGTGTTTGCTGGCGCCGGTGGCCATCAATTCGATGCCGCAGCAGGCTGTCGCAAAGGGCATTGGCCAGAGACTATTTTTGCGGCACCAACTAGCCAGTTCGTCGAGCCGACTCACAACCACATTCTCAGGCAGTTCTAGCGCCATCGAAAAACCCCCTTTCGCCAGTCGTAGGCGAAGCCCACGACAACGAGTGACAAGAAGAGCATGGCGCCGGCAAACACCAGCCCGCGACTGGAAACCAGTTCGTTGGCAACGGCCGCATCGATGCCTGCCGGCGATCGACTGGCGACAGCCCACGGATAGAGAAAGAGCAATTCCACATCAAAGACTAGAAACGTGATCGCCACAAGATGAAACCGCACATCGAACCGGCGTCGCGTGTCGTGCACCGGATCCATGCCGCTTTCGTAGGGCATCTCTTTGACAGCCCCGGACCGCCTCGGCCCGATGAGCTGTGCAAATGTGACCAAGCCCACAGAGACAGCCGCCGCGATGGCAACAAAAAGCAGAACTGGAAGGATGGCGTCCATGGCTGAGTGCAGAGAAAAGGATTCGTCGTTTGGTGTTTTTTGGTCGGTGTGGGATTTGGGCGTTTTTGCTGAAGGGGCATCCGATCAGGCGTGCAGTAGACTAGTCTATTCGCGAAAATCGGCGGCGTAAGGGCACTTCGTGAAATTCGTCACAAAGTCGTCGCTTTAAAAAGCCGATGGATTTTAGGCCCGTCGGCGCCTCTTGCAAGGATTCTCGTTATAGCGATGCAGCCGGATGCAGACCAAAAGCTGTTTCTGGCCAGCCAATTCGCAAAAAACGGGCTCCAGCGGCGACATGAATACGCGTTGGGACAAGGCCCGCGCGGTGAATCAATCGCGTTTGGCGGCGGGTTCCGTGAGGGTGCGGTATGCCCAGATTCCCTTGCTTGCGCTGCGGGCTTTTCAAGATGTCTGGGGTTTTGAAAAGCCCCGATCGCCAGCGACGGGCATGCGCGTTGGGGCGGGAGCCACAAGCGATGCTCTCGACTAAGATGCCCTCATTGAGAGTGTCACGCAAGCCACCCCAGAGAAATAAAAACGAGAAATAAAAAACGGCGTATCTGAAGACGAAAGAAACTTGCACGCCAAATTTTAGTAGCACTTTTTAGCCGTTGAGCCCTATTTTTAAGGGCTGCTGCAATCAAAAACTACTGAGGTTCATCGAGACCATGGCCCCGAAGGCACCGCTGGTAAGCGTCATGCCGCCCCCCTGATGGTCGGCAAAAGGTGTCTTGCCGCCGCCCTGACTGCGATACGGAGAATAAGCCCCTCCACCCCCCCCCTGACCCTGTCCCATGGCCATCGCCGCAGCCTGGGCTGTCTGCTGGCGGGAGAGCTGGGCTTGGTCGACAAGTTGCTGGCGGCTTTGATCAAAAGCGGCGTGCTGCTGCTGTAAGGTGGCCCGCTTTTGTTCGATCTTCCGAATTTCCTGCGAGAGTTGTCCGGCCGACATATGCACAACATCGGGCATGTCTTTGAGGACTTCATTTCGTTTACGATCAGACATGACGGACATATATTGCCCCACCCAGGCCCGAGCTTCCTGCGCCTCGGGCGCATCGAGCACCTTAAACTTGGCATCCAGATCGTCGAGCAAATACTCGACCTCATGCGACGACATCTTGGCCACGCGGTGGTTAAAATCCGACTTGATCTGCTGCACCTGCTTGGCCGGATAAATCTTCTGGGTAGCAAGCCATTCGCCCAGCTCAAAAATAGCCCGACGCCAACGCGGGCTATGGAGAATTTCTGCCTTCCGGGCCAAGTCGCTGTCGGCAGTGGCTGGATCGGCCGCGTTTTCGCCGGTTGCCTGTGTCTCTGGGCCATTTGCCTGTGTCTCTGGGCCATTTGCCTGTGTCTCTGGGCCATTTGTCGGTGTTGCAGTTTGGTTTTTGGGCTCTTGCCCGTGGACGGTGGCTGACAGCCCAATCCCGAGCAGCATCAGCGGCACAGCGGCGTATCGACAGGCACTGCTGCTTTGTGAAGGCGTCATTTTTTTAAAGCACTCCCTGGTTTGCGGATCATCGTCATATTGACCTGTGGCAAATGCTCGCCGCCAATGTGCGTGTGGAACGATCTCCACGTGCAGCGATCTTTTCCGTTATAGACATAGATATTGAGCGAAGACATCTGCGTCCCGTCGGGCATTACAGACGAGGCCTGCGCGATCCAGGCATCCCCATCTTTTTTCCAAACGCCCTCGCCATGGGCTCCATCGCCGGCAAACATCCAGGAATGAATCTCTCTGGCCAAGGGGTCCCAGCCGATTCGCTGAGAGATATGGCTGAGAGATGTCTGGCCTTTGATTATTTTCATATCGCGAAGCAAAAAGGTGCGGGCTGCATTCCACCGCACCGCGATTTCCATCGAGGGGGCATTGTCGGCGTTTGCTGGCACGGCGGGATCGGCAGATTCTTTCTTCTCGGGCGGCGAAAGCGTGTTGTCAACGACCGTCCAGTCGCCCACCATCCAGTCGAGATCTGCCAGTTGGGCCGGGCCTCCAGTGGGCTCAATCTTGGCTTCGCGGAGGCTGGCAATGTGCCACTGGTCCTTCTGCTTGACCCATGTTGCCGTGAATCGGCCCTGGATAACTTTCGGCGGGGCGACGGTCGCTAACAAGCCCGGCAGCGTGATTTGAACCGTGCCATCTTCGAGTGCCACATCAGGGGTTAGAAATCGCAGGCTTGTTTCCCTGAGCAGCAGCGTGGGTGGCTCATCGTCAGCGATCGGTTTTTCGGTGAGGGCAACAGTGTCGCGACCCTTCAAGACATTTCCCTGTTCGTCAACGATGTCGCCGTCGGCTGTCCAAAGGGCGGCCAACGCTTTGCCATCGCCGCGTTCAAGAGCCTGCATGTAGGCTGCCGCAGCGGCGCGAATTGCCGCTGTGTCTCTAACAACAGCGGCCTGGGCCGCCGGAGTCGATGGTTCTTCAGCCAGTGGTTTTGCGGCCTCGGCCACCTGTCCGCAAGCCGGCAGGGGAATGTTCCACGGTGTCGCTACGACAAGACTCCAGGCCACAGCACACTGCAGCAGCCTGCGCAGATTGCAAGACGCTTCCAGCAGATTTAATTTTGAGGCATCGAGCATCTAGCACCCTTCAGGAGAACTCTGTTGAGCTGTGGCAAAAACGCACTGGATACGACGAACCGATAGTCGCAAATGCAAAGAGGCACGCATAGAAGAGTCAGCAAATCGTTCCCGCAAATCTTAGCAGGCGGGGCGGGTCAGGGGAAAGGAATGCCTCGGTTTGGTAGGGTAGACGGCCATGCCCGACCACATTGACACCCTTGCCGATCTTGTCCGCCGCCCCAGCGTAAATCCGATGGGACGGGATGTGGCTGGCCCGGAATATCTAGAAGGGCGGGTCACAGACTATCTGGTGCAACGCTTTTCAAGCGAGGGCATCCCCTGGGCCAGACAGCCTGTGGCTCCGGGCCGCGATAATGTGGTTGCCCGACTGGAGGCAACGCTGCCCAACTCTCCAACGATTCTCTGGGACGCCCATCAAGACACAGTTCCTGCCGATGGCATGACGATCGACCCCTTTTCGCCATTGGTGCGCGACGGTCGTCTTTACGGTCGTGGTGCCTGTGATGTGAAGGGGGGTATGGCAGCGATGCTTGTGGCCCTGTCGCGGTTGCGAGTGTCTGGCCGACCGCGAACCATGACGGTCATTTTTTCGGCGACCGTCAACGAGGAATTTGGTTTTTCGGGAGTCAAGGCGCTCGCGCGACTTTGGACTCTAGCAGCAGCCCCGCTCGGGAGTCTGGCGGCACAAGAGCCGTTCCACTCAGATGCCGCAGCCCGCGGATTGCTCGGCTTGATCCACCCCGGTGGCCTGCCTCCCACTGCGGCAATCGTGGCAGAGCCGACCGATCTCGATATTGTCACAACGCACAAAGGAGCAGTGCGGTGGCGTCTGCGAGTGCATGGCCGCGCGTGCCACAGCGCGTTTCCAGAACGCGGGGAGAATGCAATTTACATTGCTGGCCGCGCGATTGGGGCCATCGAATCGCTGGCCCAAGAACTGCTCACGCGACACCCAGAGCACCCCTGCGGCCCACCGACATTAAGCCTCGGTACGATTCACGGAGGCATGGGTGTGAATCTTGTTCCCGATCTGGTTGTGCTGGAAATTGATCGCCGGGTTGTGCCGGGGGAGTCACCGCAGGCGGCCCGCCACGAAGTGATCGAGCGGATTGCCGCAGCAGTGGGAAACGCGAGGGTGGAACACGACGAACCATTTTTAGAAAGCGAGGGCCTGTCTGAGAGTGGCCGTGGCGACACGCACAGCCTGGGCGGCGGGCTGGCTGAGCGACTGATTGTGGCAGCGGTGGCCGAGGGCGTGGTGCCCACGCGACTGGCTGCTCGCTACGGCACCAATGCCGGCGTGCTGGCGGCGGCAGGCGTGCCTAGCCTGGTCTTTGGCCCCGGCTCCATTGCACAGGCCCACACAGCCGATGAGTCAATCGATCTCGATCAGGTCGACCAAGCCGCTCACATTCTCTGCCGACTGGTCACAGCCGATGCGGGCGACTGACGGCAGCAGCGGCGTTCTTTGAGAACACGCGGCTCCTTCTGCTGCGTTGGATATTCGCTCACCTCTCAATGTGACCGTCCCGCCGGGGATCATGCCAAGGTAGTTCCCGATTTCATCGGCGGCCTGCGTCGCCTCCGCGACCGGCATCGGCTCACCGGCGAAAAGCTTCGCCGCATCAACGCGGCGATCACGTACTACAAGAACAACCGGGAGCAGATGCGGTACGACGAGTACCTTGCCGCGGGCTATCCGATCGGGAGCGGAGTCGCCGAGGGAGCCTGCCGTCATCTGGTCAAAGACCGGATGGAGGGTGCCGGTATGCGGTGGACCGTGCCGGGAGCCCAGGCCATGCTCCACCTTCGCGCCGTCTACCTCAACGGCCGCTGGGAGGAGTTCATCGAATACCATGTGGAAACTGAGCAAGATAGGCTCTATGGCAAGACTGCGGCATAGAGATTTCCGAGTTACGCCCTGTTCATTTGGCAGCCCGCTTCTTTATCCAATCGCGGTCATCGTCGGATAGCTTGGCCGCTTCGACCTTGATTGTTGTGCCATCTGTCTTGCGCAGCGTGACCTTGCCGCCAATACAAGCCGCCGAATTCGGCATCGGTTGAGAACTTGCCATCGGCGCTGGTCCATTTTCTCGTAGTTTTTTCTGGCGTAGCAGGCTTGGGCTTTGGCGTCGGCATCGGCTCTGGTGTGATTGCAGGTAGATCAGGCTCAGTCGTTTTCAGATTGTTACGTTCACGTAGTTTCAGGCTCAGGATTTTGTTATCGCTTGGCTTGTAGGACATACTCCCGCCGTATTGCTCATCGGCCAGATAAACACCGTTGATGTTTAAAGCCACTCCGATAATTTCCTTATTCGGATACTTCTCGACGGTGGCCAGCATTGCTGACCGAACGACGCTTCTTGCAATGTCCGCTGTCGGGGGCAGTTTTCGGAATGTCACTTTGCACAGCACGATTTCGTCGTCATGTGCAATCTCGACATAATAATCATTGAAGCCGTCAACGATCTTTCCGTCAATCTTCTCGCTGCCGGTTGCTTTGGGAACGGGCGCAGCTGGCACAAGCTCAAAGTTCCGGTTGAAGTCGTCTTTGTAAACGTAGATGCGTTGGCTACTGCCCGCGCTCAATTCCCAATAGAGCTTGCTGAACATCCCGCCGAACCCCACGCGCACCAGCTTCGTTCCCGCTTCGACCCGTAAGAATCTCGCTGGCGCGACTAAGGCGGATGAATCCAGAAACTTTGGATCGGTCGCGCAAACCAAGTCACGGGTGGCGACGAATATCTCTGGCGGTTCGACGACGCGGTTCGACTGTTTTTCAAGCATCGAGGCGAGTTGATTCTCGTCTACGAGGCCTAGATCGACGAGGATTTTTCCCGTCTCTGGCTTCGCCGACGCGGGCTTCGTCACGGTTGGCGTCTCTGGCTTCGCCGACGCGGGATTCGTCACGGTTGGCGTCGGCACGGGCTTTTTACTCTCCGTGCCAATCATCGTGGACACCATACGGAACCCAACGAGCATGAGGACTACGCCGATCACCGGCATAACGAAACGCGATGCGAAGCTGCCCCCGTACCCGCATCCCTGGCATCGCCAGCCGCCGATTTTGATGGATGCCAGAATCCAAATGGGCAGCCACGTGAAGCAAAGGAACACCGTCAACAGCAAATGCAAAATGTGATTGGTCGCTGGCCTCGCCCACAGTGTCTGCCGGTTGCACGTCGGACAGAATTTAGACGTTTGTGCCACTTCAATTTCCTTGTTAAGCCGCCCATGAAGACCGTGAGCATCGCTCGAATAGACTAGCTCGGAAGGGTTTGGCTTGGAAGCGTTTTAGCGATTAGCAAGGATAGCCCCGTCAATGGCACTTCCGCAAGTATCGGGCGGCCGATAAGCGGCACGCAGGCTGTGTGGCGGACCTGGTGGCCGCTGCAGGTTCGTCCGAAACGCTCGCAAAACCTGCCGCCAAATGACCGTTTTTCACCCCCGGCGGGTCGTCGGCCGTTGACGGGGCTATCTGTTTGACCATAGGCTGCTTCGATATGAATAGGGCGTAACTCGCAAATCTCGCCCTAGCGAGCGAGCGGTTGCCGGCGTTTTCCGCTGTTTTCCGGGCTGGAATCGGCTGCAAGCATTGCAGTGCTAGCAGATAAAAAAGTGTTGGGCCCAGGAGAATGGCAGGGTACTTCAAATCCAACCCATCCTCACGGAGGCTCGATCGCCATGATCGTTTCACAGGAGCGCGCTTTCTTGAACGCGCAGGCACAGGTTCATAAACTCTGCGAGTACT
>Ga0209702_10000885_pt1 | contig 61384 bp, 53 predicted proteins | sample FRY01_FD_187210 | JGI IMG/M metagenome (GOLD analysis project Ga0209702, IMG submission 187210) | Freshwater microbial communities from Lake Fryxell liftoff mats and glacier meltwater in Antarctica - FRY-01 (SPAdes) (version 2) | ecosystem: Environmental > Aquatic > Freshwater > Ice > Glacier...
CGAACTACCCTTTTAAATTTCTCTAAAATTCCAAAATCTCTTTCTAAACTTCAATCATATCTCAAAGCGGGTGCAAATGTATAAACTCTTTTCTAACTAAAAAAATTATTTTAAAAGTTTTTTTGAAATTTATTTTTTATACCAAACCTTGAATGAACTTGTGCCTAAATAACGGACGGCAAATATACAAGAAATAAATTATCTGCCAAGAATAAAAGCTAATAAAATTGGATTTTTTTACTTAAAAAATCAATATTCTAATAGCCAATAACTTAAAGAATAAAATAAGTTTTAAGTTGAAGTGAAATACTTATTTAGAACGCTTTTTTTTCATTTCAGCAAACATCTTCTTATATTCATCTACATTAACAGAACCTTTAAAAACGAGATACATTTTATCTAAATCGATTTTTAGTTTCGGTTTTTGCTCAATTAATCTCTCTTGAATAAATGCTCGATGCAAAATATCTTCAATTAAAAAATCTTCGTTAACACTTTCTGGGTGATATTCTGATTTGAGTGACATACTGAAAAAACTTGCTGTTGTATTATACCAAAACGCTCTCCAACCACTTCTTAGTTCCTTTATTTGATTGAAAGTTGTTTTCCCTGTTTGACGATGGATTAATTTTATTAAAATTATTCCTTCTATTCTTGTCATACTTTTTAATTGATCGGTAAACTCACCTTCTAAATATCTTTGAACAACCTTAATATATTTTTTCTTCTTGCTATTGCTTTTTATTTTAAGCAATCTAGAATTTAATGTATCTAATCTTTTAGATGCAAGTATGGCTAAAGGATATGCTTTAAAAACCTTCTTTCTAAACCAATAATAGTAATTAAGATCATCACTGTTTTTAAACTTTGTTTTTGGCAATAACTTTACTTCATCTAAATCTATAGTTAATGTATCTCCTATTTTTATTAAAATATACTTTTCAGATAACGGAATTGTATCTTTAACTTGGCTAAAAGCAGTTAATGAAAAGAGTGCTGTAGACAAAAATAAAATGTTCTTCATCATCAATAAAATAAGAGTGTAAAGATATTATATTTTGTTTGATGTTTAATAATAAAAAAGCTCATGTAAATAATGCATGAGCTATATAATTCTAAATTTTTAAAAATCAATCTACTTTCATTCGATTATCATTCGAGTTGGCATCAATCAACTTATTGTATGGATCGACTCCTACTTCTGTTGGTTTTTTATCAACAATAATTTTAATTTTATTATTGATAGCTGTAATTTTATGTTTCTTTAAATACAAGGCTACTTCTTTCTTTTTTCCATCAATCTCTTCTTCAGAAAAAATACCTATATCTATATAATCTGCTAAAGGAACCGATAAAATTGGCTTGGTCATTTTGTCTGTTTTATAAGTTAAAGTATCTCCAACTTTTTCTCCATAATAACGCTTTCCTTTTTCATCGTTTCTGTATTTAGAAACTTCAAACTCAATATCTACTTGATATTTTCCGTTGTCTAATTCTGTTGTTTTTGCGTCCACAATTCTGTTTCTATACAAAGTAATGGTTTCAAACATATCTTTAATTACATATTGTAAAGAATCTGGAGTTACTTCTTTTATATAGTTAACCATTTCTATGGAAGTTGTATAAGGAGGTTCTTGAAACTTCACTTTGTCTATATATTTTTTTAGTGCTCCATTTAATTTTTCTTCACCAATATAATCACTCAAAGCATACAACACTAAAGAGCCTTTTTGATAATGAATATAGCCTTGTCCATCATTATACATTAATGCATTTTCTCTTTTTCTTTCTACTGTTCTTTGTAATAAATAATCATCTAATGCCTTTTTTAAAAATGTACGCATTTTCGTTTTTCCTTGTTGATGTTCTAACACCTTTAAAGCTACATATTCAGACATACTTTCTGATAACATAGTTGCACCTAAAACATCTGCACCAATTACTTGATGTGCCCACCATTGATGTGCTACTTCATGTACAGTTATTGCAAATGGATAATCTACACCACCCTCATTTTCATCATCAACATCAGCAATAAAACCTAGGCCTTCAGAAAACGGAATGGTGTTTGGAAAAGATTGCGCAAAACCTCCTTCAGTTCTAGGAAACTCAATAATTCTTGCTTGTTTATGTTGATACGGACTAAAGTTTTTAGCATTGTAATTTAATGATGCTTTCATCCCTTTCATCATTCTGTCTAAATTAAATTCATGTCCTTTATGATAGTAAATTTCTAAACTAATGCCGTTATACATTTCTTTTTTAACTTCATATCTAGCAGAATTAAATGCATAAAAATTTAAGATTTTACTATCCATTTTATAATGAAAATATTTACGACCATTTTCTATCCATTCTTTTTGCAAATATCCAGGAGCAATTGCAATTTGATCTTTTGATGTAGATACTGTTGCTTCAAAATCAATCCAATCTGAATCTTTAGAAATATATGTATTTCCTAAAGCTGTAGAATCTGAAGGATGTGGACGTAAATCATTTGGTAGTAAATCGTATTTTTTACGAGTTTTGTCATCCGTTAATTCACCTCCTGCTGAATATCCTAAAGAAGGAAACATTGAAAAATTGTTGATAAAAGTTCCGTTTTCTCTTATAGGAGAATTTTGTCTATAGCTAGAATTATTTTTGCTTTTTACAGTAACAGAAAGCTCTAAAGTGTCTCCAGGGAAAATGGATGAATCAAATTTATAAATATCAAAATTATGAATGGTATCTTCTAAAACCAACAAATTTGTTTTATTAAAAGTAAAAGTGCTTTCTAAAGAATTATGATTTAAGAAAACACTATCTATTGCTTTTTTAGTTTTATTAATCATTGTAAAAGTTGCGGAAGCATCAAACATTCTCTCTTTTGGAAAAATATCTACATTGGTTTTTACAGCAATAATTCTTGGTTGTGCATAACCTTCATATTTTTTGTACTTCTTTTCCTTCTCAACACTTCTTAGCTCTGCTTCTTTAGATGAAATTCTTTTTCCTTTAGCTGCAGTTTCTTGGTAAATTGAAAATCCAAGTGCTAAAAAAGCTACAAAGAATACTACAAAACTTATAGCATAAATTCCTTTAAAACGAGATTTTGCAATTAAAATTCTTTGATAAAATGAATTCGGAATTCCACGAACCCAAAATAAAGCTGCTAGAATTAATAAAACCAAACCACATAAAATCCAATACGTTTTGTACCATAAATATGGACCTAAAGAAAATCCATAACCATTCATATCAGAATAGCTAAAACCTGGTGATTGATTGTATTTAAAAATGGATTGTTCTATTCCTGCTAATGATAACAACGGCATTCCGATAGAAATCACCAATAAAACAAATAACCCTAAATACGGATTACCAATTAATGTTTGAATAAAAATTGACAACAATGCCCAAACTAAAAAATTTAAAAAGTCTAAGAAATATAGTTCTGTTAAGTAGTGCTCAATTTCAAAATTATAATACCCATTATACATTTGAAAAAGTATTCCAGAAACCATAATTACTGACAATAAAACCAACTGCATTTTTATCAATGCAATGACTTTAGAAAACAAGAGTGTCCAATTTGGTATTGGAGTTGCATCAACTAAATGATTTGCTCTAGCAATTTTTGTTCTATGCACTAACATTCCGGCATATAAAAATGTGCAAATATTTATAGTTGCAGAAAAAATATTCCCAACATTTAACATTTTCCAAGTAACGGGTAAAGTAGGAGTTCCGAAAATATTTCCGATTTCAGAAAGACCAACAATCATTAAAACCAAGCCTACTAAAACAATAGAAATAAAAGCCCAACTTTTAACAATGTATTTAAAATCGAGATTCGATAACCTCCATGTTGTTTTTAAATTTTGAGCAAATGAATAATCGAAAGAAACTTTAGGTAACGAAATTTTAGTAATTCCGCTAAAATTTGTTTTAGTAACTCTTTCAGCTTTTGGTTTTCTAAAGGAAATAGAAATTGCATCCTGACTAAATGTAAAAAAACGATATACCAAACCAAAGATTAAAGTTGAAATTGTCAACCATAATAAACGATTGTAAATAATCATTTCTTTAATAGGAATCTGCATTTCGTTTTGTTCAGAAGGTGTCCAATACTTTGTGTAATAATTGGATGCTGCTGCTCCAAAAGGATCTAAAATAGCAGCCAACGTTCTATGCTCTGGTTCAGAAAGAAGACTTTCTAAAACACCTTGACCAAATAGCAAAATGATTATTGTAATAAAACCCGCGGCAATATTTCTTGTAAACGCAACAACTGCAAAAACAATAGCTCCAAACAGCAAAATATTTGGCAAAATAAATACTAAATATGTTTGTAAATAAGTAACAACGTTAAAAGGACCAACGATCTCTGAATTTGTTCCAGGAATACGAAATCCCAGAATCATTCCTAATGCAATTGAGAAAACAATTAATGAAACAACTACTATTGAACTGAAAAACTTTGCAAAGAGATAATTTGCTTTTGTAAAAGGATATGAATACAAAATGGTATGCATATCACTTTTGTAATCTCTATAGATGGAGACTCCAACGATTGATGGAAATAAAAAGAAAATAAAAATTGTTAACGCATTAAACAAGCCTAAAATTCCTATGGGTGAGTTTACAATTCTTGATGAACCCGTTGTTGCTGTAATTGAATCAAAAAAACCAGCAGTAGCCGCTGAAAGAAATATTGATAATAAAAAAAATATTGATATATAAATATAAAATGCAGGTCTATTAAACCAGTATTTTAATTCTTGTTTAAAAATAGTTGAAAACATATAAAATGTTGTTTAATCGTTTATGTGTTTAATTGTTTAGCTTTTTAAAAGATTTAAATATAAAACTTTTTTACTCTGAGACTTTTTTACTTTGAGGCTTTGAGACTTTTATACTAACTCTGGTTCATCTTGCTTTAAAGCGATAAAATAAACATCATCTAATTGTGGAGTTGCAGCATGAAAATCTTCTGAAGGTTTATTAACAGAATGTACTCTAATGTTCAACGTATTATCTGGGTTAAAGTTTCTAGACAATACATTGTACATTTTCATGTTTTCTTCTAAATCGTCTTTCTCAATAATTTTCGTCCAAATAGTCCCTTCTATTTCTTTGGTGGCCTCTTGAGGAGTTGTGTGATTTAAAATTCTTCCGCCATTTAAAATTGCCATTTCATTACACAATTCTTTTACATCTTCTACAATATGAGTAGAAAAAATAACCGTACAATTGGTACCTACTTCGCGTAAAACATTTAAAAATCGATGTCTTTCAGCAGGATCTAATCCAGCAGTTGGTTCATCTACAATAATTAATTTTGGGCTATTTAACAACAACTGTGCAATTCCAAAACGTTGTTTCATTCCGCCAGAATATCCAGCAACATATTTTTTTCTAACATCATATAAGTTGGTAATTTCTAAGACTTCTTTTACCAATTTTTTTCTTTCTGATTTATTAGAAATCCCTTTTAACGTTGCAAAATAGTCTAACAAATCTTCAGCAGACATTTTAGGATATACTCCAAATGATTGTGGTAAATACCCTAAAATTTTTCGCAATGATATATTATCTTCTAATACATTGATATCTCCAAAAGTAATAGTTCCTGAATCTGGACTTTGTAAAGTTGCAATGGTTCTCATTAAAGTAGATTTTCCTGCTCCATTTGGACCTAACAACCCAAACATTCCTGTGCCAATTTCAATCGTTAAATTATCAATAGCTTTTACGCCATTTTTATACGTTTTAGTTAAGTTCTCGATTTTTAATTTCATTAAAGACTGTTTTTTTAGTTTGTTTATATTTATAGTAGATAAGTCTGAAAGTTACAAATTTTGTTACAGAATCTTAAAAATAAATCTCTTCTACCGTTAATTAGCACAAAAAAAATAGATATTTTTACACAAAAAAGAAAGTACAATGACAAAAAAATCAATATTAAATAAAAAATCAATTTCCTTTTTAGAAAAATATTTAAACAATGCTGCTCCTACTGGTTATGAATGGGAAGGTCAGAAAATTTGGATGGAGTATCTAAAACCTTATGTAGATGAATTTATTACTGATACCTACGGAACTGCAGTTGGAGTTATCAATCCGAAAGCGAAATTTAAAGTTGTAATAGAAGGACATGCTGATGAAATTTCTTGGTATGTAAATTATATTTCTGATAATGGTTTAATTTACGTAATCAGAAATGGTGGTAGTGATCATCAAATTGCACCAAGTAAAATTGTAAATATTCATACAAAAAACGGAATTGTAAAGGGCGTTTTTGGATGGCCAGCAATTCACACAAGAGATAAAACAAAAGAAGAAGTTCCAAAACCTGAAAACATTTTTATCGATACTGGTTGCGCTACTAAAAAAGAAGTTGCGGCATTAGGAATTCATGTTGGTTGTGTAATTACCTATCCAGATGAATTTCACATTTTAAATAATGACAAGTTTGTTTGTAGAGCTTTAGACAATAGAATGGGTGGATTTATGATTGCTGAAGTTGCTCGTTTATTAAAAGAGAATAAAAAAACATTACCATTTGGTTTATATGTAACAAATTCTGTTCAAGAAGAAATTGGTTTGCGTGGTGCAGAAATGATTACACAACGCATAAAACCAAATGTGGCAATTGTTACAGATGTAACTCATGATACCACTACTCCAATGATAGACGTTAAAAAAGCTGGACATATAGAAATGGGGAAAGGCCCTGTTGTTGCTTATGCACCTGCAGTTCAGCAAAAATTACGTGATTTAATTACAGAAACTGCCGAAGAAAACAAGATTCCGTTTCAACGTTCTGCGCTTTCTAGAGCAACCGGAACTGACACCGATGCTTTTGCGTATAGTAATGGTGGAGTTGCATCAGCATTAATTTCTTTACCGCTTCGTTATATGCATACAACTGTAGAAATGGTTCATAGAGATGATGTAGAAAGTGTAATTAAAATGATTTATGAAACGTTGTTGAAAATAAAAAGCGGAGAAACTTTTTCTTATTTTGAATAAATAAAAAACTTTTGGAAGACAATGTCATTCCGAAATAAGACATTGCAGGCGATTGAGGAATCTCATAAATTAATAATGAGATTTCTCCTATTGTCGAAAATGACAAACCAATATTTTATATACAAAAGACTATTAAATTCGTGTCTCTTTATATGGATGAACTCATAGACATATTATCTCCCGAAGGAAAACCAACAGGAAAAACTGCTTTAAAATCTGAAGCACATAAAAATGGGTGGTATCATGCAACTGTTCATGTTTGGTTATTTACAAAAGATAAAAAAATATTATTACAAAAAAGAGCACAAACCAAAAAAGTATTTCCTGGTTTGTGGGACATTTCTGTTGCTGGTCATATTGGTGCAGGAGAAGAAATTTTAGCATCCGCAAAAAGAGAAGTTTTTGAAGAAATTGGTTTAGAACTAGAAGAAAAAGATTTCATTAAAATTGGGACAAGAATTCATCAAGTTTCTCATAAAAACGGAATTCAAGACAATGAGTATCATCATGTTTTTATTGCCGAATTAAAAGTTTCTATTAATAAATTGACCATGCAGGAAGAAGAAGTTTCAGATTTAGAATTGTGGGATTTAACAGTTTTAAAGCAAACAAAAAACCTTGAAAATGTTTTACTTCCAAAGTTTCATAGTTATTATTCTTCTGTTTATAGTGAAATTTATGATTGTTTAAAATGAGATTCCTGCCTTCGCAGGAATGACAGCAAAAAACTAACTGCAAACTGCTACTGCAATACTTATTTTACTGGTTTATCAAAAAATGAATCAGAAATTTTTGTATTGCTAACTAATGGTAACGTAAATTCTGTTGCTATACCTCTTGGCTCTGTTGGAGCGCCAATACTATCTTGTTTATACCAAGTTATAGCTTTTGGCAACAACAAACCGTTTACATTTTCCCATTTATTATAGTTAATAATGTGATATGAATCACTTGGCTTTTTAGAATTAAAAGTTACTGTATACGCCAACCATTCCATTTGATAGGTTTCTGAATTATAATATACTTTATAATTGTCATCAGAAGAAGTACCTACATTCGCTTTGAAAGAAATTTTATATCCAGGATAGTTGATTCCTTCAAAAACTAAATCATCCACTTTTTCATAGATAATTCCATCATCTGCCAACACAAAAGGCATTGCATAAAAATAAAAATAGAGATTGTAATAAAAAGTAGGATTCCCTTTGTAAATTCCTTTTTCAACTTCATCTAACCAAACATCTTCACCATCAAAACCTAAAGAATATTTTGGTGTATTAATTACAGTTTTTCTAGAATGCAAATCTACAGTATGGATTTCTTCACCTTTATTAAAAGATAAGGTTTGTACATTTCTCCAAGCAGGAATTCCGCCATGAGCATCAAAAACTTTTTTTAATTCAGATGGATATTTTTCTGGTTGGATTTCTTTCTTCGGTTCGTTTTTACAGGAAGCCATCAGGATAGAAAAAATAAAGAATGCTATAAGGTTTTTCATAAGTCGGATTGTTTTGATTTTTGTAATTTGTAGAGTCGCAAATTTCATAAAGTATTTACAAATTAAGAAAATTTAAATTTTTGCTTGATACGTAAATAAATCAAAATATCTACCTTTTGCTTCTATCAACTCGTCATGTTTTCCTCTCTCTACAATGCTGCCAGATTCAATAACTAAAATTTGGTCCGCTTTCTTAATAGTACTTAACCTGTGTGCAATAACAATGGTAGTTCTATCTTTTACTAATTCTGATAAACTTTCTTGTATTAGTGATTCACTTTCTGTATCTAAACTAGAAGTTGCTTCATCTAAAATGATGATTTTCGGATCCGCTAAAATTGCTCTTGCAATTGCCAGTCTTTGACGCTGACCGCCAGAAAGTTTTACCCCTCTTTCACCAATCAACGTATCTAAACCATCCTCAAAACGATCTGTAAATTCATTCACATAAGCTGCTTTTACAGCATTTTGTAATTCCTTTTCTGTTGCATTTGGCCTTGGAAATAAAATATTTTCTTTAATAGTTCCTTCAAATAAAAATTCATCTTGTAAAACAACACCTAAATGTTTTCTATAACTTGATAATTTTACTTTAGAAATATCTTGATTGTCAATGGTGATTGTACCTGATTGCGGATTTAAAAATGTTGCCGATAAGCCTGCAATTGTAGATTTTCCTGATCCAGAACTTCCAACCAAAGCAGTTACAGAACCCGAAGGAACCTGAAAACTGATATTATTAATGACTTCTTTTCCTTCATTATAAGCAAAAGATACATCTTCAAAAATAATTTCTCCTTTTATATTTTCTAAAACGATTGTTCTTTCTTCATCATCTTCTTCAGCATTCATATTCATTAGCTCTTCTGTTCTGTCTAAACCAGCAAGCGCTTCTGTTAATTGACTTCCAATATTACTCATTTGCACTATTGGAGCAATCATAAAACCAAGCAATAAAGTGAAGGAAAGAAAATCACCAACTGTTAATTCTCCTATCATAATTTTATATCCACCGATTCCCATAATTCCGGTCGATGCAATTCCTAATAAAAAAGTAGATGAACTTGTCATTAAAGCCGTTGCTGTTAAACTCTTTTTTACATTCTGAAATAATTTTTCTACACCTTTTTCAAATACTTCATTTTCTTGTGCCTCTGCATTAAAAGCCTTAATGACTCTTACACCAGATAACGTTTCTACTAATCTTCCGTTTACTTCAGCATTTATAACACCTCTATTTCTAAAAATAGGACGTATATATTTAAAGGCTTTTAAAGCTACAACTCCAAAAATTGCTACAGGAAGTAATACAAAAAACGTCATAGAAGCACTAATCCGAATCAATAAAATCATTGAAATTACTGCAGTTATTGTACCACCAACTAATTGAACCAAACCTGTACCAATTAAATTCCGAACACCTTCTACATCATTCATAATTCTAGAAACCAATGCTCCAGATTTTGTATTATCAAAAAAACTAATGGATAATGACAATACTTTCTTTTGAACCTGAGCTCTTAATTCTGATATTAAAAACTGTGCTTGTACACTTAAAATTCGAGTTAATAAAAAGGAAGTAATTGATTGTACTAAAATTGCCAATCCAACAATAAATAACAAATTGTAAAGCTGCTCGTAGTCCTTATTCGGAATTACATCATCCAACAAAGCTTTACTTTTCCAAGGCAATACTAAACTTGACAATCTACTTAAAACAATAAGTATCAACCCTATAAAAACGAGCTTTCGTTTTGGCCAAATAATTGTTTTAAACGCTGTTAAAATAGAAACTTTAGGTTTCGTTTTGTCTTGCTTTCTGTCTTTAAGATGTTGCATCAATCCTATTAATTTTAGAGTATAAGTGATTACTAGTTGTCAATTTATATGCCATACAATAGAACATGACATTATTACAAAAATATTGACAAATGGTGTTTTTTCTGTTTTTACTAAAATACTTATACCTTATTATTAATAATACTTTGTACCACATCTGGATTTAATAAGGTAGATATATCTCCTAAATTATCCATTTCATTGTGTGCTATTTTACGTAAAATACGTCTCATGATTTTTCCAGAACGTGTTTTTGGCAATCCTTCAGTAAACTGAATCTTGTCTAATTTCGCAATCGGTCCAATATGCTCTGTAATAATTTGATTAATTTCTTTTCGTAAATTATCATGATCTCTAGTTTCTCCAACATCTTTTAAAATAACATAAGCATACAAAGCACTTCCTTTTATATCATGAGGAAAACCAACAATTGCGCTTTCTGCTACTGCAGGATGTTCATTAATCGCGTCTTCAATGGGAGCAGTACCTAAATTATGACCAGAAACTATAATAACATCATCTACTCTACCCGTAATTCTGTAATACCCAACTTCATCACGTAAAGCTCCATCACCTGTAAAATACATGTTTTTGAAAGCTATAAAATAGGTTTCTTTATAGCGTTGATGATTTCCCCAAATGGTTCTTGCAATACTCGGCCAAGGAAACTTAATACACAATCTTCCTTCTACTTGATTCCCTTTTAATTCGTCTCCATTTTCATCCATTAATGCAGGTTGAATTCCGATAAAAGGTAATGTTGCATAGGTTGGTTTTGTTGGTGTTACATAGGGAATTGGAGTAATCATAATTCCGCCAGTTTCTGTTTGCCACCAAGTATCTACAATCGGACTTTTCTTTTTTCCAATATTATCATTATACCAATGCCAAGCTTCTTCGTTAATTGGCTCACCTACAGAACCTAATACTTTTAAAGAAGACAAATCATAAATATCTACTACTTCTGTTCCTTGTTTTGCTAAAGCTCTAATTGCCGTTGGCGCTGTATAAAACTGATTTATTTTATGCTTTTCGATAATTTGCCAAAAACGCCCAAAATCTGGATAACTAGGAACACCTTCAAACATCACGGTTGTTGCTCCGTTTGCCAATGGTCCATAAACAATATAAGAATGACCTGTAATCCAACCAATATCTGCAGTACACCAATACACGTCGTTTTCTTTATATTGAAAAACATTTTTAAATGTATATGCTGTATACACCATATAACCCGCTGATGAATGAACCATTCCTTTTGGTTGTCCTGTAGAACCAGAAGTGTATAAAATAAATAAAGGATCTTCTGCATCCATTATTTCTGCTTCACACACTTTGGAAGCATTATCTAATAAAGGTTGTAACCAAAAATCTCTTCCTTCTTTCATTTGAATCTCAGAATTAATTCTTTTTGCTACCAACACATTTTCTACGTCTGGACAACTTTCTAATGCTTCATCTACAATTCCTTTTAAATCAATTGTTTTTGCTCCGCGATAAGATCCATCAGAAGTAATGACCATTTTACAATCACAATCAATAATTCGTGTTGATAATGCTTTGGATGAAAATCCTGCAAAAACAACCGAATGAATTGCGCCAATTCTTGCACAAGCCAATGTTGCAATTGCCAGTTCTGGAATCATTGGAATGTAAATACAAACTCGATCCCCTTTTTTTACGCCTTTATCTTTTAGCACATTTGCAAACTGATTTACGCGCTCAAATAATTGTCTATAAGTTATATGTTCGGCTTCTTCATCTGAATTATTTGGTTCAAAAATGATAGCGGTTTTATCTCCACGTGTTGCTAAATGTCTGTCTAAACAATTTTCTGTAATGTTTAATTTGGCTCCTTCAAACCATTTTACTTCTGGTTTTGTAAAATCCCAACTTAAAACGTTATTCCATTTTTTTCTCCACAAAAAGTGTTCTTCAGCTATTTCTTCCCAAAAATTTTCTGGCTCTCGAATAGATTTTCTATATACTTGATAATATTCTTCTAAATGCTTGATGTGATAATTACTCATTCTCTATTCTATTTACTGCAGCTTCGACTGCGGTCAGTTACCTCTAGTTTTACCTTTTTTGGTGTCTGAATCAGACTTTTTATTTTTAATGCTCTTGTGCGTTTCCTACACCAGACGGAATTCTAATTGTTTCTACTAGTTCTTGTACTTCTTGCGGTGGATCTGGAGTAAACTTAGAAATTACAATTGCCACAACAAAGTTGATTAGCATCGCTACGGTTCCAAAACCTTCTGGAGAAATTCCAAACCACCAATCTTCTTTTGTACCTCCTCCAAACCAATCAAACTTGAATTTTAGCATGTAAAAAAGCATTAAAACAATTCCGACTACCATCCCTGCAATGGCGCCTTCTTTATTCATTTTCTTATAAAAAATCCCCATCGTAATTGCTGGAAAAAAGGAAGCTGCTGCCAATCCAAACGCTAAAGCCACTGTTGCGGCGACAAAATCTGGAGGATTAATTCCAAAATATCCAGCAATAATTACAGCAACAACTGCTGATAACCTTGCTGCTATTAATTCGCCTTTTTCAGAAATATTAGGGTTAATCATTTTCTTAATTAAATCGTGAGAAACTGAAGCCGAAATTACTAATAATAATCCTGCTGCTGTAGATAGCGCTGCTGCTAAGGCTCCAGCTGCCACTAAAGCAATTACCCAATTTGGTAATCCTGCAATTTCAGGATTTGCCAATACCATAATATCTTTATCAATTGTCAATTCATTTGTTTTTGCATCTCCAACATATTGAATCACTCCATCATTATTTTTATCGTCAAAAACTAACAAACCTGTATCTTCCCAATTGGTAAACCATTGCGGCATTTTTTTATACTCAACATTACTTACCGTTTCTATCAGATTGGTTCTAGAAAATAATGCAATTGCTGGTGCTGTTGTATACAACACTGCTATAAAAATTAATGCCCAAGCTGCTGATTTACGAGCATCACTTACTTTTTTTACAGTAAAAAAACGAACAATAACATGTGGTAATCCTGCAGTGCCTACCATTAAAGCTGCTGTAATAAACAGCATGTCTAAGGTCGATTTACTTCCAGAGGTATATTCATGAAAACCAAGTTCTCTATGCAATCCATCTAATTTATCTAGCAAATAAATACCATCAGATCCTTTACTTCCAAAGCCTATTTGCGGAATTGCAGTATCCGCCATCTGAATAGAAATAAAAATTGCGGGCACCATAAAAGCAAAAATCAACACACAATATTGTGCTACTTGCGTATATGTAATCCCTTTCATCCCACCTAAAACGGCATAAAACAAAACGATAACCATTCCAATAATTACACCTGTATTGATCTCAACTTCTAAAAAACGAGAAAATACCAAACCTACGCCACGCATTTGCCCAGCTACATAAGTAAAAGAAACAATCAAGGCACAAAAAATTGCGACAGATCTTGCTACATTAGAATAATAGCGATCTCCTATAAAATCAGGCACCGTAAATTTTCCAAACTTTCGTAAATAAGGTGCTAATAGTAATGCTAAAAGCACATATCCACCAGTCCACCCCATCAAATAAACAGAACCGTCATATCCATTAAAGGAGATGATACCTGCCATAGAAATAAAAGAAGCTGCCGACATCCAATCTGCTGCTGTTGCCAATCCATTAGCTAACGGAGAAACGCCACCTCCAGCAACGTAAAATTCTTTTGTTGATCCTGCTCTCGACCAAATGGCAATACCTATATACAAAGAAAAAGTGATTCCTACTAGAACCCAGGTCCATACTTGTAATGTCATAGCTATTCGTTTACGTTATATTTTTTATCTAATCGATTCATCAATTTTATATATACTAAAATCAATATCACAAATACATAAATAGCACCTTGTTGTGCAAACCAAAATCCGAGTTTAAATCCACCTAAACGGATGGTGTTTAATTCATCAACTAAAATAATTCCGAATAAAAAGGAAACTGTAAACCAAATACTTAATAAAATTACCAAGTATTTTAAATTTATCTGCCAATATTTTTTTAAGTCTTTTTGTTGTGACATATGCTCTAATATAGATTTGATTTTTAAAGCCTCTAAGCTACTAAATTAGAACTAACTTTTATTCATTTTTTCTCTAGATAACAATGAATCGTCGACTGATTACATTTTCAATTCTAAAAACAGTAGCAAATTATAAAACAAAAATTATATTTGCTAACGATGATCAGTACTATATTTTTTGAAATTATATCTAACAACTGGCATATCATTAGTTTATTCTTTTTGATTTCCATTTTATATTCTTCTGTTGGTTTTGGCGGTGGGTCTAGCTATTTAGCTGTTTTAGCAGTAACCGGAATTGCATATACTCAAATTAGATCTACAGCTTTATTGTGTAACATTATCGTTGTTTCTGGAAATGTCTATGTATATATGAAAAGAAAAGAATTCAACTGGAAAAAAGTAATACCATTAACATTATTTAGTGTTCCGTTTGCTTTTATAGGTGGTTTCTTAAAAATAAATCAAACGCTATTTTTTGTCTTACTTGGTTTTACGTTACTATTTGCTGCGATTACTATGTGGATCTCTAAAAGCATTACTGCTTCTAAAGAAAACACGAATCAAATGAGTACTGTAAAAAACGTGAGTTATGGTGGGGTAATTGGATTTATCTCTGGAATGGTAGGAATTGGTGGCGGAATTTTTCTCGCACCTTTATTACATGTATCAAAATGGGATTCTCCAAAAAAAATTGCTGCAACTGCAAGTTTTTTTATTTTAGTGAATTCAATTGCTGGTTTGGTTGGTCATTACACAAATCCATATTTTAGTATTGATTGGAATTTAACTACAGTTCTTTTAATAACTGTTTTTATTGGTGGACAAATTGGTAGCAGATTTAGTAATAAATTCTTAAATCCAATTCAATTAAAAAGAGCAACCGCTATATTGATTGCCTTTGTAAGTATTAAAATATTGTGGAAATATTTAGTTTAGTCTTTTGCTCCAATTCCTTGATCAAAACTATATGAACCAACATATGTTTTTAAAACTTTTTCTGAAACTTTAAATTTTGTGTTTGTATTTGATGAATCTTGTGCTTAAATTGTTGTTGCAAAAAACAAACTAAAAACAAAAAATAATACTGATACTTGAGAAACGCGTGCTTTCATTTTTATAAATTATTTTAATAATTAGAGAAGCAATATACAATTATAAATTAATTTAAGATAACTTTAATATTTTGTTTAAGTGTTTTGTATTTTTACTAAACAAAATAGTTGTAGATTTGTTTCGAACTTAAAAACAGATCAGATGAATTTCAAAAAACTAGTACCCGTATTTTTATTAGCAGTATTTATTTCTGCTCCAAGTTTCGCAAACAATACAGATCCTATAAATGATAAAAAGGGAACTGTAGAAACAACAAATAAAGAAGAAACAATTGTTAGTGTTGCCGCTTCAAATGAAAACTTTACAACTCTTGTCGCTGCTGTAAAAGCTGCTGGATTAGTAGATGTTTTAAATAGCAAGGGACCATTCACAGTTTTTGCACCAGTAAACGATGCTTTTGGAAAATTACCAGAAGGAACAGTAGCAAGTCTATTAAAACCTGAAAATAAGAAATTATTAACTGCTATTTTAACATATCACGTAGTTGCTGGGAAATTTAAAGCAAAAGATGTTGTGAAAGCAATTAATGATAATGGTGGTAAATTTGTAATTACAACTGTACAAGGAGGAAAACTTACTGCTTCTTTAAAAGATGGTAAAGTAATTTTAACAGATGTTAAAGGAAACATTTCTACAATTATTATAACTGATGTTGATGCTTCAAATGGTATTATACATGCAATTGATTCTGTAGTAATGCCTCAATAAATAGTAAGAGTTGGTTTAGTTAGTTGATAAAAGCTGCTGCAGAAATGTAGCAGCTTTTTTATGCTATAAATATATATTAATTTTACAACTCATCAATTTCTAATTGATAATCGTATTGTAAATCTTCATGCAAGGTTTTTACTGTTTTTTTAATACTTTCAACTTGTCTGTTATAGACGTTTTGTAAACGAACACTATTTTTTATTGAAGGCTTAAAGTTTTTTAGTTTTTGACAGAAATAAATCAACAGTTCTACTTCTGTTTCCTTTTTTTGAGAATATCGAATAAACTTTTTTGTTAGCGTTAAAATTTTGCGAACACTTTTTCTAATATAGAAATAACTATTGATGTTAATTTGATCAAATAAATCGTCTATTTGTTCTTTAACGCTTTCTATATATAACTCTTCACTTGAAGATTCGAACAATAAATAGGTAAGTAATTCTTTATTTTCTTTTTTAAATTTGGATAAACGTAAACATAATTCAATCAACTCATTAGAATTTTTATAACTCAATTCATCTTTGATTTTTTTTACCGTTACCGCTTTCATCTATTTTTGAAATTCTAAAGTAACTAAATACGCACAATGATCGGAAGCAATTAAATCACAAATAGTTTCTTTTGAGAGTACTTTCCATTTGTTTCTTGGATAATACATCACATAATCAATCTTTTTAATAGGAAACTCTGACGGAAAAGTTAATATCGGATTTGCTTTATTATACGAAGCTTCCCAAAAAGATTCTAAAATATTGATCGTTGTACTATTTGGAGTATCATTTAAATCGCCCGTTAAAATGGTTGGAAATTTATTGTTAGAAAACGCTTTATTAATTGCTGTTGCTTGCGAAACTCTATCTGTATCTTCTTTTAAATGATCTAAATGTGTACCAATAAATGAAATCGTATCTCCAGATTTTAATACCGTTGTAATTTCTAAAGCTGTTCTAGGTTCGTTTCCTTTTGTATATGGCAACGCAACATTTCTGGTTGATAAAAAAGAATATTTAGACAAAACTCCTTCTCCATATTCTCCGCCATCATAATACATTGCTCTTCCAAAAACCGAAGCCATTTTTGTACGAAAACCCAATTCTGTTGGTAAATCGTATTTTTTACTTCTGTTCGTTTTAAAATCTACTTCTTGTAAAGAAACAAAATCTGCATCTGCTTTTTTAATCACATTTGCAATAATGTCTAAATCAAAACTTCCGTTGGTTGTTTTTCCATGAAGAATATTAAAACTCAACACTTTTACCGTTACTTTTTTTGCATCTTTTTTTTGTGAAAATAAAATTCCACAAAAAAGAAAAGCAACTAAAAACGATATGAATTTACGGTTTGTCTGCATTTAATGTTCACTAGGAATTTCTACCATCTCGTTAACATCTGCATCATAATCTACACCATCAACTTTAAATCCGAATAAATTAAAGAAATCATCACTATATCCTTCTAAATCTCCAATTTGAGATAAATTTTCTGTAGATGCAACTTCCCATAATTTAGCAACTTCCGCTTGTACATCTTCTCTCATTTCCCAATCATCAATTCTAATTCTACCTTTAGAATCTAATAATAAATCTCCTCCAAATAAACGCTCACTATATAAACGTTGAATTTGCTCAATACAACCTTCATGAATTCCTTTTGCTTTCATAATTTTATACAACAAAGAAATATATAACGGAATTACAGGAATTGCAGAACTTGCCTGTGTAACCAACGCTTTATTTACAGAAACATATGCTTTTCCTCCGATTGATTTTAAATCATTAGAAATTGTAAATGCAGTTGCTTCTAAATTATCTTTTGCTGCACCAATTGTACCTTTTCTATAAACTGCTTCTGTTAATGAAGGACCTATATAAGAATACGCAATAGTTTTTGCTCCTTCAGATAATAAGTTTTCAGATTTTAATGCATCCATCCACATTTTCCAATCTTCTCCACCCATTACTGCAACTGTATTTGCAATATCTTCTCCTTCTGCTGGATTGATAGAAATTTCAGTTACGTTTCCTGTATGAAAATCTACTGTTTTGTTAGAAAAAACTCCGCCTATTGGTTTTAAAACCGACTTGAAGCGTTCTCCTGTATTTGGATGTGTTCTTACCGGTGAAGCCACACTATAAATAACCAAATCAATTTGACCTAAATCTGCCTTGATTATGTCTAATGTTTGGCGTTTTATTTCGTTTGAAAAGGCGTCGCCATTGATACTTTTTGCATACAACCCCGCTGAATTTGCATGTTTTTCAAATGCCGCAGTGTTATAATAACCTGCTGAGCCTGTTCTTCCTGGCGTAGAAGGTTTGTCAAAATACACTCCGATTGTTGCTGCATCTGAACCAAATGCGCTAGAAATTCTTGATGCTAATCCAAACCCTGTTGAAGAACCAATTACCAACACTTTTTTTGCGCCGTTGATTGCTCCTTTCAATTTTACATAATCTATTTGATTTATTACATTTTGCTCGCAACCTATTGGATGCGCTGTTAAACAAATAAATCCTCTTGTTCTTGGTTCTATAATCATGATAGTTTGTTTTAGTCTTTTAATTAACTGAAGTTAAAAACTCTGTTACATTTTTATTAATTCTTTCTAATACATTTTCTGTACTTGCTTTTACAAAAGCTTCTCCTGTAATTTGCTCGTACAACTCTATATATCTATTAGAAATTTCTATAATTTTTTCGTCAGACATTTCTGGGATTTGTTGTCCATCTTTTCCTTGAAATCCGTTTTCTATCAACCATTGTCTAACAAATTCTTTTGACAATTGTTTTTGTGTTTCACCTTTTTCTTGTCTTTCTTGATATCCATCAGCATAAAAATAACGAGAAGAATCTGGTGTATGAATTTCATCAATTAAAACGATTTTCCCTTCTTTTGTTTTACCAAATTCATATTTTGTATCCACCAAAATCAATCCACGCTTTGCTGCAATTTCTGTTCCTCTAGCAAACAATTTACGTGTATAATTTTCTAATACCAAATAATCTTTTTCTGAGACGATTCCTTTTACTAAAATTTCTTCACGAGAAATATCTTCATCATGTTCTCCGTTTTCTGCTTTTGTAGACGGTGTGATTATTGGAATTGGAAACTGATCATTTTCTTTGAGTCCTTGTGGCATTGAAACACCGCAAAGCATTCTTTTTCCTGCTTTGTATTCTCTAGCTGCATGTCCAGACATATAACCTCTAATTACCATTTCTACTTTAAATGGATCACATAAATGACCAATGGCAACATTTTCATCTGGAGTTGCCACTAACCAATTCGGAACAATATCCACAGTATTATCCATCATTTTGGTTGCTATCTGATTTAAAATTTGTCCTTTAAACGGAATTTGCTTTGGTAGAATTACATCAAAGGCAGACAATCTATCGGAAACAATCATTACCAATATATTGTCATTAATATTGTAAACTTCTCTTACTTTTCCTTTATATACAGATTTCTGTTTCGGAAATTGAAAATTAGTTTCATTTATCGTGTTCATTTTTGTTGTGTTGTTATTGGATGCAAAAGTAAACTTTTAAGCTTAAAAGTCTAAATCAAAAAGTTGAAAATTTCTTTCCTAAAAACTTATTGCCTGATACAAATAAATTTATTCTGTTTCTATACTTTTATATGCAGAAATAATTCGTTTTACCAATCTATGACGAATTATATCTGTATCATCTAAATAAATTTGCGCAATTCCTTCGATATCTTTTAACGCCAACAACGATTCTTTTAACCCAGAAACTTGTTTTCTTGGTAAATCTATTTGTCCGGGATCTCCATTTATAATAAACTTTGCATGTTTTCCCATTCTGGTTAAAAACATTTTCATTTGATTGTGCGTTGTATTTTGGGCTTCATCTAAAATAACAAAAGCATTATCCAAGGTTCTACCCCGCATAAACGCTAAAGGCGCAATTTGTATGACTCCTTTTTCTAAATACGATTCTAATTTTTCATGTGGAAGCATATCACGTAATGCATCATATAAAGGTTGCATATACGGATCTAATTTTTCTTTTAAATCTCCTGGTAAAAAACCCAAATTTTCTCCAGATTCTACTGCTGGTCTTGTTAAAATAATTCGTCGAACTTCTTTTTCTTTCAATGCTTTTACCGCTAAAGCAACTGCTGTATAAGTTTTTCCTGTTCCGGCTGGGCCAACTGCAAAAAGCATATCATTTTTTTGCATCATAGAAACCATTTTACGCTGATTTTCTGTTTGTGGTTTTATCAATTTACCATTCACTCCATGCACTAAAACGTCATTTGTATTCACATCTGTTTTTTCTTCTTTTCCTGTAGAAGTTAAAATACGCTCAATGCTATTTTCGTCTAGCTTGTTGTATTTATTAAAATACTTTATCAGCATTTCTATCCGTTTTTCAAACTCGTCTAGAATGTCTGATTCTCCATAAATTTTTAAGTTATTTCCTCTTGCTACGATTTTAATTTTTGGGAAGTACTTTTTTAGTTGTGCAATGGTACTATTTTGAGTTCCAAAAAAGTCTTTTGGATCGATGTCTGTTAGTTCAATAATTCTTTCTATCAAATGATTCTATTTTAATAGGTTAACAATCTGTGAATTGTAAATAGTTGTATAAAATAAAATGAGATAAAATCTATCTGCTTTTTATACAAGAAAATTACGAATAAAAATTTAGAATTGATTAGCTTTGTGTAAAATTTTTGTAATTTTTTAAACAACTAATTAACAGATGGTTTTTACATGTCTTTAATAACTTTAACAACAGATTTCGGAACTAAAGACCATTTTGTAGGCGCTGTAAAAGGAGCTATTTACACAGAATTACCTGATGCTAGAATTGTTGATATTACACACGAAATTTCTCCATTTAGCATTACAGAAACTGCCTATATTTTAAAAAATTCTTATAAAAGTTTTCCTGATAAAAGCATTCATATTGTTGGTGTAGATTCTGAATTGAGTTTAGAAAACAAACACATTGCGTTGTTGTTAGACAATCATTATTTTATTTGTCCAGACAACGGAATTATTTCTATGATTGCTTCAGAAATTAATCCAACACAAATTGTAGAAATTAACATTCACGATCGTGTAGAGAGTAGTTTTCCTGTATTAGATGTATTTGTGCAAGTAGCTTGTTTTATTGCTCGTGGCGGAAGTTTAGGCGTTATTGGAAAAGAAATTCAGACGTATAAAAAAATGACTGAAATTCAGCCTAAAATCAATTCAAATGAAACACAAATTATTGGAAGTGTCATTTATATTGACAACTACGGAAACGTGATTAGCAACATTAGCGAAAAATTATTTACAGAAATTGGCAAAGCAAGAAATTATAAAGTAATTGCTAGGCGTTATTCTTTTGATAAAATCAACAAAAAATACAACGACATTATCAATTTCCAAATTGATGAAAATAGAAATCATTATGATGGTACTAAACTAGCTATTTTTAATTCTGCCGGATTGTTAGAAATTGCCGTTTACAGAAGTAATTTAAATACGGTTGGTAGCGCTTCTTCTTTATTAGGATTGGATTACAGAGATACAATTATGGTAGAGTTTTATTAATCTTCAAGAAAATATACATGTTTATTAGAATTGTAAAAATGGGATTTCACGAAGAAAATGTAGCAACATTTCTAGCTATTTTTGAAAGTAAAAAACAAAAAATTAGAAGCAACAATGGTTGTCAATTATTAGAATTGTATCGCGATAAAAATGATCCCACCATTTTCTTCACCTACAGTTATTGGGAAACTGAACAAGATTTAGAAAATTATAGAACTTCTCATTTATTTAAAGATGTTTGGGCAAAAACAAAAGCATTGTTTAATACAAAACCAGAAGCTTGGAGCGTTGATAAAATGGTAAGTTTACCCTAATCAGTTATCAATGAACAATTATCAATGAATAAGTATCCATGAAGCAATTTTCTTTTTTACATTTTCCTGAACTTAAAACAGAACGACTATTGTTACGTCAATTAAATTTTGAGGATGCCAATACTATTTTTAAGTTACGTTCTAATAAAGAAATTAACAAACTAATTACTAGAAAAATATCAAAAAGCATTGAAGAGGCTACTGAATTTATTAGTGTTTGTCACCAAGAATTTGATAAACAACATCGAATTTTTTGGGCAATGCAATTAAAAGAATCCAACGAAGTAATTGGAACAATTGTATTTCATAAGATTTTGTTGGATAAAAATTATGCTGAAATTGGTTATGAACTCAATCCTGCATTTCACAAAAAAGGGTTAATGAATGAAGCAATGGAAGCAGTTGTGTCATTTGGAATTAAAATCCTAAAACTAAAAGTTATTGAAGCTTTTACACATCAAAATAATATCGCCTCTAGTGCGTTGTTAGAAAAACACCATTTTGTTTTTCAACCAGAAAGAAGAGATGAAGATGTTGAAAATAATCGTATTTTTAAACTTATAAGTAATAATTAAATATCATTCTAAAATAAACCTTTTTAGGCAATTGAAGAATCTAAAAGTGTGAGATTTCTCACAAAAAAGTTCGAAATGATAATAAACTATAATCAATAATTAAACGCATAAACAAATCAACAGTTAAACAATGTTTCCAATCCTTAGAAAAGAATTCAATTTATTTTTTGCTTCGCCAATTGCCTATTTGGTAATCGGAGTTTTCTTGCTGGTAAACGGATTATTTTTATGGATTTTTAAAGACGATACCAATATTTTAAATGCTGGTTTCGCAGATTTAAACAGCTTCTTTTATTTAGCTCCTTGGGTTTTATTATTCTTAATTCCTGCAATAACCATGAAAAGTTTTGCAGACGAATTAAATACTGGAACGATAGAAACGTTACGAACAAAACCAATTACAGATTGGCAAATTGTGTTGGGCAAATTTACCGCTTCGCTCCTATTAATTGTCGTTGCGTTAGCACCAACATTAACCTATGTGTATACAATTATTCAGTTAGGAAATCCGGTTGGAAATATCGATTTAGGAAGTACAATTGGTTCATATATTGGTTTGTTATTTTTAGCGGCAACATACACTTCTGTTGGGTTATTTACCTCAACATTTTCTAAAAATCAAATTGTTGCATTTATTCTCGGTGTTTTTATAACGTTCTTTTTGTTTTACGGATTTGATGCCATTGCAGGGTTATTTCTAACAAATAGCTACACCATTCAGTTATTAGGAATCAACGAGCATTTTAAAAGTATCAGTCGCGGAGTTATTGACACAAGAGATGTTTTGTACTTTGTTTCTGTAAGTGTTTTCTTTTTATTACTAACTAAAAACCAGTTACGTAATGTCTAAGAATTTAAAAACAGTTGCAAAATTATTGATCAGTTTACTATTGATTAATTTTTTAGGAAATCAATACTACAAACGTTTTGATATAACACAAGACAAACGTTACACGGTAACAAACACAACAACTTTAATCGTAAATTCTATTGATACTATTTTAAATGTAAAAGTATATTTACAAGGCGATTTTCCTGCAGAATTTAAACGTTTACAAATTGAAACCAAACAGTTTTTAGAAGAATTAAGAGCTATAAATTCTAATATCAGAATTCAGTTTATAAATCCTGATTCTTACCGAGAAGATTTAATCAAAAAAGGATTCATTCCAAGCAGGTTAACGGTAGAAGAAAACGGTAAATTATCGGAAGCTATTATATTTCCTTGGGCAGAAATTTCTTATCAAAACAAAACCGAATTGGTAAATCTATTGCCAAGTACAAACGCAAATTTACAAGATGAACAATTGCAAAATGCAGTTGAAAATTTAGAGTTTTCTTTTGCTAGTGCTCTTAAAAACATGAGCAGAAAAAACAAGCAAAAAATTGCCATTCTTTCTGGAAACGGAGAATTGCAAGACATTTATTTATATAGTTTTTTAAAAGAAGTTGCTACAAAATATAGTTTGGCGAAATTTACCTTAGATTCTGTACTTACAAATCCTCAAAAAACACTTCAAGATTTAACCAATTTCGATTTAGCAATTATTGCAAAACCAACGATCAAGTTTTCTGATAACGAAAAATTAACGCTAGATCAGTTTATCACAAATGGTGGAAAAACGCTGTGGATGATTGACAATGTACAAGCAGAACAAGATAGTTTATTGCAAACTGGTAAAATGTTGGCGTATCCAAGAGATTTAAATTTAACCGATTTATTATTTGCGTACGGAGTTAGAATCAATACAAGTATTATTAAGGATTTATATGCTGCTAAAATTCCGTTAGCGACTGGAAACGTTGGAAATCAAACTCAATTTCAATATTTACCTTGGAAATTTCATCCGTTGGTAAACGGAAATGAAAATCATCCAATTACAAAAAATATTCGTCCTGTTCGTTTACAGTTTACAACTCAAATTGATACCTTAAAAAACAACATCAAAAAAACGCCTTTATTAGCAACATCATTACTTTCTGGAAAATTAGGAACACCAAATTTTGTGGACTTAAAAATGATTGCTGACGAGCAAAACCCAAACGAATACAAAAGCGGAAAACAATTAACAGCTGTTTTGCTAGAAGGAGTTTTTAACTCGGCGTATAAAAACAGAATTAACCCTTTTAATACACCCCTTTTTAAAGCACAAAGCACTACAAACAAAATGGTTGTAATTGCAGATGGAGATATTGCGAAAAATCAACTCTTAAAAAATAAACCGTACGATTTATCAACTGATAAATGGACGCAAGAAACCTTTGGAAATAAAGAATTTTTATTAAATACAATAGATTATTTATTGGATGACGATGGCTTCATTAATCTTAGAAATAAATCGCTAAAAATTAATGTATTAGACAAACAAAAAGCTTTTGAAGAACGTTTCTTTTGGCAGTTTTTTAATATTGTTTTACCGTTGGTTTTATTAGCAATTTTTGGATTGGTTTTTAATTTTTTAAGAAAAAGAAAGTATTCTTAATTTCTTCTACAGGTTTGGCAATCATTATACATAATTGTTTTTAGTATATTTATTGAAAAATAAAAAATACTTTTTTATAAAAACAATGACTTGCAAACAATTAGGTGGCGCTTGTAATGTTACTTTTAGTGCAACAACTTTCGAAGAAATTACAGAATTAAGCAAACAACACGGAATGGAAATGTTTCAAAAACAAGATGCAGCACATATAAGAGAAATGCAAGAATTAATGAAATCTCCAAAAGTAATGCAGCAATGGTTTGCAGACTGTAAAAAAGAATTTGAAGCTTTATAATGTTATTTTTTTAATACAATTATATTATGAAAAAACTATGAATAGATTTATTAAGATAGATTTACTCTTTCTTGGGTTTCTTCTCATTACAACAATTTTATTAGTTTGCTCATGGAATCAAACCCAAAATGTACTTGATTTACTTCTAATAAGAGGAGTTATATTTCTTGTTAGTTTAGGTTTCATTTTCTTAAATCCGATTATAAAATCTGCTCTATTTAATCTCTTTAGAAATATCTATCCCGTATTATTTGCAGGTTATTTTTATACAGAAACCGTACATTATAACAAATTTCTTTTTGATAACCTTGATTGGATCTTTATACAAATGGATCAATGGATCTTTGGTTTTCAACCAAGTATAGAGTTCTCTAATTATTTTTCTAGTCCTTGGTTTACTGAATTGATGTACTTCGGATATTTCGCTTTTTACTTTATCATTCTTGGTTTTATTTTTATCACCTATTTTAAAATGAAAACTATTTTTTTAGAAAGTGTCTTTAAAGTTACTTTTTCATTATTGTTTTTTTATTTCATTTTTGCATTGTTCCCTTCTGCAGGACCTCAATTTTATTTTGATGTATCAGAAAGAGCTGTTCCAACAAACGGATATTTATTTCAAAAAATAATGCACGCCATTCAAAACGGAGCAGAACAACCAACTGGAGCTTTTCCGAGCTCTCATGTTGGTGTAACCATTATAATTTTATTGTTAGCAAGAAAAACGTTACCGTTATTTTTTAAAATCTGTGTACCGCTAACCATTATTTTAATTTTATCAACTGTTTACATAAAAGCACATTATGTAGTTGATGCTATTTTCGGACTTTTAATAGCACCAATCATCTTGTATTTGGCAGATTTTGTGTATCATTATCAATTCAAAAATAAAATTAGTACAAACTAAATTTATGATTCATCTTAAAGAAGTAACAGCTTATAAAGATTTAAGAACCTTTATAAAATTACCTTATAAAATCCATAAAAGTCATCCAGAATGGCTACCACCATTAGTAACGGATGAATATAAAGTCTTTGATAAAAAGAAGAATCATTCTTTTGAACATTGCGATACTATTATGTATTTAGCAAGTAAAAATGGTGAAGTTGTTGGGAGAATTATGGGAATTATCAATCACGCTTATAACAACGGAAATAACGAAAAAAACGTTCGCTTCTGTTCTTTAGAGTGTTATGACAATGCCGAAGTTTTTGATAAATTAATTGAAGCAATTGAAATTTGGGGAAAAGAAAAAAATATGAAAAACATTGTTGGTCCGTTAGGGTTTTCTGATAAAGATCCACAAGGATTTTTACTAGAAGGATTTGATGATCCAATGACGGTTATGGTTACCAATTGTAGTTTTGAATATATGATTTCTCACACCCAAAGAAACGGTTTTAAAAAGAAAATCGATTTGTTTCAATATCGAGTTCAGTTAGAAGAAAAAACGGCAGACATTTACATCAAAATCGCAGAACGCGTAAAATCGAGAGGCTTTAAAATTGTTGAGTTTACAAAATCAAAAGAATTAAAACCATATGTAAAAACGGTGTTCGATTTAATTAACGAAACCTACACAGATATTTACGGATTTGCTCCTTTAGATGACACAGAAGCAACAGAATTTTCAAATCGGTTTTTACCATTGTTAAATCCGAATTATCTCAAATTAGTAAAAGACAAAAATGATGTTGTAGTAGCGTTTGTTATTGCCATGCCAAATATTAGTGAAGGTTTTAAAAAAGCCAACGGAAGAATCTTACCTTTAGGATTTATACATATTTTAAAAGCTCTAAAAACGGCAACACAATTAGATATGTTGTTAGGTTGTGTTAAGCAAAATATCAGAAATTTTGGATTGGATGCTTTAATGGCAGTTGCTTTATTTGATTCTGCCAGAAAAGGAAACTTAACCGTTATGGACAGCCATTTAATTATGGAAGATAATATTAAAATGCGGGCAGTTATGGAGCGAATGAATCACGAAATTTATAAAAAATATCGAATTTTCGAAAAAAATTTATGAACAAAAAACCTAAACTTGGCTTAAAAGAAAATTGGATTCAGTTTACAATTTTGGTCATTGTAAATGCTTTTGTTGGCGGAATGGTTGGTTTAGAACGCACTATTTTTCCGAAATTTGCAGAACTAGAATTTGGTATTGCTTCTAAAACTGCTATCTTATCTTTTATTGTTGCATTCGGAATTACAAAAGCCATTACCAATTATTTTACTGGAAAACTCGCCAACAAATACGGACGAAAAAATTTATTGATTCTGGGTTGGATTTTTGCACTTCCTATTCCGTTTATTTTGATGAATGCAACCCATTGGAATTGGGTGATTTTTGCCAATATTTTATTGGGAATTAACCAAGGATTAACTTGGAGTAGCACCGTTGTTATGAAAATTGATTTGGTAGGCGATAAAGACAGAGGCTTGGCAATGGGGATTAATGAATTTGCTGGTTATTTTGCTGTTGGTGTTGTCGCTTTTTTAACAGGAATTATAGCTCAGAATTATGGCATTACTCCGTATCCTTTTTACATCGGAGTTGGAATTTCTATTATTGGATTATTACTTTCTGTTTTGTTTGTAAATGATACTCGAAAATTTGTCAATCAAGAACAAAAAATTGACACTACAAGTAGTTTAGACAATGTGTTTTTACAAACTACTTTTAAGAATAAAAATCTAAGTGCTATCACTCAAGCTGGCTTAGTTAATAATTTGAACGACGGAATGATTTGGGGTTTATTACCTATTTTATTAATTAGTTTAGAGTTTGACACCAAAAGCATCGGAATTGTTGCAGCTGTGTATCCAACCGTTTGGGGAATTGGGCAATTGTTTACAGGCAAAATGTCTGACATCTATCCTAAAAAGAAAATGTTGTTTTGGGGAATGATTATTCAAGGTTTTGCAATCATTTCAATTGTGTATACAACAGACTTTTTAAGTTTGATTTTTATTGCTGCCATTTTAGGATTTGGAACCGCTTTGGTGTATCCAACTTTTTTATCAGCAATCGCTTCAACTACTACTCCAACGCAACGTGCAGAAAGTATTGGTGTATTCAGATTATGGCGAGATTTAGGGTATGCAATCGGTGCCATTTTATCAGGAATTATTGCTGATGTTTGGGGAATAGAATATGCCATTCTATCTATTGGAATTATTACAATTCTATCTTCATTTGTAATTAAGTTTAGAATGACAGATTAAACAGCCTCTCGGCTGTTTTTAATCATTGTCTTCTAACGTAAAAACATTTTCTACAGATTCGTTAAATAATCGTGCAATTTTTAATGCTAACACTGTGGAAGGAACATATTTCCCTTTTTCAATTGCATTAATAGATTGTCTTGTTACTCCAATTTTTTCAGCTAAATCTGCTTGTGTTAAATCGTGTATTGCTCTTTGTACTTTTAGTCTATTCTTCATCACGCAAATATTTTGATTTTAATACACTAAAACGAATTACAAAAAATAATAATGGTGTAAACATGTTAAAAAATAATATGTTTAAGAAAACCATATCGTACACAAATAAAATTGCGACAAGCAAAATGCTATAATTTACAATCAATGCCCAAACTAAAGAATCTTTTCTCAACTTATAAATAAACTCATCTTCAATTTTTTCTTTTGTAAATCCTACTAAAAATCCACCAACGATGATGAATACAGAAACCAATTCATCAAAAATTTCGTTTTCAATAATTTTAAAAAAAGTAGGTTTTCCAAAAATCTGATCGTCATAAATAGAGAGTACTTTCATTTTTAAAACTTCAGTCGGTTCAAAATCTGTTACGTACATGAAAATTCCACCTAGAATTCCTATAATGAATAATACCCAACCTAGTTTTTTGAATTTGTTTGGTAATAAATAATTTGTTTTCATTTCTTTCTGATTTAATATTAGGAGACAAATGTAATTAAAATATTACATAATGTATAGTTTTCTTTACTTTTTGTAAATAAAACATTACTTTACAAAATAAAAAAAGCAATGACATAGTTACTGCCTAGATATAAGCTTATAAAAATTTTAATTTACCACATCAACTTTTCTTCTCATAGTTGTTTGTAATAGAATAGCAATTCCCATAACCAAAGCACAACCTAACAAGTTTAACCATAAATATGGTAACCAATCTAATAGAAATACTCCAATAATAATTACTTGTGTAATTAAAGCAGCTATAAATACGGCATTTCCTTTTACAAATTTTATAAAAAATGCCAATAAGAAAATTCCTAATACATTTCCGTAGAAAATAGAACCGATAATATTTACCAATTGAATTAAGTTATCAAATAAATTAGCAACACAAGCTACTAGAATAGCGAGAATCCCCCAACCTAATGTAAACCACTTAGACATTTTTACATAATGCCCTTCGCTTTTTTCTTCTTTTACATTTCTCTTGTATAAATCTATTACAGTTGTAGAGGCTAGTGCGTTTAACTCTGAAGCTGTTGATGACATTGCAGCCGATAAGATTACTGCCAACAACAAGCCAATTAATCCTCTTGGTAAATTGTTTAAGATAAAATGAATAAACACATAATCTTTATCGTTTATTTCTATAGAAGTATCTGCTTTTTTAATAATAGTTTTTGCTTTTTCTTTTATACCAACACTTTTTAATTCTAATGCTTTTATTTGCGGTTTATCACGCTCTTTAACTCCATTTAAAACCAATGCTTTTTTATCGTTCTCTATTTGCCTGTATTGATCTTCTAAGCCTTTATACTCTGCTGCATATTCTGAGTTGAGTACCACTTCATTTGCTTTGGGATTAAAGTTTAACGGTGCCGGATTAAATTGATAAAACACAAAAACCATCACTCCTACTAACAGAATAAAAAATTGCATTGGTACTTTTAACAATCCGTTAAACAACAAACCTAACTGACTTTCTCTAACCGATTTTCCTGATAAATAACGTTGCACTTGACTTTGATCTGTCCCAAAATACGAAAGCATTAAAAAAGTTCCTCCAAGAAAACCTGTCCAAACTGTATATCTATTACTTAAATCAAACGAAAAATCGAGTACTTTCATTTTACCACTTGCACCAGCAATATCTAATGCCTTAGAAAACGAAATGTCTTCTGGTAATTTGTCAACTATCATATAAAAGGCGACCAACATTCCAAAAAAGATAATCACCATTTGTTGCTTTTGTGTCACATTTACGGCTTTTGTTCCTCCTGAAACTGTATAAATAATCACCAAAAATCCAATGATAATATTTAGCGAAATTAAATTCCAACCTAAAACAGCAGACAATATAATTGCAGGTGCAAAAATGGTAATTCCGGCTGACAATCCTCTTTGTACTAAAAATAAAATGGCCGCCAATGTTCTAGTTTTTAAATCAAAACGGCCTTCTAAATATTCGTAGGCGGTATATACTTTTAATCGGTGATAGATCGGAATGAAAACCAAACAAATAATTACCATAGCAATTGGCAATCCGAAGTAAAATTGTACAAATCCCATTCCGCTATGAAATGCTTGTCCTGGTGTAGATAAAAAGGTAATTGCACTTGCTTGTGTTGCCATAACAGACAAACCGATTGTCCACCATTTTGTGTCGTTTCCTCCTTTAATATAATCTTCTACATTGGTGTTTTTTCTAGTTTTATAAGCACCAAAAATTACAATAAATGATAAAGTAGCAGAAAGTACAATCCAATCTAATAATTCCATAATTTATGTCCTTAATTTGAAAAATAGGTTGTGATACAATAAAATAGAATAATATATACAAAATTTGCAATAAGCACAACGCTATATATTTTTTTCCAAGGACGTTTTTCAGTTTCCATAATTATATTCTTTTATGATATTAAAATTGTCATTCCTTCGAAAGCAGAAATCTTTCAATTAAATATATTTTTTTCTTATAATGAGATTCCTGCTTTCGCAGGAATGACAGAAACTATTTTTCTTTACCAATAGACAACATATTTGCAAATAATTTATAGGCTCCAGAAACTCCTGCTGGCAATTCTCTAAAAAAGCTTATTCCTGTATAGATATAATGCCCTTTGCCATATTTAGCAACTAACAAACTTCCGTTTCTTGCTGGTTCATCTTTATCATTCATAGATAAAATTGGTATGAATTCTGTTCCCCATTCATTTGGAAAATACAATCCACGTTCTTGAACCCAACCATCAAAATCTGAAGCTTCAATTTTATTCGGAAAATTTAATAACGAATGATTTTTTGCCAACAACCTAACTTTTGCAGTTTCGTCTGTAACTCTATCACTAGACACGTTTAATTTATATGGCGCGCCAACATCAATTCCGCCTCTCCCGCTTGTGTTGTATTGTACAATCATATTTCCGCCTTTTTCTACATACTCTAACAAAAATTTTTGTTTGAATTTTAGAACATCAACTGTATTGTAGGCTCTAATTCCAAGAACTACAGCATCAAATTTAAGCAAGTTTTCATTGTTGATTTTGGTTGGGTCAATAACCAACACATTATATCCAATCTGACGCAAACTTTCTGGAATCACATCTCCAGCGCCAGCAATATAGCCAATGTAACTTCCATTTTTCTGAATGTTTAATCGCACAATTTTCGCCTCTGAATCTAATAATACAGATTGTTTAGGAATGTGATTATAATTGATTTCTACCAACTCTTTGTTGAAGTTTTTTCCATCCATCGTTGCAATACTTTTCAAGTTTCCTTCCGATTGATTTGATGGTGGTGTTACCAAAAAATCAACCATTAGATTATCGCCTTTTTGAGCAATAGAAAACGGGATTTCTTTTGGAGAAATTTTCCAATTACTTGGAGCTTTTAAACTTACAAATCCGGTTATATTTTTTGTTCCAGCTCTCACAGAAACCTGCACTTTTTTTGGTGTACCGTCAGAAAAGATCATTACTTTGTTATTCAACTTAGTAGTAACTTCTGGCAATACCTCAAACGGCTCATAGATTTCTCCAACATCACTTCTAGAATATCTGTACACCACATCTTTCGTAAAAGTTATATTGTGTTCCCAAATATTTAAGTTGAATTCAACTTGCAAAGGTCTGTCTGATTCTGGTTTTCCAATTTCCAATTGATTATTAACAGCGTACATTCCCAATGTTCCTTTATTTTGTAACCAATACGGATCTGAATACCGTGTGTTTTTTAATTTTATTATATCTGTAATATTTACAATAACATTATTTTGTAACTGTTTTTCTGGCGATTTTATAACTCTAACTCCATTTTCTTTAAAGCTGTAACTATCAAAAAATGTAGTAATAGTACTTCTATTTAAAACTTCAATTTTTATGACAACTTCTCCATTTGGTGTTGTGCTAGAACTAGTTGCAGAAACTTCTAAATACAATCCTGCGGCAGCTTCAATAATTTCTTTAATTTGATTTAGTTTGATTTTTCTCCAATGAGAATCTTCTAATAACATAATTTTATCATACGCATTTAACAACTCAGGTAGATGTTTTGATGGATTTGAGAAATCAAAATTCTCTTCTACTTCATATAAAATAGCTCCTATATCTCCTCCGCCATTTATACGATTCCAAGTAGTATTTATTCCCGAAAAAATATCAGAAGCATCTTTTGGTTTATCCCCTTTTAAAAATTCAACATATTCAAGTTCTGTTCCACGAGTTGTTAGTCTACCAAAACCTTGACATAAATGTTGGCTACTTGCCAACGCTGCAACTTCGTTATTAGATAATCCTTTTAGCGGATAATATACACCAACATCAAATGCGGTTAATTTGCCTTCAGTTTCATTTTTAAATTCATTTTCGTTTCTATAAAAAAAGCGTCCCGTATTAAAAAACAAGCGTTTTGGTTGCCAAACTTCTGTCTGTTTTAGCTGAGTTGGATATTTAGTTGCATCATTTGCCAAATCAAAAGCTTCTACACTTAACATGGCAGAAGTTGTATGGTGTCCATGTGTTGTTCCTGGTGTTCTATGATCAAATCGGTTGATAATTACATCAGGTTTAAATGTTCTAATTGCCCAAACAACATCGCTCAATACCTTGTCTTTTTCCCAAAACTCTAAGGTTTCTTTTGGATATTTAGAATACCCAAAATCATTTGCTCTAGTAAATAGTTGTTCACCACCATCAATTCTTCTTGCGGCTAATAATTCTTGTGTTCTTATCAATCCTAACAATTCTCTAATTTCTGGACCGATTAAATTCTGACCTCCATCTCCACGGGTTAAAGATAAATAGGCTGTTCTTGCTTTTTCATGATTTGCTAAATAAGAAATTAATCGTGTGTTTTCATCATCTGGATGCGCAGCAATGTATAATGCAGAACCTAAAAAGTTTAATTTCTGTACTTTTTCGTAAATCTGATTTGATGTTAACTTTTTCGGTTTTTGAGCAATCAACATAACAGAAAAAAGGAATGCAACTAGTGTTAAATATGTATATTTTTTCATTAAAAAGTCTTTAAGTAGTCAAAACAAATATAGTATTTATAAGTTTCGGAACGAGTTCTTAAAAAAGCATTAACATAATTATAACAATCAATATAGATTATAATAAAAATTGTCATATCGAGTGAATTTGATGTCCGACAGGAAAATCAAATTAGTACTTCGACTAGCTCAGTAGAACTATTGAGATATCTTTTGATTGATTTACCAATTGAAATCACTCAAACTGGCATTCTTCTTCCATCATCAACTAAATCCATTAAAAACTGTTGATAAATATATTTTTAAAATCACTTATTTAGAATATATTTGTAGTCCATATTTTTTTGAGAAAACTGAATATGAAATGTTTGACTTTTTAGTCTTTATGAAAAAAAACAAAATCAATGAAATTTATAGTATCAAGCTCGCAATTATTAAAGCAACTTCAAGTTCTTGGAGGCGTAATTAATAGTAATAATACCTTACCAATTTTAGATAATTTCTTATTTGAATTATCAGAAAACGAATTAAAAGTTTCTGCATCAGATTTAGAAACAACAATGAGTGCTGTTGTAGAAGTAGAATCTGATTCTAAGGGTTCTATTGCTGTGTCTGCACGTTTGTTATTAGATACCTTAAAAACATTTCCAGATCAGCCTTTAACCTTTAAAACTGAAGGAGAAAGTACTATTGAAATTAGTTCTGATCAAGGGAAATACGATATGGCCTTTTTTGGTGGAGAGGAATTTCCGAAAGCAGTTTCTTTAGCTGCGCCAAGTAATACAGTAATTCCTTCAGGAATTTTAGCAAATGCTATTTCTAAGACAATTTTTGCTGCTGGCAACGATGATTTACGTCCGGTTATGAGCGGAGTTTTCTTTCAGTTTAGTCCAGAGAGTTTAACGTTTGTTGCAACTGATGCACACAAATTAGTAAAATATACGCGTACTGATGTTACTGCTAATGAAACAGCAGAATTTATTATGCCTAAAAAACCGTTGACCTTATTAAAAGGTATTTTAAATGGTTCTGATAGCGATGTTTCTATTGAGTACAATAACTCGAATGCAAAATTTACTTTTGACAACTTTGTATTGGTTTGTCGTTTAATCGATGGGAAATATCCAAATTACGAAGCGGTTATTCCTAAGGAAAACCCAAATAAATTAACTGTTGATAGAGCTTCATTTTTAAACTCTGTAAAACGTGTGTCTATTTTCTCTAGCAAAACTACACACCAAATCAGATTAAAAATGGCAGGAACAGAATTAAACATTTCTGCAGAAGATTTAGATTACGCTAACAAAGCTGACGAACGTTTATCTTGCGATTATCAAGGAGACGATATGCAAATAGGCTTTAACTCTCGTTTTTTAAGCGAAATGTTAAACAACTTAAACTCTAATGATGTATTGATAGAAATGTCTTTACCAAATAGAGCGGGAATCTTAACACCTATTGACGGAACAGATGAGGGTGAGCAAATAACAATGTTGGTAATGCCAGTGATGTTGAATAGTTAGTTTCGACTACGCTCAACTACCTAAACTGTCTTATCGAGCTTGTCGAGATATCTCATTATAAATAATAAGAGCATCGTTTAAGTACGATGCTTTTTTTGTTTTAAATGTCATTCCGATTGTAACGGAGGAATCTTATAATATATTTTTCGACTTCATTTCATTTTACTCAAAATGATATTGCTTTTTTTTGTACTTTTAATATGTAGAATAATTGAATTGTACTACAGAAACTTAAAACAAACATTTAAAAAGAAAATATAATGGCAAAAAGTCAAGACTCAAAGAAGAACGTTAAAAAAGAACCTGCAAAAACTCCTAAAGAAAAAAAAGCAGAAAAGAGGCTAAAGAAATCTAAATAAGATTACTTGAATACTCAAAAAATCACGAATTAATTCTGAATTCATTTCAGAACCTTTTGGTTTTTGTCATTTCGAGTTTGTCCAGGAATATCTTCCTTTCTTTTTATCAAATTTCTCGACAAACTCGAAATGACAAAAACATCAAAAAAACACACTGTCATTCCGACTGAAATGTAGGAATCTCATAAGGTTTTTTTTAGTTACATTTACTTTTATGAATTTCCTCGCACATTTGTATTTATCAAACAATAATAGCAATATTTTAATTGGTAATTTCATTGCAGATCATATTCCGGGAAATAACTTTACACATTTTCATCCAGAGATTCAAAAAGGAATTATATTCCACCGAGAAATAGACACATTTACCGATGTTCATAAAATTGTACGTAAAAGCAAACGTAGATTAAATCCTAGATACAGACATTATAAAGGTGTAATTATCGATATTTTTTACGATCACTATTTAGCAAAAAACTGGTACTTGTATTCAGAAATTCCGTTAGATACATTTGTACAATCGGTCTATACTTTACTGCAAGATAATTTTGAAATCCTTCCAGAAAAGACACAACATTTATTACCTTTTATGATAGAATATAATTGGTTATACAATTATCAATACATAGAAGGAATTGAAAAAGTGTTAAAAGGAATGAATAACAGAACCAAACAAAAATCTCAAATGAATTTGGCTGTAGAAGATTTACAAAACCTACATAAAAAATTTGAAGAAGATTTTTCGGTCTTTTTCGAAGATTTGCGTATCTTTTCCAACCAAAAACTAAAAGAACTCAACAAAAACTAACAAATACATTATGAAAAAATTATTTTCAATTTTAATTATTGCAATCCTATTTGCAAATTGTACTGCTACAAAAGAAGATAAAGTTGTCGGACTCATTGCAGAAAAAGCAATGGTTGTTTCTGCTCGTGTAGAAGCTTCTCAAATTGGTTCTGATATCTTAAAAAAGGGCGGAAATGCATATGACGCAATGATCGCAACACAATTAGCATTAGCTGTTGTACATCCTGTAGCAGGAAATATTGGTGGTGGTGGATTTATGGTTTTTCGTCATAGTGATGGAAAATCTGGATCGTTAGATTTTAGAGAGAAAGCACCATTATCGTCAGACAAAGACATGTATTTAGATGAAAAAGGAAATGTAATTCCTGATAAAAGTAGTTTTGGAGTACATTCATCTGGTGTTCCTGGTTCAGTTGCCGGAATTGTAGAAGTATATGAAAAATACGGAAGTTTGCCTTTTAAAGACTTGGTGCAACCTGCAATTGATTTAGCAAGAAATGGTTATAAAGTAACTAAAAATCAAGCAAGATCTCTTAACGGAACAAGAGAGCGGTTTGAAAAAGCAAATAATTATAAAATTCCTTTTGATGCTGAATGGAAAGAAGGCGATGTTGTAAAATCAGAAGAATTGGCTCAAACGTTAGAGCGTATTAGAGATAATGGTAGAGATGGTTTTTATAAAGGAAAAACGGCAGATTTAATTGTAAATTATGTAAAGGAATTAGGCGGAATTATTACGCACGAAGACTTAGAAAAATACAAAGCTATTTGGCGTAAACCCATTGTTTTTGATTACAAAGGATACAAAATTACATCAATGACATTGCCTGCAAGTGGCGGAATTTGTTTAGCGCAAATTTTAAAATCTATTGAACCATATGATTTTTCAAAAATAGAACATAACTCAACAAAATATATTCAGTTACTTACAGAAGCAGAAAGAAGATCGTATGCAGACAGAGCGCATTATTTAGGTGATATGGATTTTGTAAATGTACCTATTGATAGTTTAACAGCTCCAAAATACATCAAGGATAGAATGAGTACTTTTTCTTGGGATAAAGCAACAAAGTCTTCGGATGTTTCTCATGGTGAAGTCTTAGGATCTGAAAGTAATGAAACTACACACTACTCTATTGTAGATAAATTTGGAAATGCAGTTTCTGTAACAACAACATTAAATACAGGTTACGGCTCTAAAGTTTTTGTAAAAGGTGCAGGTTTTTTCTTAAACAACGAAATGGACGATTTTAGTGCAAAACCTGGTGTACCAAATGTGTATGGTTTATTAGGTTCTGCTGCAAACGCAATTGCACCAGAAAAAAGAATGTTAAGTTCTATGACGCCAACAATTGTAGAAAAAGACGGGAAATTAAGAATGGTTGTAGGAACTCCTGGAGGATCAACAATTATTACTTCTGTATTACAAAACATTTTAAATGTCATAGAATATGATATGGGAATGCAAGAATCTGTTAATAAAGCACGTTTTCATCATCAATGGTTGCCAGATAATATCAGAATGGAACCAAGAGGATTTGATAGTATTACTAAATTGAATTTAAAAGCATTAGGGTACGAAATATTAGAGGAAAACTCTTTAATTATTGGTCGTGTAGATGCTATTTTAGTATTACCGAATGGAAAATTAGAAGGTGGCGCAGATCCTCGTGGAGATGATGCTGCAGTTGGGTATTAATGCGATTAACAGTGAACAGTTATCAATTTTTAAAACTCTGCCACTTTAAAACTTTGTGACTTTGTGACTTTGAAACTTTGAACCTTTGAATCTTTGAAACTTAAAAAATATGACACAACCTTTTCACTTAGCAATTCCAGTACAAAATTTAGATTTGTGTAGAACATTTTATAGAGATGTTTTACAATGTAAAGAAGGTAGAAGTTCTGAATCTTGGGTTGATTTTAATTTTTTCGGACATCAATTAGTGATTCATCAAAAAGATGGATTGTATAATGAAAAATCTATTACAAATCCTGTTGATGGACACGATGTTCCTGTTCCTCATTTTGGAGTAGTTTTATCTTGGGAAGATTGGCAAGAATTATCAAAAAGATTGATTGAAGAAAACACTCTATTTGTAATAGAACCAACAATTCGCTTTAAAGGAAAAGTTGGCGAACAAGCAACCATGTTTTTTACAGATCCAGAAAATAATGCCTTAGAGTTTAAAGCTTTTAAAGATCTTAAACAGTTGTTTGCCGTATAATTTTAAGACAGCAGAAATAAGCATGCTTTACTTCTAAGATAATTCCTTATTTTTAAGATTTATACATCAACTTATTCAAATATCAACTAATTCTAAAATCATGAAAAAAATCACCTTCTTTATTACCTTGTTTATTTCTTTGGTAAGCTTCTCACAAGGAACAAGATTATTAAGACAACCAACAATTTCAAAAACAGCTATTGTTTTTGTTTATGCAAACGATTTGTGGAAAGCTCCTATCAATGGTGGTAACGCCATTAGACTAACTAGTGATGATGGCTATGAATCTAACCCTCACTTTTCCAACGATGGAAAAATGATAGCTTTTACAGCTCAATATGATGGAAATACAGATGTTTATGTAATTCCTTCTGAAGGAGGTGAACCTAAAAGATTGACGTATCATCCAGGTGATGATTTTGTTCAAGGGTGGACTAAGGACAACATGGTTTTATTTAGATCTGAAAGAGAATCGAGACCAACACAAACAAGCAAATTTTATAGTATTTCAACTGAAGGAGGAATGCCAAAAGCGATAGATATTCCAAGAGCAGCATATGGAGAAATCTCTGAAGATGGTAACTATATCGCGTATACTCCTATTACTGGCTGGGATGCAGAATGGAGAAATTATCGAGGGGGGCAAGCCATGCCTATTTGGATTGTGAATCTTAAAACAAAAGAATTAGTAAGAACCCCTCAAAAAGATAAGGAAAGACATTTAGACCCTGTTTGGCATAATGGAATCGTATATTATATTTCAGAAAGAGATTATACCAGTAATATCTGGTCATTCAATCTCAAAAAAAACGAAGAAAAACAAATAACATTCCACAAAAAGTTTGATGTAAAAAGCTTAGATTCTAATTCAAATGGGATTGCTTATGAGCAAGGTGGATTTTTACATCTATTAAACCCAAATACAGGAATCACAAAACAATTACATATTGAAGTTAAAGGGGATTTGAATTATGCCAGATCTCGATGGAAAAACGTAACTGCTGCTAATCTTATAAATCCGAATATTTCTCCAAAAGGACAGCGGGCAATTTTTGAGTACCGAGGAGACATCTTTACGATTCCTAAAGAAAATGGAACTTGGAGGAATATTAGCAATTCACCTGGTGTTGCAGATAGATATCCTATTTGGTCTCCAAAAGGAGATAAAATAGCTTGGTTTTCAGATAAAACTGGAAATTATCAATTAACAATTTCAGATCAAAACGGAAATAATAGAACGTCAATTCCGTTACCAAATCCAACATTTTATTTTACTCCAGATTGGTCTCCAGATGGAAAACACATCGCATATACAGATACCGACTTTAATCTTTGGAGTTTAAATCTTGAAACAAAGAAGATCGTAAAAGTTGCAACAGATAGATATGCACACCCTAATAGAACTATGAATCCTCAATGGTCTCCAGATAGTAAATGGATTGCCTATTCTAAACAAAATGATAGTCATTTTAAATCTATTCACGTTTATAATATAGATACAAAAAAAACAATTCAAGTTACAGACCCAATTGCTGATGCAATTACTCCAATTTGGGATGCTTCCGGAAAATATTTATACACATTGGCGAGTACAAATTATGGTTTACAATCTGGCTGGCTAGACATGAGTTCTTATGGAACTGCAGTTACTAGAAGCTTATACGCTATTGTATTAAACTCTAAAGACAAAGCGCCTAATTTACCAATAACGGATGAAGAAGACGCAAAAAAGAAGCGTGATGAAAAAGATAAAAAAGTTGACGTAATTATTGATGAAAAAGGAATTTTTGATAGAGCAGTTGCTTTACAACTTCCTTCAAGAAACTACGCTGGCTTAATAAAAGCTGTAGAAAACAAGGTTTTTGTTACTGAACTTATTCCTAATACTTCAGGATTAGTAGTTCTTAGTTATGATGTTTCTAAACAAGAATCAACTGTGTTTTCAAAAGAAGTTACATCAATAGTCACTTCTGAAGATCGAAATTCAGTTTTATTATTTCAAAATGAAAATTGGAATTTAGTAAGTAGTAAATCTCCTCCAAAACCTGAAAAAGGAAGATTAAAAACGAATTTAAAAATGAAAATTGACCCGAAAGCTGAATATCATCAAATTTTTAAAGAAGGATGGAGATATATGCGTGATTTCCTATATGTTGATAATGTTCATGGTGCTCCTTGGGATGATATTTACAAATGGTACGCTCCTTGGATTGATCATGTAAGACATCGAACAGACTTGAATTATGTTGTAGATATTCTAAGTGGTGAAGTTTCTATTGGCCATTCTTATGTTTCTGGTGGAGATATGCCAGATATAAATCGTGTTCCTGTTGGTTTATTAGGTGCCGATTTAGAACCCGACAAAGGTTTCTATCGATTCACTAAAATTTATAAAGGGGAACGTTGGAATCCGTCTATTATAGCTCCATTAGGCTTACCTGGCCTTAATGTAAACAATGGAGATTACTTAATAGAAATAAATGGCGTTAAATTAACTTCAAGCATGAACCCATATCATTTGCTTGAACAAACTGCTAGCAGAGAAATTTACATAAAAGTAAATTCTAAACCCTCTACAGAAGGAGCAAGAACAGTTTTGGTAAAGCCAGTAGCTAGTGAAAATCAATTAAGAACGATAGATTGGGTTGAAAGCAATCGAAGAAAAGTAGATCAACTTTCCAACGGGAAATTAGCCTACATATATGTTCCCAATACAAGTAACCCTGGATTTACATCATTTAACCGGTACTACTTTTCTCAACAAGACAAAAAAGGAGCAATTATAGATGAACGTAATAATGGTGGTGGTTCTGCTGCTGATTACATGATTGATATTATGTCTAGAACCTTGTTTGGTTATTTTAATAGCAACGCAAATGACCACAGACCTTGGACAACTCCAATGGCTGGAATTTGGGGGCCAAAAGTGATGATTATAAATGAACGCGCAGGCTCTGGTGGAGACCTATTACCATATATGTTTAAAATGAAAAAAATAGGACCTATTGTAGGTACAAGAACCTGGGGAGGTTTGGTTGGGACTTGGGATACTCCTAGTTTTATAGATGGTGGAAGAATGGTTGCACCCCGTGGTGGTTTTTATGATGTTAATGGAAAATGGGCCGTTGAAGGCACAGGAATATCTCCTGACATTAAAGTAGATCAACTTCCTATACTTGTTCTACAAGGAAAAGACCCACAATTAGAACGCGCTGTTGAGGAAGCTATGCGATTATTAAAGAATAATGAATTTCAATTAAAACCTGAGCCTAAAGCTCCTACCCGCTGGAAAAGACCAAAAAATTACAAGAAAGACAACTAATTTTTCTATAAAAAATATTTTACCGGATCATTGAAAGAAAATCAATGATCCTTTTTTTTAATTATAAAAACTTGTGAATCTAATTGAAACACATATTGTGATTCAATTAAAAGCTCCTACTCGGTTGCAAGAATATGCAGTTGGTCTTTTTAAAACAATTCCAACAAAATCCGGAATTAAAAAGGCCATCAAAAAAAACTTGATGTTGGTTAATGGTGCGCAAGCATCAACTGCCCTTTTTATTAATGGAGGAGAAACCATTGAGCTGTTTTCTATTGAGAATAAAACTGAATTTAAGCGACTTCTACTTCCGCTAGAAGTGTTGTTTGAAGATGATTATTTATCTATTATATACAAACCAGCAGGAATTTTAGTTAGCGGAAATAAATTTGTAACCATTGCAAATGCATTGACACAAAACTTGCAAAAAAGCAATCAAATTGATGCTGTAAAACCACAGCCAATTCATCGGTTAGACTATCCCACTAGTGGCGTTTTATTAATTGGAAAAACAAGAAATTCAATTACAACACTAAGTCAAATGTTTGAAAAGAAAGAAATTCAAAAAACCTACCATGCTATTTGTATTGGAGAAATGCAAAACTCAAGAACTATTAAAAAACCTATTGATGATAAAGCATCCCAAAGTTATTTTGAAGTGTTAAAAACTGTGAGTTCACCTCGGTTTAAATTTTTAAACTTGGTAAAACTAACACCAAAAACAGGTAGAAGACATCAGCTCAGAATCCATTTATCTTCAATAGATAATCAGATTTTGGGAGATAAAGAATATGGAACCCCAGAACTAATGTTAAAAGGAAATGGTTTGTATTTACATACTTCTACTCTAGCGTTTGTTCACCCTTTTTCAAAAGAATTTATTTCAATCACCAAAGAATTACCTAAAAAATTTAGGAAGATTTTTCCGACTGAAAATTAATAATCTACAAATACTTTTGATATGTCTTTGTAAATCTGCAAATTTGAAACAACAAAAAACTTAAGATGACAAAAGCAGATGTAAAACCAAACGAATACAACGAATATTACTCAAGTTATATTGGTTTATTAGATGATAATACAGAACTCATAGATGGTTATTATCAAAATAAAAAAATGATGGAAGAGTTTATTAATTCTATTTCAGATGACAAATTATCATATCGTTATCAACCAGAAAAATGGAGTGTTAGTGAAGTGATTCAGCATTTAATAGACACAGAACGTATTTTCATGTATAGATGTTTTAGAATTGCTAGAAATGACAAAACCGAATTAGCTGGATTTGATCAAGATAACTATATCATTCCTTCTGAAGCGAACTCTAAATCAAAAGAACAAATTCTAGAAGAATTTTCTGCAAACAGAAACTATTCTATCTCATTACTTAAAAGTTTATCAGAAAAAAACCTAGCATTTGTTGGCAATGCAAATGGCAGAAATGTATCTGCAAGAGCAGCGGCATATATCGTTTTAGGACACGATATTTGGCACACAAACATCATTAAAGAACGCTATTTATAAAAAATTAAAACTCCAAAACACAAACTAGATTACTAGAATGCAAATAATTAGTAATTTAGCATATTAAGAAATTTACTAGAAATGAAAAAAGTTTTAAAAGCAATAGGAATATTTTTGGCGCTATTAATTATTGGTGGTGCCCTCTTTTATGTGGCTAATGATGAAAGTTTACCAACAGGGATTAAAGGTGTAAAAGCGGAAGCTTTAGCTTCTAAAATGATGAAGGCTCTTAACTATGAAGCATATAAAGACACAGAAGTATTAGAATGGAGTTTTAAGGGAAGACATTTTTATAAATGGAATAAAACTGAAAATGTAGTGGAAGTTTCTTGGGATGAAAATAGAGTGGTTTTAAATACCAAAAAACGGGAAAAATCTGAAGTTTATGTTTCAAACACAAAAACAGAGAGTCAACAATTAATTAATGAAGCAACAGTTTTTTTTAACAATGATAGTTTTTGGTTGGTGGCACCTTTTAAAGTTTTTGATGCTGGTGTAGAAAGAAGAGTTGTAAATTACAACAACCAAGAAGCACTTTTAATCACGTATACAACTGGAGGATCAACTCCTGGAGATTCTTATTTATGGATTTTAGATAAAAACGGATTGCCTACAAGTTTTAAAATGTGGACAAGTATCATTCCAATTGGCGGAACAGAAGCTTCTTGGAGCGATTGGAATACAACTGAAGCTGGATTTCAATTACCTACAAAACATGCAATTAGTTTGTTTGGAATAGAATTAAATATGGGGAGTGTAAAAGCGTATAATCCAAAAGCAGATGCATTAGCACATAAAATTCTAAAAACAATAAAACATGAAGCGTACAAAAACACTCGCTATATAGAATGGAGTTTTAGAGAAAAACGTTTTTTTAATTGGGATAAAAAAGAACATATTATTGAAGTAAGTTGGGATAAAAACAAAGTTATTTTACATCCAAATAATATAGAAAAAAGTTCATTATTTATTAATGATAAAGAAAGCATAGAGGATAAAGAAACACTTGTTAAAAGAGCTGAAGCAATATTTAATAATGATAGTTTTTGGTTGGTTGCTCCTCATAAACTTTTTGAAAACGGAATTATAAGAACAATTGTACAAGTTGATCGTAAAGACGCTTTAAAAGTAAAATATACAACTGGAGGTTCTACTCCAGGAGATTCTTACATTTGGGTATTAAATAATAATTTTTTACCTGTAAAATTTTTAATGACTGTTCCTAGCATGAAAATGGATCAAGTTCCTGCAACTTGGGAAGAATGGATAACCACAGAGTCTGGAACGTTGTTACCAAAAAACCATACGTTTTCTAGTGGAGGAAAATTAAATATGGGAGATGTAAAAGGGCATAATTAATAGCTATATTTACAATATGGATTCGAAAAATATTACTGACGGAATTTTAAGAGCTTTTGCAATTTTATTAGGAATTTCGCTACTACTCTATTTTTTGCATCTTATACAATCTGTAATTATTTATATAATCATCGCTGCCGTTATTTCATTAATTGCCAGACCAATGATTCGTTTTTTACAACGAAGATTAAAGTTCCCAAACACATTATCTGTTATTACAACAATGATTATTCTTGTAGGCTTTATTGTTGGAATTATCAGAATGTTTATTCCGCTTATTATTGAGCAAGGAGAAAGTTTGTCTTTATTAAACACAGACAAATTACTACAAAATTTGCAAGATGTTATCAATCAAGTAAATAATTACTTTGCGGAAAGGGATATTAATTTATTGTCAAAATTGAAAAATGTTGACTTTTTATCTGGTTTTCAAGCAATTCCTAATTTATTAAATTCTGTTGCAGGTACTTTAGGCTCTTTAAGTGTTGGATTATTTTCTGTCCTTTTTATTTCATTTTTCTTTATGAAAGACAGCAAATTATTAATGAATGCAACTCTTACTGTTTTACCTAAAAAAAGTGAAAACAGGTTTTCTAAATCAACAGAAATCATTAACAATCTACTATCTAGATACTTTATTGGCTTGGTTTTACAAATAACAATTCTGTTTGTACTTTACACAATTACTTTATTAATATTCGGAATTAAAAATGCTATTGTAATTTCTTTTCTATGTGCGTTGTTAAATTTAATTCCATATATCGGACCAATGATTGGGGCTGTAATTATGTTTTTATTATCAATGACAAGTAATTTAGGACAAGATTTTCAAACAGAAATATTACCAACAACTTTGTATGTAATGATTGGTTATTTTATTGCGCAGTTGATAGATAATTTCTTCAGTCAACCATTTATTTTTTCAAAAACAACAAAATCGCATCCATTAGAAATATTCTTTATTATTATTATTGGCGGATTGTTATTTGGCGTTATAGGAATGATTACTGCAATTCCTTTATACACAGCGTTAAAAGTAATTCTAAAAGAATTTTTGGCAGATAATAAAATTGTCAAATCATTAACAAAAGACATTTAATAAACTCTTTTTTTTGAATCCTGATATATTACATCCAAACGTTCAGCAATTTATTTCTGATCATTTAAATTCAGCTATTTCTAAATTGGTATTTAGAGGAAGTCCTTTTGATACAGTTTCTGTACAAGAATTGGCAACTCAAATAGTTTCTAAGAAGAAATGCGAGAAAAAACTACCAACTTGGTTTCAAACAGAAAACATATATTACCCAGCAAAGGTTAACATAGAACAAACTTCTTCAGAAATCACTGCAGAGTACAAATCATCAATAATATCAGGAGACTCAGTGATAGATATTACTGGCGGTTTTGGTGTAGACACGTACTATTTTTCTAAAAAATTAAAGAAAGTAACTCATTGTGAGCTAGATGCAAGTCTATCAATAATTGTTAACAACAATTATCAACAATTTGAAATTGATGAAATTAAACTCATTTCTGGAGATGGAATTGACTATTTAAAAAGTTCTTCTGAAAAATATGATTGGATTTATATTGATCCTTCTCGTAGAGATGTCACCAATAACAAAGTGTTTTTATTAAAAGACTGTTTACCAAATATTCCAGATAATTTAGAGCTCTTATTTTCTAAATCGAATAATATATTGATTAAGAATTCACCAATTTTAGATATTTCAAAAACAATAGAAGAATTAAATTTTGTAAAAGAAATTCACGTTGTTGCAGTAGCAAACGAAGTAAAAGAATTGCTCTTCATTTTAGAAAAGAATTATAAAAACAGCATTCATATAAAAACAATTAATTTTTGCAAAAATAATAATCAACAATTTGATTTTCAATACCTTAAAAATTCAATGTCAAATTACTCTGAACCAAAAAAATATATTTACGAACCAAATGCAGCCATTTTAAAATCTGGTGGGTTTCACGAAATAAGTGTTCAATTTAATATAGAAAAATTGCATCCACATTCACATTTATATACATCAGATGCTTTAATTGAGTTTCCTGGTAGAACTTTTTTGGTTGAAAATAATTGTCAATACAATAAAAAAGAAATTAAAAAATTTGTAAAAGAAAATAAAGCAAATATTACGACCAGAAATTTTCCGGAAACAGTTTCTCAAATCAGAAAAAAAACAAAAATAAAAGACGGCGGTTCTCAATACTTGTTTTTTACGACTTTAAAGAACGAAACCCTAAAAGTGCTTATTTGTTCACAGATTTTTTAATAATTTATCATCAAAAAAAATTATTTTTTCCCGAAATAAGCCACTAACCTAATAGTAGGCTGGTTTATTCGTTATATTTGCATAATTATATTATCTTCATCATTATATTTACAACAAACGGTGTGTTTTATTTTTAGGGATGTAAAACATGCTGAAAGCCTTGAATTTTTCAAGGCTTTTTTTATTTTCAAAAAATCTATGTAAAATCTACACATAAAAATAGCTTAGTTTTATTCTTAGTAGTAATATTTTATTAAATTTAGACTTTTATAAAACACAGTATGGCAAATAAAAACATTAGAGCATTATCCTCTAGAAAAGAATTAGACGAAAACCTATTTGAAAATATCGCAAAAGCATCCCAAAAAACAAACTCGAAAGAAGAACTTCAAGAGCTTGCAAAAAACTTTATGGTAGATGATTCTGTTGTGTTCGGAACAAGTACTTTTTATGATTTTACTAGAGAAACAAATAAAAACAAAAAGGTACATGTGTGTTCTGGAACTGCTTGTATGGTTGCTAGTTCTCAACACAATTTAAACAAAAATTTAGAAACTTATTTTAGTTCAGACGAAATTGGTCATGCAGCATGTGTTGGTCGTTGCCATACAAATAATGCTTTTATGTATGATGGTAAAACCTATAATGCTTCAAGTATTGATGAAGTTAAAAATATCATTAAAAATAAAAATCATCAAATAAACGATTATAGAGTAGCTTCAAATACTACCCCTATTTTAACTTCAGAAATTGAAGATGTTACTACTTTTTATCAATTAGCAGAAAAACACAAGGGAAATTATCAAGATGTAATTCAACAATTAAAAACTTCTAACTTAAGAGGTCGTGGTGGCGCAGGATTTCCGTTTTGGTTTAAGCTAGATGCCGTACTAAAAGAAGATAACAAACAAAAATATATTGTTTGCAATGCAGATGAAGGTGATCCAGGAGCCTATTCTGATATGTACTTAATGGAACATCAACCACACAAAGTTTTGTTCGGAATGTATATGGCTGGATTAACCGTTGGCGCAAATACTGGAGTTTTATACATCCGTGGAGAATATCCAGATTCTATCAGAATTGTTGATGAAGCAATTACAGAATTGAAAAGCAAAAATTTAATTGGTACCTTTAGATTTAAAATTATTCGCGGTCAAGGATCTTATGTTTGTGGTGAAGAAACAGCTTTGTTAAGTTCTATTGAAGGTTTACGTCCAGAAGTTCGTGTTCGTCCGCCTTATCCAGCACAATACGGGTTGTACGGAAAACCAACTGTGTTGAGTAATGTAGAAACATTTGCAAATATTCATTGGATTTTAGAAAACGGAGGATACAAATATGCTGAGCTAGGAACAAAACAATCTACAGGAACAAAATTAGTTTCGTTAGATAGTTTTTTCAATACTCCAGGAATGTACGAAATAGAAATGGGAACACCATTACAAACTATTTTTGATGATTTTGGTAATGGATTCAAATCCGAAATAAAAGGATTACAAATTGGTGGTCCGTTGGGTGGAATTGTACCAATGCGTAAAATAGCAGATTTAACATTAGATTTTGAATCGTTAAATACAAACGGGTTTTTATTAGGTCACGCAAGTTTTGTGTCAATTCCGGTAGATTTCCCAATGATTAAGTTTTTAGAACATTTAATGGAATTTACTGCAGATGAATCTTGTGGTAAATGTTATCCCTGCAGAATTGGTTCACATAGAGGAATGGAAATGCTACAAAAAGCACAAACTTCTGATTATAAAATAGATAAAGTTTTGTTTGATGATTTATTAGAAACTTTAGAAATTGGCTCATTATGTGCGTTAGGTGGCGGAATTCCTTTACCTGTTAAAAACGCATTACAATATTTTCAAGATGAATTAAAAGGATATTTTAATTAAAAAAACTAACCGCAAAGGACGCAAAGTCTTTCGCTAAGAATGCAATGAAAAATTTAAAACTAACGGAAAATGAAATTTCTAAAATAATTTTTGATTCCGCATTAAAAGTTCATAAAACATTAGGCCCTGGATTATTAGAAAGTTCTTATGAAGAATGTTTATTTTATGAACTAAAAAAGACTGGTTTAAAAATTGAAAAACAAAAAGCTTTGCATTTAGTTTATGAAAAAGTAAAATTAGATATTGGATACAGAATTGATTTAATTATTGAAGATATAGTTATTATAGAATTAAAAGCTGTTGAAGCACTTAATGATGTACATTTCGCTCAACTTTTAACCTATCTAAAATTATCAAATTGTAAATTAGGAATGCTTATCAATTTCAATGTATTATTAATAAAGGATGGTATTAAAAGAATAGTAAATAATTTATAGCGAACATAGCGTAAATCCTTGCGCTCTTTGCGGTTAATATAAAATTATGAAAGCATATATAGATAATATTGGTTACGAATTTAATTCAGGTGAAACTATTTTAGAGTTTGTAAGAAGAATTGAGAGTAATAAGAATGCGATTCCGACGATGTGTCAAGATGATCGTTTAGAAAATTTTGGTTCTTGTAGAGTTTGTTCTGTAGAAGTTGCACGCGAAAAAGATGGTGTAACAAAAACGATGGCTTCATGTCATACTCCTATTGGAGAAGGTTTATACATTTATCATAATACTGATAAAATGAAACGCCTTCGTAAAAACATTGTGGAGTTGGTATTAACAGATTATCCAGCTGATAAAATTTTTCCGCCGGAAAACAAGAAAGCAACACCGTTTCAAGAAACCATTGCACAAATTGGAATTCCGAATGTACGTTATCCAGAAGGTTCAAATCATTTAAATATTGAAGAAGACAGAGCACATCCATATATAAAATCAGATTTATCACAATGTATCAACTGTTTTCGTTGCGTTAGAGCTTGTGAAGAAATTCAAGGTGAAATGATTTTAGGTATGTCTGGTCGTGGTTTTGCAACTAATATTATTAAGGGATTTGACACTTCCTTTGATGAATCTGCATGTGTTTCATGTGGCGCTTGTGTACAAACATGTCCAACTGAAGCTTTAACAGATAAATACGAAACTAAAACATTAATTGCAGACAAAACTGTAAGAACAACATGTACGTATTGTGGAGTTGGTTGTCAGTTAGAAGTTTCTGTAATTGATGGAGAAATAAAAGGTATTCAAGCTCCAGAAACTGCTGAAGTAAATCAAGGCCATACCTGTTTAAAAGGTCGATTTGCATTTGAATTCTATAATCATCCCGAACGTTTACGTGAACCGATGATTAAGAAAAATGGAAAATTTGAAGAAGTTACTTGGGATGAAGCCTATGATTATATCACAACTAAACTAGTTGACATCAAAAATAAATATGGAGCTGATTCTATTGGTGGAATTTCATCATCAAGAGCAACAAATGAAGAGAATTATTTAATGCAAAAAATGATTCGTGTTGCCGTTGGAACCAATAATATTGACGGTTGTTCTCGTGTGTGCCACGCCCCTACTGCTTGGGGAATGCAACAATCTTTTGGAACTGGAGCTGCAACAAATTCAGTTGAAGATTTAAAACAAGCTGATGCTATTTTCTTATTTGGAGCAAATCCAATAAAAGGGCACCCTGTAACTGGAGCCAAAATTAAACAAGCGTTTATGAAAGGCGTTACTTCAATTGTAGTAGATCCAATCAAAACAACATTAGCAGACTTAGCAACCTATTATTTACAAATTAGACCAGGCACAAATGTGGCAATCTTAAATATGTTAGCGCATTATATTGTAATGGATGATTTAGTTGATAAAAATTTTATAGAATCTCACACAGAAAAGTACCAAGAATTTAAATCTCATGTAGAAAGTTTAAACATGGATGAGTTAGAAAAACTTACTGGAGTTGACAAAGATTTGGTTAAAAAAGCGGCACATGCTTATGCAACTGCAGAAAGAGCAATGGAATTTCATGGATTGGGAGTTACGGAACATTTTCAAGGTAGTAAAACCGTAATGTTACTTTCTAATTTAGCAATGATGACTGGAAATATTGGTAGAAATGGCGTTGGTTTAAATCCGCTTCGTGGACAAAACAATGTTCAAGGTTCTGCAGATATGGGAGTTCAACCACATCAAGGTGCCGGATATTTAGATGTTTCTAAATTAGATATTCAACAATATTATGCTGATAAATATGGTGTTGAAAAAATGCCAACTACAAATGGGTTAAAAATTCCAGAAATGTTGGATGCAGCAATTGAAGGAAAGATTAAAGCCTTGTATATTATGGGCGAAGATACTATTATGACAGATCCAAATACAAATCATAGTATTAAAGCTTTTCAAAATGTAGAATTGATTGTGGTACAAGAATTATTTATGACAGCAACTACAGAAATGGCTGATGTTGTTTTACCTGCTTCATCTTATTTTGAAAAAAACGGAACTTTTACAAACGGAGAAAGACGTGTGCAACGTGTAAATAAGGTGATTGAACCAATTGGAAATACAAAACCAGACGGACAAATTATTATTGATATGATGAGTCGTTTGGGATATGACCAACCTACAGGTTTAACCTATGATGCTGAAAAAGTAATTGAAGAAATTGCTGATGTTATTCCGTTTATGAAAGGTTTATCTTGGGAACGTTTAGGAGAAAACGGATTGCAATGGCCAATTAAAGAAGATGGTACAGATACTAAAATGCTACATATTGGCGGAGATTTTAAAAAAGGAATCGGAACATTTCACCATTTTGATTTTGAAGAATCTCCGGAAATTGTAACTCATGGAAAAAAATTCCCTTTTATTTTAACTACCGGAAGAGAATTAGAACATTACAATTCTGGAACGATGACTCGTAGAACTGATAATCAAAAAATATTATCAAAAGATGTGTTAGAAGTACATCCAAAAGATGCCATCAAAAAAGGAATTGAGGATAACGAAACAGTACGTATTTTCTCTGACAGAGGAAGCGTAAATATTCCTATTAAATATTCTAAAAATGTAAAACGTGGTGTGCTAAGAACTACATTTCATCAACCAGATGTATTTATTAATATTATCACTGGAAGTGTGGGAGATAAAGAGACCATGACCCCAGAATATAAAGTTGTAGCTGTAGATTTTGAGCGAATATAATTTAAAAAATAAATCGTTTTTTAAGTACGACGGAATTCTAGTTTCTAACATAAATAAAACTAAAGTTTCTGACGGAATTGTTATTGAGGCTGCTCTGCAAATCAACATTAATAATGATTCTTACACTGTAGTGATGAGAACTCCTGGAAATGATTTTGAGTTGATAAGAGGATTGTTATATGCAGAAGATATTTACAAAGGAAAAGAACATCTTAATTTAGAAATCGTTGAAGAGAAATCTAATGGTTTCTCGATAATCAATGTACCTATTGCTAAAGAAAAACTTGGAAAAGGCTATTTAAACAAGCGTACATTATTATCAGTTTCTTCCTGCGGAATTTGTGGAAAACAAGAATTAGATGCTATAGAGTTAAAAGGAGAAGCTTTAAAAAATAAACAATTATTTTCTTCAGATAAAATTAAAGAAATGTCATTAAAAATGACTTCTTTACAAGATACTTTTAAACAAACTGGCGGCAGTCATGCTGCTGCTGTTTTTAATAAAAATTACGAATTACTTTCTTTAAAAGAAGATATTGGGCGTCATAATGCAGTAGATAAAATCATAGGAGATTTAATCCAAACTAACAAATTACCCAAAGCATATTGTATGTTAGTTAGTGGTCGTGTTTCTTATGAAATCGTTTCAAAAGCTTTTTTTGCAAAAATCGGAATTATCGTTGCCGTTTCTGCTTGCTCTAGTTTGGCCATAGATTACGCAAAAGAATTTGGAATTTGCTTGATTGGTTTTAGCAGAACTAATAAAATGACGATTTATGCAAATCCAACAAAGATTAGCTAATATAAAATGAAAAAAATTGTTGTTTTCTTATTGATTTTATCACAAATACAACTTCTTTTTTCTCAAGAAAAAGAAATTATACCAACTAAATTTAGTCAAAACGGATTTGCAGCATTAGAATATCTCTGTAAAAATGCCAAATGATGAAGATGGAAATCCTGAAATAAATATGGGATTAACGGGAATTCATTACAATCTTTTACTAAATAAATTTATGTATGTTGGTTTAGGTTTTTATGGTTCTGTTAATGGGCAACGAGGAGGTTTATTTACGCTCGGAGTTAATCTTGGAGTTAAAAAAAATCTTACAGAAAAACTATTTATTGATACAGGTTTTCATTTTGGAGGTGGCGGCGGTGCTTCTGCTCCTGATGGTGGAGGCGTGTTTTTATTACACATATAAATTTAGGATATCACTTCAAAAATTTCTCTACAACTCTTGGATATAGCTATATCAATTTCTTTAACAAAGGAAATATCATTAGTAATCAATTTAGATTGGGAATCCAAATTCCTTTGTCTTATAATTATGCCACATTTAATAATAAAGAAAAATCATTTTCTATAAAAAAATTTAAAAACTCATCATGGAATCAGCCTTCTAAACGTTTTTCTTTGATGCTGAATTTAGATAATTTAAGTCCTTACGGAGATTCTCGATTCACAGATTTTACTTCTTTAAAAGGTAAAACTATTCGCCTTGCTGGATTTGAGATCGCTTCTTATTTTACAGAAAATTGGTTTGCATATTTTAAAGCTGATGGTGCATTTCATGGAATTCAAGGTGGATACATGGATCTATTTATTGGTACTGGTTATCACTTTTCAATGAATAAAAACCGTACAAACATTCTAGCGAAATTTGCAATAGGAGCTGGCGGCGGTGGCGGTGCAGATACTGGTGGTGGATTTTTAATCTACCCTGACATCTCTATTGAACAAAAAATATTCAATGGTATCTATATATCAATCAATAAAGAATATTTATTAAATCCAACTCAACATTTCACAAGTTCTACATTAGGTTTTGGCTTAAAGTATTATGTAAATCAACAAGGAATTAAACAAAAAAATAATACCTATTATTCATCTGCTAAGTTTAAAGGCATTGAAATTTCTATGTGACAAGAAATGTATTTTAATGCTCAAAGAATGTTACAGCCAACAGAAAATTTGCATCAAATAGCAATGTAAATAAATTTATTTTTAAATAAAAATATCTATGTAGCTGGGCATACTTCGTTTGCTAATTTTGGAAATGCAGGAGCTTATGCAGAAGGGATTGTTGGTGCTGGATATCAAACCAATACTTTTCTAAGTGACAAAATTCAAGTTTTTACTCAACTATTAGCTGGTGCTGCTGGAGGTGGGGTATTATTACAGGACAAGGGTTGATACTTAAACCTAGTATAGGATTAAATTATAAACTAAATAATAAATTAAGTATTAGAACTTCGTTCGGTAAAGTTAAAGCTAGAGGTGGCGGTTTAAACAGTACGAGTTTTAATTTTGGTTTAAATTATAGAATAAGTTTTTTAACTTCTAAATAGCTATGTTTTAAACTTCTATATCAAAATTTTATCTTTACATTTATCCATTATTAAGAAAAATAAAAAAAATCAATTTTCCAATGAAAAATTTAAAATTTTTAGCAGCCTCACTACTATTAATTGTTTCTTGTAAAACAGAAATAAAAAATGATGATACTATGTATGCAGAATTATTAGCAAAAGCAAAGGGTATTCACGAAAGAGTAATGACTTTAGATACTCACAACGATATTAATGTCAATAATTTTACTCATGACAAAAATTACACACAAGATTTAGGAAACCAAGTAAATCTTCCTAAAATGATAAAAGGTGGCTTAGATGTTTCTTGGTTTATTGTATATACCGGTCAAGGAGAATTAACTGATGAAGGGTATGATAAAGCGTATAAAAATGCTATTTCAAAATTTGATGCTATTCATAAACTTACTAAAGAAATAGCTCCAGATCAGATAGAATTAGCGCTTACCTCTGCTGATGCAAAAAGGATATATGCTTCTGGAAAAAAAGTGGCAATGATTGGTGTCGAAAATGGATATCCGATTGGAAAAGATATCAAAAGAGTAAAAGAATTCTACGATTTAGGAGCAAGATATATGTCTTTATCTCATAATGAACATAGTCAACTTTGTGATTCTAACACTGGAGAAAAAGATAGTATATGGCTTAATGGCGGAGTGAGTCCTTTAGGAAAAGAAGTTATCAAAGAAATGAATAAATGGGGAATTATGATTGATGTTTCTCATCCAGCAAAATCTTCTATGAAAGATATGATTGCATTAACAAAAGCTCCAATTATTGCTTCACATTCTTCTGCAAGAGCTTTGTGTAATCATAGTAGAAATTTAGATGACGAGCAATTAGGCTGGATAAAAGAAAACGGTGGTGTTGTTCAAACGGTTGCTTTTAATGCTTATGTAAATACAGAAAAAAATAATGCCTATAATAAAGCTGCAACTCTTTTTATGGAAGAAATTGCTAAAGAGCAAGAATTTGTAATGATGTCTAGATCTGATGCAAAAAAATTAGATGAAAAAGATCAAGAAGCTTATTATGACCAATATTTGAAAATTAGAAAATTAGCTCAAGATAAAATGGATGAAAATCCTGATAAATTTGATCCTGTAAACGTTTCAGATTTTGTCGATCATATTGATTATATGGTTAAGAAAATGGGCCTTGAACACGTTGGAATCAGTTCTGATTTTGATGGTGGTGGTGGTGTTGATGGATGGAACGATGCGTCAGAAACATTAAATGTTACAATTGAATTAGTAAAAAGAGGATATACAGAAGCAGAAATTGAAAAACTTTGGAGCGGAAACCTATTAAGAGTTTTAGATAAAGTGCAAGAAGTTGCGCAAAAAATTCAAAAAGGAGAAGAAGTTTAAAAACTTTTTATCATAAATAATGTAAAGCTTGTTTTTTAAACAGGCTTTATTTTTGCATAAAAAACTGATACTTAGAATTGCTTTCTATTTGGTTTTGACTTTTAGTATCTAAATGATAAAAAAATCTAATCCTGTCATTTTTTCAATACTATCGATAGATGCTGAAAATAATTTTAAATCTTTTAGCGATTTTTCATTATTTAATAAAAACACAATACAGAAAAGAAATAATAAGTAATTATACTTAAAAGTAAAATCAATAAGAAAAATAGTATTCGTTTTACCATTTAAATAGTATAACTGCTAAAAAGAAGAAAAGGCAAGTAGTAAAAACAACAAAGCCTTACAATTAATTGTAAGGCTTTGTTGTTAAGAAAATATCGTTTCTTGTTTTATAAAATGTTTAAATTCTACAATATACTCATTTGGGTCTTTCACAAAAAACGAAATATGTTCTCCGTTTTTATCTTTTAGAAATGATGCTTTTTCAATAAAAATAGTTTTTGATGCACGTAGTTTCTCATAAAGTTTCGTCCAAATTTCTTTAGATAAAATTACTCCAAAATGGAAAGATGGTAATATTGTACCTTCAAATTTATAATTTTTAAAAATAAAGTTAAAATCTCCAGATTTTGTAAAAGTTATCTGATGATTGAATAAATCGATATCTAACCACTGATTTGTGCTTCTTCCTAAATTTGCTCCAAGAATATTTACGTAAAAATTTTTAGTGCTTTCTATTCCGGTGCATGGTAGCGATAAATGAAATGATGAATTCATACATATCTGCTTTAAAAATCGTCTTCAACTTCTTCGATATCATCATTCAATTCAAAATCATCAGATTCAAAAGAATCTTCATCTTCTGCATAATCTTCCATTGCTTGCTCTAATTTAGAGCTAATTTTTACTAAAAACACAGTATCCTCTGTTTTTACTTCTACTGCTTTTATCGTTTCTTTTTTTGCATTTTTAAAAGAAATAACATCAGAATAGTCATATCCGTAAGGATATTTATCTATAAGTAAGTCTAGAATTTCTGTTGTTAATTTAGCATATTCTACAATAATGCGTTTCATAATTTACATATCTAATAAGTAAGCAAATATTAATGGTACAACAATTGTTGCATCACTTTCTATAATATATTTTGGGGTATCAATATCTAATTTTCCCCACGTAATTTTTTCATTTGGAACTGCTCCAGAATACGAACCATAACTTGTGGTTGAATCAGAAATCTGACAAAAATAACTCCAAAATGGCGTATCTGTTCGTTCCATATCTTGATATAACATTGGCACTACACAGATTGGAAAATCTCCTGCAATTCCTCCTCCTATTTGAAAAAATCCAATTCCATTTTCAGAATTATCGGTATACCAATCTGCTAAAAACCCCATATATTCAATTCCAGATTTCATAGTAGAAGCTTTTAATTCTCCTTTCATCACATAGGATGCGAAAATATTTCCCATGGTTGAATCTTCCCAGCCAGGAACTATAATTGGGAGATTTTTTTCTGCAGCGGCATACATCCAAGAATCTTTAATATCTATTTCGTAATACTGTTCTAAAACACCTGAAAGCAATAATTTGTACATATATTCGTGTGGGAAAAATCGTTCACCATTATCTTCTGCATCTTTCCAAATTTTGAAAATATGCTTTTGTAAACGGCGAAATGCTTCTTCTTCAGGAATACATGTATCAGTAACTCTATTTAAGCCTTTTTCTAATAAATCCCATTCGTCTTGCGGAGTTAAATCTCTATAATTTGGCACTCTTTTATAATGAGAATGCGCAACTAAATTCATAATATCTTCTTCTAAATTTGCACCAGTACATGATATAATATGCACTTTGTCTTGACGGATTATTTCTGAAAAAATTTTCCCTAACTCTGCAGTACTCATTGCTCCTGCTAAAGAAACCAGCATTTTAGAGCCTTGATTTAATTGTTTTTCATACCCTTTTGCAGCGTCCACTAAACTTGCTGAGTTAAAATGCAAAAAGTATTTTTCTATAAATTCAGTAATAGGTTTGTTAGTAGTCATCTTCATCATTTTTAAACTTAGCTAATTTACTAAATGGATTTTCATCATTGTCTTCCTCTCCTTTATCATAAGTATCATTATTTGAAGCAAACTTGTAGCTCAACATTTTATAGTACAATTTTGCGGCTAAAAAATCTGATGATTTTACTGCTGGATTTGGACATAATTCTACCATATCAAAACCAACAACGTTTTTATCTTCAAAAACTTTCTTTAAAAAATCTAGCGTTTCATAATAAAATAATCCTCCTGGTTCTGGAGTTCCTGTTGATGACATTAATGAAGGATCTATTGCATCTAAATCAAACGTAATAAATACATTGCTAGTAAGTTGATCTATTACATCATCCATCCAAGATTCATTTACAGCCATATCATGCGCAAAGAAAACTTTATCAAGATTCATTACTCTTTTTTCAGAAATATCCATACTTCTAATTCCAACTTGCACTAAATTGGTAGTTTGATTTGCCTCATAAACCGCACAAGCATGATTGTAAGAAGAGCCTTCATACTCTTTACGTAGATCTGCATGCGCATCAATATGTAAAACAGTTAGGTTGTCAAAACATTCATTAAACGCTCTAATTGAACCAATTGAGATTGAATGTTCTCCTCCAAATAACGTAACAAATTTATTTTTATTGATATACTCTTTAGTGATTTGATGCACAGCATCTACCATTGCTTCTGGAGATGAATTTTCTGTAATAGCATCTGCTAAAAAAATACCTTTTTTATATACTTCAGAATCGGTTTCTATATCGTATAATTCCATATTTTCTGAAGCTTCTAAAAATGCTTGCGGCCCTTTGTCTGCTCCTTTTTGCCAAGTACTTGTTCCATCGTAAGGAACAGGTATTAAAACAATTTTTGATTGTTCAATTTTTGAGTAATTTTCAGGGATTCCTGCGTACGTTTTACTAGTTTTCATATCCTAATATTGATAATAATTCTTTACTTTTTTGTTGTTCTTTAAATATTTTGGTTGTAATGTTTCCAGTACTGTCTTTGTTTATTAATATATGTTTTGGATGCGGAATCAAACAATGTTGTAAACCACCAAAACCTCCTATTGATTCTTGATAAGCACCTGTATTAAAAAAACCGATATATAATGGTTTTTCTTTTTCATAAATAGGTAAATAAATTGCATTAATGTGTTGTTCTGAATTGTAATAATCGTCGCTATCACAAGTTAAACCTCCTAATAAAACACGTTCATATTGTCTGTTCCATTTATTAATTGGCAACATTATAAAACGCTTATTTATTGCCCAAGAATCTGGCAATGTAGTAATAAATGATGAATTAATCATATTCCAAAGTTCTCTATCGTTTTGCTTTTTTTGATACAGTACTTCATAAATTGCTCCGCCAGCTTCTCCAACTGTAAAGCTACCAAATTCTGTAAAAATATTAGGCACTTCTACTTCTTCATTTTTACATGCTTCGTTTATTTGATTAATAATTTCATCAATCATATACTGATAATCATATTCAAATGCTAAAGAATTTTTTATAGGAAATCCTCCACCAATATTTAAACTATCTAAGGTTGGACAAGCTTTTTTAAGTTTAATGTACACACTAATACATTTTAACAACTCGTTCCAATAATATGCGTTGTCTTTTATACCAGTGTTGATGAAAAAGTGCAACATTTTAAGATCTACTTGAGGATTATTGGCAATCTCTCTTTCATAAAATGATACAATATTTTTATACCCAATTCCTAATCTGCTTGTATAAAACTCAAACTTTGGTTCCTCTTCAGATGCTATTCTAATACCAACTTTAAAGTGTTTATCTGTTTGTTGCTGAAGTAATGTTAACTCTTCATAATTATCGATAATAGGAATACAATTTTTATGGTTAGAATTAATTAATTCACCAATTCTATTAATGTATTCTTCACCTTTAAAACCATTACAAATTACAAAAGTATCATCTTTAATTTTTCCATCTGCTTTTAAGTTTTTAACAATATCTAAATCAAAAGCAGATGATGTTTCTATATGAATATCATTTTTTAAAGCTTCATCTAGAATAAATTTAAAATGTGAACTTTTTGTACAATAACTATAAAAATAGTCGCCTTTATAATTATGTTTTTTAATTGATGATTGAAACCAATTTTGAGCTTTATTTATATTCTCAGATATTTTTGGTAAATAGGTAAATTTTAATGGTGTTCCATATTGTTCTACCAATTTAGCTAAATCTATATTATGAAAAAATAAGTTGTTGTTTTCAGTATGAAATTCCTCTTGGGGAAAATCAAATGTTTGCTCTATTAAATCTGTGTATTTACTATTCATTTATCTTTTTAAAAAAAATTATATAATTAACATATCAAAATAACATCTAATGCTAAGATATGAAATAACTAATTTAAAAATAAAAATCATTGTCTAATATTTAAATATACAACATGCAGTTTAGAAAACTGTGGTATACTAAAGTAATAAGAGTTAGGGAAAACCATGGTTTTTTCGATGCATTTCCAAAATGCTAAGTACTTATTATTTTCCCAAAAATAATTACTTACGAAATAAGAAAAATATAACATTTTGCTTACTAAATAGCTTTCAAAAGTAATTTTTTTTTTGAAATAAAAAAAAAAAATGTAAAAAAATAAAAAATTAATTACAAAAATCTCACATATTTATACAACGCTTCAACGACAAGTTTAGATACACATGTCTTAAAATAAATGCTTCCGTATTTTACAGAACATTTTGGTAATGCTTCTAGTGTAAATCGTCAGCAAAAAGTCTGACAAATTCTCCAAGACCTATGAATCTGTTTTAAATTGTTAATGCTCGTATTTTTAATAAGTATGGTTGCCCCTGGCATTGGACCAGATTCGTCACTGACTGTTCCTTTTATAGTTCGCTAGGCAAACACAAAGCTACTTGTAAGTAACACCATAAGGACACTCAATAATAGTTTTTTAATCATAATAGTTTGAATTTAGTTAATAATGCGAATCAAGGTTTGAAATAAAGATAAAAAACAAGGTTAATTAGTTGAAAAACAACCGCTTAAACTTGTTTAAGTTATTGATTTTCAGTATCTTAATAGTCAATTTCAACAAGATTATTTTGAATACAGATAGCAATAACAAGGATTACAAGT